>Ga0114933_10001164_pt1 | contig 29904 bp, 17 predicted proteins | sample 4SBtaG_FD_89691 | JGI IMG/M metagenome (GOLD analysis project Ga0114933, IMG submission 89691) | Deep subsurface microbial communities from Kolumbo volcano to uncover new lineages of life (NeLLi) - 4SBTROV12_W25 metaG | ecosystem: Environmental > Aquatic > Marine > Volcanic | place: Kolumbo... | reverse complement strand
TACTACATGGCCGTCGCCGCGGACCACATCGTGGCCGACGCGACCACGATCACGGGGTCCATCGGCGTGGCCGCGGGCAAGTTCGAGCTGAGCGGCCTGCTCGACAAGCTGGGGATCACCGAGGAGGTCATCTCCCTCGGGGCCAACTCGGGCATGAACTCGATCACGTCGGGCATGACGGCCGCGGAGGAGCAACGCCTGTCGGACCACCTGGACCGGTTCTACGACGGCTTCGTGGCCCGGGCCGCCGCGGGGCGGAGGATGGACCACGAAGCGCTCGAGGCCCACGCGCGCGGCCGCATCTGGACGGGCGCCCAGGCGGCCGAGCTGGGTCTGGTCGACGACGTGGGCGGGCTTCGCGCCGCGATCGAGGTCGCGGGCCGCCGCGCCGGGCTCGGGGGTCGTCCCGAGCTGGTGCTCGCCGAGCCCGCCCGTCCGGGCCTGCTCGATCGACTTCAGCGCGTGCGTGCGCCGATGTTCAAGTCTCTCGCCGACCTCCCCCGAGCCCTCGGGATCCCCACCGGCCTGCAGGCTCGACTCCCCGCCGACGTCACGATCAAGTAGGTCCGGCTCAGCGGTAGAAGAGGGTGTTCCGGCCCAGGAACACCGGGAAGCTGACGCGCAGATCCACCCCGAGCGCCACGGGGCGGGGGAGGCCGCCGTCCTCTTCGACGGACACGACCTCGATCGGGTGCCCCCCCGCGGAGTCTTCGAGGCCGGTCTCGCCGCGGTCCCACAGCATGAGGATGGGGACGGGGGAGCCCGCCGAGAAGTGGACCCAGTCCGCCGCGCCGAACCCGGAGGGGTACACGGCGTAGGCCTGCGGCTGCTGGGTCTCCAGGGGCGCGTCGGCGGACAGCGGGAACGCGAGGATCGTCATGCCCTCGTCCTCGAGCGCCTGCTCCTCGGTCGACGCGCCGAAGACGAGCCGCTCGCCGCTCGGATCCCACAGGGGCCCGGCGCGCAGGACCAGGCCGTCGATGCTGCCGCCCGGCACCTCCTGCTGGCTGGTCGCGGTGAGGACGACCGGCTCGACGCTCGCCGTGGCGGACTGCCACAGGTGGAGGTCGGGGCGCCCGTTGTCGAGGCGCCGGCAGGCGTAGGCGAGGATGGGCTGCGGCGAGACGCTCTCGGGGGGCGACCAGGCGGGGCGTCCGCAGTCGACCGACGCGTCGCCCGCCAGGAACACGGGCGGGCCCCCCACGGCGAGGTCGAACACTCCGATCTCCCGGCGGAGCGCGGCGTCGTCGGCGGCCTCGACCTGCAGCGTGACCGCGAGGAGGCTGCCGTCCGCGGACATGCGAGGGGCCGCGACCGAGAGGTCCGTCCCGGCCGTGAGGACGGTGGAGGTGCCGGTGTCGGGGTCGAGCTCGACGACGTCGGCGCGCGACGTGGCCGGGTCCACGACCCGCGCGAGGAAGGAGTCCCGGTCGCGGATCAGCTCGGCGAACTCCACGTCGCCCTCGTCCACCGGTCCGATGGGGATGCGCGCGCTCTCTTCTTCGATCCGGTCCGCGCGCACGACCTCCAGGGACTTGGCGCCGGTGAGCGGATCCTGCAGCTGCAGCACGAGCCAGTCGCCGGCCCAGGTGAACCGCGCCGAGAGCAGCCCGGGGATCATCGGCGACACCTGGTGCTGCAGCGGGGTGATGTTCACGAGCACCAGGCGGCCCCCGAGGACGCTCCCCTCTTCGTCGTAGGTCAGCGACGTGCCGAGGACCCGCAGGCCCTGCTCGTCCGGCACCACGAAGGGGGCCTCGACGGGGAAGATCTGGTCCGCGTCGTTCTGCACGACGGAGCCGTTGCGCGCCGACTCGGTGAGCGCCCCCAGGGGTTCGACCACGAAGTCCTGGGCGTCGCGCAGGTCGGGCTCCTCGTCGCTGAAGCGGTCCGAGACGGCGCGCACGAGGTAGATGTCCGACTGCAGCGTGATGGGGTCCGTGCCCACGAACACGAGGGTCTGGCCGGTGACGATGTCCTGCACCAGGGACGGGTCCGCCTCGAACGCGTCGAGGGCGGCCTCCGAGCAGCTCGCCAGGGCGAGGGCCGCGGCGACGGAGAGGAGCAGGCGGAGGAGGCGATTCGTCACGGCGCTCCACCAAGCAAGGCCGGTGCCGTGGTCGCGGGTCCGGTGCTGCCCGCCGGCTCGATGTCCAACGATCTCAGAAGCTGGTACCGAGCTGCGCATAGATGATTCCGACCGGATATGCCCCGGCCCCGATGCCGTAACCATAACCGAGGCGCCCCTGGAACGACCCGGACCAGGCGAGCCGCACCTCCCCCACCAGCTCGGCCCCGAACGACACCGACGTGTTGGCCCAGAAGTCGAGGAACCCCGCGGGGCTCCCGCCGTAGCCGGCGTAGTCCTCGGTGTCGAACGCCTGCCCCGCCTCCACGTAGACCGTGAGGGCCACCGAGCGGAAGAAGACCGGCACCGTCCACGGCCCCCGCTCGATGAGGAACAGGGGCAACCGGTACTCCATGGAACCCAGGTACATGTGGTTGCCGCGTCGGAACGACGTCGGGTAGCCGCGCAGGCCGTAGTAGCGGTCCGGCAGGCTGACGTACGGGCTGTCGCCGTAGGGGCCGCCCATGCGGAACGTCTTCTGGGGGATGTCGGTGCCGAGGGTGCCGCCCACCACGCCGCGCACCGCGAGCACGTGCCCCTTCGCCCAGGGCAGGGCGAGGTACTTGCGCGCCTCGGCCGTCAGGATCAGCCGATGCAGGGTGCTGCGGCTGCCGTCGGGCTCCACGCGCCACGCCCCCAGGAAGCTGGACTCGACGTCCGCCGAGAGCGAGAGCAGCTCGCTGTTCTCGGCGCTGATGCTGCCCGAGTAGCGCCCGATGGAGCCCGTCGAGAACCCGAGGGTGATGCCTGAGAAGGACCCCCGGGCCGGCAACGCCTCGGTGGCGACGTCCGCGGGCAGGTCGTTCAGGGGGCGGCGGAACTCGAACTTGTAGCGCGCCGAGAAGCTCGACTTCGTGCCCACCTGCAGCGACAAGCCGGCCCGCGCCCGCAGGCGGCGCTCGTAGTACCGGTCGTCGCCCCGGTAGATGCCGGCGAAGCTCGCCCCCGGCGACGTGGTGGGCTTGGTCCGCAGGAACAGCGTCCCGTAGTTCAGGGCGACGCTGGACACGTCGATCGAGAAGCGCGGCCGGAGCTGCGCGAACACGTACCCGGCCCCGAAGCCGAAGGACTTGCTGTCCGTGCGGTAGTGCAGCGACGCGGACCAGGCGTGGTGGCCCAGGATGTCCCGCCCGCCGATGCGCAGGCCGCCGATCGCGCCGCCGTTGGTGATGGCGCCGAAGGGCTCGATGACGCGGGGGGGGAAGAGCGTGGGGAAGGGGTTGTAGCGACGGATGACGCCCACGTCCGCCGGCGCCTGGGCGAGCTCCGGCTTCGGGCCCCGGGCGTTGCGCTCCCGATGCTCCAGGCGTCGCTGCTCGCGTCGCTCCGCGCGGTTGCGTCGCTGCGTGCGCTTCTCCTCGCGGCTCAGCTCCTTCTCGGGCTCGCCCTCGAGGTCGACCTTCGCGTCGGGATCCGCGGGCTCCGGGGCGGGCTCCGGCGTGTCCTCGGCGGCCGCCTCGGGGCGCTCGGACAGCACGGCAGCCTCGGGGGTCAGAGTCGCGTAGCCGGACTGGGCGCGGGCGCGAGCGACGGCGTCGGCGGGGCCGCTCCCCCAGGGCATCGACGGCCCCGGCACGCCCTCCATGGGGTGGGTGGGCGCGAGGGCCTGGGCGGACGGTCCCCACCTCGGGCCGGGCAGCACGCGGGGCGACAGCGCGACGTCCTCGGCCGCCTCGGGATCGAAGGGCATCTCCTCGATCCGCGGCCCCGTGGGGCCGTAGCCCTGGAACACCACGTGGGCTCCGTCGGGGCTGATGTCGGGCGAGGTCGCCCCCCCGAGCAGGCGCGTCAGCCGCTTGATCCGCCCGTCCGCCCAGCGGTGCGCGTAGAGGTTCCACACGTCGTCTCGGTCCGAGGCCCACACCAGCCACTCCCCGTCGGGCGACCAGGTGGGGCCGGTGTCCCCGGCGCGGTCCCAGGTGAGCACCCGCAGCAGCCGCAGCTCGCGATCGAACACGTGGATGTCCCGGAAGCCGCCGGGCTTCCACACGGACACGGCCAGGCGCTCCCCCGTCGGGTCCCACACCGGCGACGCGTAGTGGGTGCCGTCCGCGGCGTCGGTGAGCCGCGTGACGGTCTTCTCCCTCGTGACCGCGCCCAGGTCGTCGCGCTCCTCGAGGTCCACGCGCACCAGCTGAGACGACAGCCGCCCCGTCTGCACCGCCAGGAGCCAGCCCTCCGGATGGGGGGCGGGGTAGGACAGCCGATCCCCGCGGGTCAGGCGACGCGATCGCTTCGCCCCGGGCTTGAAGCGGTGCAGGTCCCGGAACGCCTCCCAGCGGTTGAAGGTGCTGGTGGCCGAGTAGAAGAACCGCGCGCCGTCGGGCGATCGGACCAGCTCGGCGATCCCCCCCTCGCGCTCCCGCACGTCCTCGCGGCCGTCGCGGGTGATCCGACGCAGCGCCGAGCCCGCGAAGGCCGAGCCGTGCAGGTAGTAGATCGCCTCGCCGTCGTGCGAATAGACGGGTCGATACGCGGTGCCCTTCTTCGTGGGGACCACGCTCGCCGCGGTGAGGCCGCGACCCTCCCGTCGGATCCGGTCGGCCTGCTCCAGGTAGTGCTCGGCCAGCTCGACCTTCCACTCCTTCCACATGCGCGAGACGGTGCGCCCGAACGCTTCGCGGGCGGGCAGATAGAAGGGGATGGGCCCGGCGCCGTGGCGCTTGTGGAAGTCGACCCAGGCGCGGTCGCCCACCTGCTCCGAGACGTGGAGGTGGAAGCGGGCCCCGTACAGGTACCGGAGGCTGCCGCCGGGCCAGGTATGCACGGTGCCCTCGGCCTGGTCGATCGTGGGGAGCGTGCGCGTGAGCGTCGCCGTGCGCAGCATCATGTCCGTGTACGTCGATCGGCCTCGTCCGCCGGTGGTGAAGAAGGTCTCCATCCACGTGGCGTAGCCCTCGGTCATCCACAGGGGCAGCACCGCGTTGGGCACGACGTAACGACCGAGCAGGAACCGGACCGCCATGGGGAGGCCGCTCACCATGTCGATCTGGAGCGTGTGCGTGTACTCGTGCACGAAGATGGCCCACAGCCAGTTCTCGTAGTTGTCCAGCGACGTGCTCGGCGTCGGCTGGACCATGTACAGGACGATGGTGTTGTACGGCACCGGGGTGGCGTAGCCGTTGGCGCGGTCGGTGCTGTCCAGCAGCACGACCTGGGTGCGCTCGAGGGGCTCCCACTCGAGGTACGGCGCGAGGATGGAGTGCACCTCCTCGGCCACGCGCCCCATCTCGATGGCCGTCTCGGTCAGCCCCTCGTGGAAGTGGATGTCGAAGTGGACGGTCTGCAGCGTCTGCCAGTGGTGCTTCGGGTGCCACTGCGCCGCCGTCGCGGGGGTCGCGAGGAGGAGGGCGAACAGCACCAGCAGGAGACGAGCGCGCATCAGGGGCACCCCTCCTGCAATTCCACGGCCCCCAGGTCCGGGAGTTTTCCTTCCCGGAACGGTCGGGGGTTGCCCCGCAGGTCGACGGCGTCGTCGGCGACGCTCATCCCCGCGCAGCGCACCGCAGAGCCCGCGGCGGGCGTCCAGCCGGTGAGCTCGGGGTCCACCCAGGCGACGTTGCCGTCCCCGAGCGTGTCGTCCTGGACGAGGGAGCTGCGCACGGTCACGCCGTCGCCCACGTCGGGCTCGAGGATCGAGTTCATGAACGTCGCGGTGCCGCTGCCGACCTCGGCGAGGGTGCCCGAGCCCAGGACGGTCACGTGGGTGGCCAGCAGGTCGCCGCTCTCCAGGGAGACGATCGGGCCCACGGTCGAGAGCCCCGAGCTGCGCAGGGTCGCCTCCACCCCGGAGCCCGAGAGGAGGGGGTGGTCCGCCGCGGAGTCCACCGCCGTGAGGCGGGCGGTGCCCCCGTGCACGGTGATCGCCGCCCCGTTGTCGGCCAGGCGCACGCGCTCGAACCGCACCGCGCCGTCCCCGGAGCGGTTGTCGGCGAGGGCGACGAAGTCGTTGCCGGTGAGGTCCGTGTCCCGCACCAGGACGTCGGCCATCGACGTGATCAGCAGGCCCGTCCCGTTGCGAGCGAGGGGGGTGGCCGCGATCTCGAGGGTCCCCGCGTCGCCGCCGCCCATGGCCCGGACGCCGATCCCGCAGCCGAGGATGCGAGAGGTCAGGATCCGGAGGGCCCCGCCCCCCGAGGCCTCGACGCAGGCGGCGGTCGTGCCGCCCAGGTCCACGTCCTGGATCGTGACGGAGGTGAGGGCGTCGGTGGCGACCGTGACCAGGGTCTCGTCGTCGCGGCCTCCGGGGGGGCGGAGTCGGACCCGGTCCGCGCCTCGTCCCAGCAGCCGCACGCCCGGGGGGATCGTCAGCTGCTCGCGGTACACGCCGTCGGCCACGCAGACGGTCGTCTCGGTCCCGTCGCCCTCGGGCGCGGGCGCGGCGTCCACGGCGTCCTGGATCGAGTAGAAGACGTGCGGGTTGGTGGTGTCCGTGCGGCTCGCGTCGTCCGGGTACACGAAGAGCAGACGCACGGAGTCGTCGATGGTGCAGCGATCCTCGATGCAGCCGCTCGAGGCGACGACGAGGCTCGCGACGAGCGCCGCCCTCGGGATCACCGACGCTTCTGCTTCGGTGCGCCGAAGTAGTAGTGGACGCCCACCGCCGCCGAGGTGCCCGACGTGGTGGTGAAGTCGATCCGGCCGGGCGCCACGTCCAGGTTCAGGCCGAACTCGGCGGACAGCCCCAGGTTCTCGAGGCCGAAGAAGAAGAACTCGACCCCCAGGACGGCCTGCACGCGGGCCGCGGAGAGGTTGTCGTGGAAGCGGACGTACCCGCCGCCCACCGCGCCGTAGAGGTTGAGGTTGTCCTCCGCCAGGATCGGGAGCAGCACGCGCCCCCCGGCGAAGAAGCGGTTGTCCTCGTCCGCCAGGATCGCGAAGCCCACGAGCCCCTGGATCTGGAAGTTCAGCGTCTCCTTGTCCGTGGGCAGGCCGACCTTCACGGAGATCGACGTCAGGCTCGAGAAGTTGTTGTTGAAACCGATGCCGAAGCGGCCGCGCAGATCCTTGGCGGCGGCGTCGGTGGGGGCGGCGAGCGCCAGGATGAGCGCCGCGAAGGCGGCGGCGGCGACGGTCGAAACACGGCTGCGTCGGGCGATCGGCATGTGGTCGGAGGCTAGCGTCGGACCTTCCTCCGCGCAATGCGCGGGGTTGATCGCTAGAGTGCGGATCCCACTGGGGGCAGCCGGGAGATTCATGCAGCGTCGCGTCGTGTCAGCCATCGCCATTGTGATCGCCACCACCTTCCTGGCCCTCGCCGGGTTCGTCCCTGCTCCGCAAGCTGCTGGTCCCTCCGCTCCCGCTCCCGCTCAGACCGCGCCCTAGTACAAGTACCCCTCCACCCCGCGGGGTGGACCTCCTCCGGGGGACCTCGTGACCGCGACCACCGTGACCACCCCGGCGCCGACCGTCGGGGAGACGGCTCCGCCGTTCGTTCACCTGCACCTCAAGTCGCAGTTCTCGCTGCTGTCTGCGCTCGGCACCCCGAAGGACATCGTGAAGCGCGCCGCCGCGTTGGGCATGTCCCACGTCGCGCTCACGGACGAGATGAACCTCTTCGGCGCGGTGGAGTTCTTCCAGGCCGCCACCGAGGCGGGCCTGAAGCCGATCATGGGGGCCGAGCTGATCGTGTCCCCCGGGCCGCGGACGGAGAAGAACAAGGCGCGGGACAACCGCCGCCTCGTCGCGCTGATCGAGAACGAGCGCGGGTACGTGAACCTGAACTTCCTGCTCGAGGGCGCGTACTTCGGGGGGCGGCACTTCAAGCCCCGCGTGGACATGGAGCTGCTCGAGGCGCACCACGAGGGCCTGATCTTCCTCTCCGGGGACCTGCGCGGTGAGATCCCGCGGCTGCTCGCCCGGGGCCGCGCCGACGAAGCCGAAGAGGTCGCGCGTCGCTACCAGGCGATGTTCGGCGAGGGGAACTTCTTCCTCGAGCTGATGGACCTCGGCTGGGGCAACGGCGGCGGGCTGGGCGACGAGGCCGACCAGTACGAGATCAACAAGCAGCTGCGGGCCCTCGGCGCGGCCACGGGCATCCCCACCGTCGCCACGAACAACGTCCACTACCCCACCCAGGAGGACGCGTTCCTGCACGAGGTCCTGCTCTGCCTCGGCATGACGAACACGATCCAGGACGAGTTCCGCTTCCGGTTCCCGTCGGACCAGTTCTTCATGAAGTCGGCGGGCCAGATGCGGGCGCTGTTCGACGGCCCCGACGACCGCGAGGCCCTGGCGAACACCCTGCGCATCGCCGAGCGCTGCTCCTTCGAGTTCGAGTTCGGCAACTACCGCTTCCCCGTGTATCCGCACCTCGAAGGTCGCACCCCCGAGGAGGTGCTGCGGGAGCTCTCGAACAAGGGGCTCGCCGAGCGCCTCGAGGTGGTGAAGCGCCGCCCCACGGACCGCGCCTGGGAGGAGATCGAGGAGGAGTACCGCGACCGGCTCGAGACCGAGATCGAGATCATCGTCTCGATGAAGTTCGCGGCCTACTTCCTCATCGTCTACGACTTCATCAACTGGGCCCGGGAGAAGGACATCCCCGTGGGCCCGGGGCGCGGGTCGGGCGCGGGCTCGCTCGTCCTCTACTCGCTGCGCATCACGGACATCGACCCCATGCCGTACGCGCTCCTCTTCGAGCGCTTCCTGAACCCCGAGCGGGTGTCGATGCCGGATGTCGACGTCGACTTCTGCCAGGACCGCCGCGGCGAGGTGATCGACTACGTGGGCGGCGCCTACGGGGGCAGCACCCGCGTCACGCAGATCATCACCTTCGGGAAGATGCTCGCGAAGGGCGTGCTGCGCGACGTCGGCCGGGTCATGGGCTTCACCTTCGGCGAGACCGATCGCATCGCGAAGCTCGTGCCGGACCAGCTCGGCATCACCCTGCCCGAGGCGCAGGAGAAGGAGCCGCGGCTCGGCAAGCTCATGGGCGAGGACCCCCGGGTCGAGCGGCTGATCAAGATCGCCGAGGGGCTCGAGGGGACCACCCGGCACTGCTCCGTGCACGCCGCGGGCGTGGTGATCGCGGACGACGACCTGCGCAACTACTGCCCGCTCTACAAGGGGGCGGGCGACACGGACCCGGGCGTCACCCAGTTCGACATGAAGTGGGCCGAGGAGATCGGCCTCATCAAGTTCGACTTCCTGGGCCTCAAGACGATCACTCAGATCAAGAACGCGCTCGACATGGCGCGGGCCGACGGCGAGACGGAGTGGGCGTTCTTCCCCTTCGCCGAGGTGCCGCTGGACGACCCGGACGTCTACAAGCTCCTCACCCGCGGCGACACCCTCGGCGTGTTCCAGCTCGAGTCGAGCGGCATGCGCGAGCTCCTGCGGTCGCTCAAGCCCACGCAGTTCGAGGACATCATCGCCGTCGCCGCGCTCTACCGACCGGGCCCCATGGGCCTGGGGATGCACCACACGTTCGTGGACTGCAAGCACGGCCGAAAGCGGGTGACGTACCCGCACCCGATGCTCCAGCCGATCCTCCAGGACACGTACGGCGTCATCGTGTTTCAGGAGCAGGTGATGCAGATCGCCCAGGTGATGGGCGGCTACACCCTGGGCCAGGCCGACATCCTCCGCCGCGCCATGGGCAAGAAGAAGCTCGAGCTCATGGCCGAGCACCGCGTGATCTTCACCAAGGGGGCGACGGAGCAGGGGGTCGACGAGAAGACGGCGACCGAGGTCTTCGACCTCATGGCCGAGTTCGCGAAGTACGGCTTCAACAAGTCCCACACGGCGGCGTACGGGCTCATCGCCTACCAGACCGCCTGGGTGAAGCATCACCTGCCCGCCTACTTCTACGCCTCGCTGCTCACGATCGAGTCGTCCAACACGGACAAGGTGCTGCTCTACGTGGACGACGCCCGTCGCCACGGCGTGGAGGTCCTGCCCCCGGACGTGAACGAGTCGGCGCTGCAGTTCCGGGTGGTGGACGAGAAGGTGCGGTTCGGGCTCACGGCCATCAAGGGGGTGGGCGACGGCGCCATCTCCTCGATCCTCGAGACCCGCGCCGACGGGCCCTTCGCGAGCGTCGACGACTTCCTGAGCCGCGTGGACCTGGACAAGGTCAACAAGCGGGTCATCGAGGCGCTGATGAAGTGCGGGGCGTTCGACTCCATGGGGCGCACCCGGGCGGCCCTGCACGGGTCCCTCGAGCGCATCGTCGACTACGGCCGGCAGAAGACCCGGGACCGCGCGTCGGGCCAGGTGGGGCTGTTCGGGATGATGGCGGGCGGGAGCTCGGCGGGCTCGTTGCACATCCCCGAGCTGCCCGAGTGGCCCGAGCGGGAGCGGCTGGCCCTGGAGAAGGAGGCCCTCGGCTTCTACATCACCGGCCACCCCATGGGCTCGTTCCAGGCCGAGGTGCGGCGGTTCAGCACGCACACGTCGGCGGGCCTGGCGGAGAACGCGCGGGAGCTGCGCGGGGGCGGCGAGATCAAGCTGGCGGGCGTGGTCGCGTCCATGAAGGTGGTGGTGACGAAGGCGAAGGGCCAGCGCATGGCCTTCGTGCAGTTCGAGGACATGGTCGGCAGCGTGGAGGTCACCGTCTTCCCGAAGACCTTCGCCAAGACCGAGCACCTCCTGGTGACGGATCAGCCGCTGCTGCTCACCGCGAAGATCGACGAGGTGACGGACGAGGGCCTCGTGAAGCTCCTCGCCGAAGACCTCGCGCTGCTGAGCGAGATCCGGGAGCAGCAGACGCAGGAGGTGCGGCTGCGCATGCCGGTGGGCGACATCTCGGTGGGCTCGCTGGACGGCCTGCGCGACGTGATCGACGCCAACCCTGGGCGCGCCCCGGTGAGCCTCGAGTTCACCACTGAGACCGGGGTGGAGGTGCTGATCGACCTCCCGAAGGACCTCAAGGTGCGACCGTCGCAGAAGTTCGTGGAGGCCGTCTCCCGCGTCGTCGGCAAGGACGGCACGAGCTTCCTGTAGGTCGATCCGGGGGCAGGCTGCCGGTCAGCCGCCGCCCATTCCTCCGCCGCGGACGGTACCGCACTCGTCGTAGTACTGGATCTCGGGCGTGTAGGGGTGCCCGGGCTGCGATGCCGGGCAGATGTGGGTGTGGTAGCGGCCGCCGAAGTGGTTCTCGGCGCCCGCCTCGGCCGACTCCTCGATGTCCCCGACGTGCCCGCCCTGGGCGTCGAGCTCGCCCCAGGCCGGGGCGTTGCCGTCGAGCTCCGTGCACCCCAGCACGACCGTCCCGTCGCACATGATCCCGTACAGCTCCACGCCGCCGTAGCCGACGGCGTCCATGACCTCGAGGGCCCCGGGCATCGTCGAGTGGTAGTGGTAGTTCCCCCGGCCCGCGGGGTGCCCGCCGTAGGCGTCGAAGGACTCCGCCTTGTCGGCGATGTCGTCGCCCGGGCCCGCCAGCGAGTTGAAGACGGCGACGCCGTTCAGCGCCACGCCCGCGATCCCGAGGCTGTACTCGTTGTCGTTGTTGATCACGAGGTCCACGAGGTTCTCGTCGATGGTCAGGCCGCGCGAGTCGGGACCCTCGGGGATGCGGATCTCGAGGTTGATGGGGGCGATCTCGTTGGGGTTCTGCCTGCCGTCGCCGGTCCACTCGGTCCAGTTGGGGTCATTCTCCGGGTAGTACGCCGACGGGTGCGGGGGCAGGCCGTCGCTGGTGATGACCACGTCGCCCTCCTCCATGCGAACGGTCACGCAGCGGAAGAACCTCGAATAGAAGGACGGCACGCCCGGGCCGATGTCCGTCACGCAGTTGTCGACGGTCAGCCCGCCCGTCGCGTCGTCGTCGTCCGAGTCGTCGTCGTCGTCGTCGTCGGTGGCGTCGTCGTCGTCGGTGGCGTCGTCGTCGTCGGTGGCGTCGTCGTCATCCACGACGTCGTCGTCGTCGGGGACCTCCGAGTCGGTGGGGCAGCCGGTGAGGGCGAGGCTGAGAGGGAGACAGAAGAACAGAGGTAGATTCCGAGACATGCGAGGCACTCTACTCGCCTGGTCGGTGCTCGGCGCCGTGCTCGCCTCGGGTACGCCCGCCGCGGCCCACGTGGGGGAGGTGCCCGCGGGGATCGACGCGCTCGGTCCCGGGGCGCCGGTGGTCGAGACGTCCGTCGGTCTGCTCGTCCCCGACGGCGCCGTCCACCGGTGGGTGTGTCACGAAGCCGTCGTCCAGTCGGACTTCTTCCTCACGCCTCGGTATGCCCGATCGCCCGACGGCGTGCTGATGACGGCGCTCGGTCTGCTCGACGTCGGCACCGACCCCCGCCAGAGCGTCTATCGATCGGAGGACGGCGGCTGCACGTGGGCCGCGCCCGAGGGCCTGACCGACCGCGTGGTCGTCGATCTCGCGCTCGGCCCCGGGGACGCGGGCCTGGCGGTCACGGGGCGCCCCCCCGGAGACCCCGAGTTCCCGGGCAACACCATCTTCGTGACCGACGACGGGGGCGGGTTCTGGGCCCCGTCGGACGTCGACCACGACCCCAGGACCTTCCGCACGGTGGCCACGTCCCCCGACGGCGCGACCTCCTGGGCCACCTCGATCCGCTACACGCCCCCGGGGGCATGGATCCACCGGTCGGTGGACGGCGGGGAGACCTGGCAGGAGTCGGCCCACGACTTCGTGCTCGCGGGCGAACGCTGGACGGTGCTGGACGTCCTCCTCCCGCACCCCGACGACCCCGAGGCGGCCTGGATCCGGCAGGCCGGGGAGCAGGGCGACCGGCTGTACCTGGCGACCGCCGGGGGCGCGACCCTCGAGGAGCTGGTCCATCTGCCGGGCGCCGACGGCCTCGTGCACGACGCCGCCTGGTACCGGGGCGACCTGTTCGTCGCCGGCTCGGACGGGGTGCTCGTCTTCCCGGAGGGTCGCGGATCTCCGTCGGCCTGGCCGGGCACGGGCGAGCCGGTGCGGGGCCTCTCGGTGGAGGGCGACGTGCTCCACCTCGTGCACGGGGACGTCGGCGGCCACGTCATGACGACCCTGCCCGCCGAGACGTTCCTCGACTTCTCCACGGTGACGTGGCCCCCCGCGTGCGCGGAGGACGCCACCGCGACGGTGCGGTGCGGGCCGCTCTGGGACGACCTCGCCGCCCGGCTGCAGCCTCCCCCCGACCCGACCCCCGCGCCCCCCGACGTCCCCCCGCCGTCCGACGGGTGTCCCGCCGGGCCCGCCGCGGCGCTGGCCTTGCTCGTGCCGCTCGGCGCGCGACGGCCATGAAGGAGCAGGTCGTGCGGCGCGCCGAGGCCCTCTTGGGGGCGCGGATCACGGGCACCCGGGGCGTCGTGGGCGGGTTCTCGTCGGCCGCGCGGCTCGTGATCGACCTCGAGGACGGCCGGAGCGCGTTCGTGAAGGCCGCGGTGGACGCGGACACCGCGCGTTGGCTGCGAGCCGAGCTGCGGATCTACGACGACCCCGGGCTCCAGGCCGCGAACATCGCCCCTCGCCTCCTGGCGGCCGACCGGGAGGAGCCCCTCATCGTCCTGGAGGACTTGAGCGCGTGCCGTCGCCCTCCTCCGTGGACGGCGGCGGACGTGGACGCGGTGCTCGCGCTCTTGGGCCGGGTCCACGCGGCCCCGCTCCCCGCGGGTCTCCCGGGCTCGGAGGGCTACGCGGAGTCGTTTCGCGGGTGGTCGCGCGTGTCCCGCGCCCCCGCGCCGTTCCTCGGGCTGGGCCTGTGCACCGAAGCCTGGCTGCGGGACGCGCTCCCGAGGCTGGTCGCCGCCGAGGCCGACCTGCGCCTGGACGGCGACTCGCTGGTGCACCTCGACGTCCGCAGCGACAACCTCGCCATCCGGCCCGGCGGCGCGGTGCTCTTCGACTGGAACTGGGCGTGCCGCGGCAACCCCGAGCTCGACGCCGCCTTCTGGCTGCCGCACCTGGCCCTGGAGGACGGGCCGCGGCCTTGGGAGGTGCGCCCCGGTCGCCCGGATCTGGCCGCCGCGGTCGCGGGCTTCTTCTGCTTCCACGCGTCGCTGCCCACCGGACGCCCGGGCGATCCGCCGCCGGCCGTCCGCGACTTCCAGAGGAGCCAGGGCGTGGTGGCGATCGAGTGGGCCGCCCGGGCCCTCGCCCTCCCGGCGCCGCGATCTCCGTGAGGCCGCTCGAGGTCCACGAGCGGGGACCCCGGACCCAGGTAGCGTGCGAACCGATGTCGCGCGCTTCCTGGGTTCGGGCGGTTCTGGTCGTCGGCTTGGCGACCTTCGCCGTCGTGTTCGGCGTCCGCTTGGGGTGGATGTACGTCCTGGGCACCTTCGCGGGCGAGTCCTACGCGCATCCGGCCCCCGGCTTCTGGCGGTGGCAGCCCTGGATCCACCCCCCGGTCTACGGCGAGTACATGCGCCTCTTGGAGGCGATCTCCGACCGCTTCTGGGTGGGCGAGGAGCTGGTCGCGTTCTGGTCGGGCGGCGTCTTCGCGGGGGTGCTCGGCGTGCTCGGAGCGCTCTGGGCGCGGCGCGAGTTCGGCCCGGGCTGGGACGTCGCCGCGGCGCTCCTGCTCGTCTTCGCGGCCTCGAACCTGCGCCCCTTCGAGAACTACCCGCCCGCGCGGACGCTCATCTTCGGCGGCGTGTGGATGCTCTTCGTCCTCCATCGGACCCCGGACGCGAGCCGCGCCCGCACCCTCGGCACCCTCGCCGTCCTCTGGACCGCGGTGGAGCTGCACCTGTCGTCCTGGTTCGTCCTCGGCCCGGCGTGGTTCTTCCTGGCGGCGGCCGACGGACGCGCGACGGAGCGCACGAAGGCTCACGTGCGGGGCATCGCGACGTGGCTGGTCCTCTTCGGCCTGTCGACCTACCCCGGCCTGTTCCGCGTCCTGGGCGAGGGGCCGGGGGAGGGGAGGCTCGGCGACGGCTCGGTCCGGTGGTCCCACGTCACCCTCGAGTGGACCGACGTACGCCTCTTCCTGCCCCTGCTGCTGTGGCTCGTCCCCACCCTCCGTCGGGGGCGCGCGCCGTGGGTGGCGGCCTCCGCGGCGGTCGTCGTCTACACCCTCATCACGTGGGGGCTGATGGCCCACAACATGGCCATCGGCGGGCCCATGCGGGCCTCCCACCACTACTTCGAGCTCATCGACCCGCTCCTGGCCATGTGCGCCCTGGCGGCGCTGCACGCGGCGTGGACGCACACCGACGGGTGGGCTCGCCGCGTCGTGGGAGGGGCGACCGGCGTCCTGATCCTCCTGCACCTCGTCTGGTACGTGCGCGCCTTCCACCTGCTGCGGGAGATGTCCGCGGGCTGGACCCGCTGACTGCTAGAAGACCCCCCGTGCGCGTCATCGATCTGTTCTGCGGGGCCGGAGGCTTCTCGCGAGGCTTCGCGGACGCGGGGTTCCGGCCGGTGCTGGCCAACGACCACGCCCCCGCCGCGATCGACACGTACCGCGCCAACTTCGATCCCGACGGCGCCCACTCGGTGCTGGGGGACCTCCCGGGCCTGCTCGCGGACCCGTCGTTCGTCGTCCCCGCGGCGGACGTGGTCGTGGGCGGTCCCCCCTGCCAGGGCTTCAGCCTGCTGAACAAGAAGCGCGTCGGCGACGAGCGGCGGGACCTCTGGCGCCCGTTCCTCGAGGTGGTGCGACGGTCCCGGGCCTCCGTGTTCGTGATGGAGAACGTGCCCCAGCTGCTGCGCTCCCACGAGCTCGGGGATCTCGTGCGCATGGCGCGCGAGCTGGGGTTCCGCCACGTCGAGGGCCGCAAGCTCTGCGCGGCGGATCACGGGGCCCCCACGGTGCGGCACCGGGCGATCGTGCTCGCGTCGCGCGTGGGTCCCGTGGACTGGCCCGAGCCGACCCACGCCAAGGACGGCGCTCCCGCCCCCTGGCGCACGGTCCGCGACGCGATCGGGGACCTGGACGACGCGCCCGTGGTGGGCACGCGGATCCGGGACGCCGCCGCGCCCCTCGACCTCCACTTCGGTCGCAACCCCACGCCGATGTCCCGCGAGCGTTACCGAGCCGTCCCCCCCGGAGGGAACCGGTTCGACCTCCAGCGCAGCCGCCCCGACATCACGCCGCAGTGCTGGATCCGCAAGACATCCGGGGGGACCGACCTGTTCGGGCGGCTGTGGTGGGATCGCCCCTCGGTCACCATCCGGACCGAGTTCTTCAAGCCCGAGAAGGGGCGCTACCTGCACCCCGAGCAGCACCGGCCGATCACCCACCGCGAGGCCGCCCGGCTGCAGGGGTTCCCCGACGACTTCGCCTTCCGCGGCACGAAGACGCAGATCGCCCGTCAGATCGGCAACGCCGTGCCCCCTCCGCTGGCCCGCGCGCTCGCCGCCGAGGTCGCCCGGACGCTCGCCTCGCGCCCCCTCGCGCCCCCGGTCAGGGCCGTTTCGGAACCCGCCTTGACGGTCTCGAAGGCTCGCTGCTAAGCCCCCGGCGTCTCCGCAACGATCGGCGTTCTCGACGCCAAACCCCCTCGACGGAAACCGACCCATGAAGCGCATCTACTCCTTCGGTGGCGGCAAGGCGGAGGGGTCTGCCGACGACAAGGCCCTCCTCGGCGGCAAGGGGGCCAACCTCGCCGAGATGTGCTCCCTCGGGCTCCCGGTCCCCCCGGGCTTCACGATCACCACCGGCGTCTGCCTCGAGTACCTCGAAGCGGAGGCGGAGAAGGCCAAGGGCACACGCGGGCGCTGGGTGCCGCCGGGCACGCCCGTCGAGCCGACCCCCCTTCCGGAGGGGCTGCCCGCGCAGATCGACGCGGCCATGACCGCCCTCGAGGCCGAGCTCGGCAAGGGCTTCGGCGACGCCTCGGACCCCCTGCTGGTCTCCGTGCGCTCGGGCGCCGCCATCTCGATGCCGGGGATGATGGACACCGTCCTCAACCTGGGCCTGAACGACGCGACCGTCGCGGGCCTGGCGGCCAAGTCCGGCGACGAGCGCTTCGCCTGGGACTCCTACCGCCGCTTCGTCCAGATGTACGCGGACGTCGTGCTCGGGCTCCACCGCGCCCAGCTGGACCGGATCGTCTCGGAGCACCGGGCGTCCAAGGGCGTCGAGCACGACACGGACCTCGAAGCGGCCGACTGGAAGCACCTCGTCGCGGCCATGAAGGCGCGCATCGAGAGCAGCCTGGGGTTCACCTTCCCCGAGGAGCCGCGCGACCAGCTCATGGGCGCCGTCCGGGCGGTGTTCGCGTCCTGGAACACGTCGCGCGCGCGCTTCTACCGACGTCAGAACAACATCGCGGACGACCTCGGCACCGCCGTGAACGTGCAGGCGATGGTGTTCGGGAACATGGGCGCCGACTGCGCCACCGGCGTCGCCTTCACGCGCGACCCGAAGGACGGTCGTCGGCTCTTCTTCGGCGAGTTCCTGGTGAACGCCCAGGGGGAGGACGTGGTGGCCGGGTTGCGCACGCCTCAGCCCATCAACCTCGAGGCCGATCCCGACTCCACGCTGCCCACCCTGCAGGACGTGATGCCCGAGGCCTACCGGGAGCTGCACACGGTCCATCGGCGCCTCGAGGCGCACTACCGGGACATGCAGGACATCGAGTTCACCATCGAGAACGGCCGCCTGTGGATGCTCCAGACCCGCCGCGGCAAGCGCACGATCGCGGCCGCCGTCCGCATCGCCGTGGACATGGTGGAGGAGGGCCTGATCAGCAAGGAGGAGGCGATCCGGCGCGTCGATCCCGGCCGCCTCGACCAGCTGCTGCATCCCACGGTCGCGCCCGGCGCCGCGCGCACCGTGATCGCGAAGGGCCTGCCCGCGTCCCCCGGCGCCGCCACGGGCCGGGTGGTCTTCACCGCCGAGGAGGCCGTCAAGCGCGCGGATCGGGGCGAGGACGTCATCCTGGTCCGCGAGGAGACGAGCCCAGAGGACATCCAGGGCATGTCCGTCGCCCAGGGGATCCTCACCCAGCGGGGCGGGCAGACGTCGCACGCGGCCGTGGTCGCCCGCGGCATGGGGCGCTGCTGCGTGGTGGGCTGCTCGGAGCTCGCGCTGCACCGGGACGGCAGCTTCAGCATCCGCGAGCGCCTCATCGAGGGCCGCGAGATCCGCGTACGCGAAGGCGATCTCATCACGCTCGACGGGTCGTCGGGGGAGGTGATGCTGGGCGACGTGGAGCGCAGCAAGCCCGACCTCGAGGGCTCGGGGCTGTCGACCCTGCTGGAGTGGGCCGACCTGCTCGCGCGGCTGGGCGTGCGGGCCAACGCGGACACGCCCGAGGACGCCGCCGTGGCGCGGGGGTTCGGCGCCGTGGGCATCGGCCTGTGCCGCACCGAGCACATGTTCTTCGACGCCGAGCGCATCGGGGCCGTGCGCGAGATGATCCTGAGCGACGACGACGCCTCCCGGGCGCGCGCCCTGGACAAGCTCTTTCCGATGCAGCGGGCCGACTTCCTGGGGATCTTCCGCGCCATGGACGGCTGCCCCGTCACGATCCGGCTGCTCGATCCGCCGCTGCACGAGTTCCTGCCCCACAAGGCCGACGAGCGGGCCCAGCTCGCGGAGACGATGGGCGTGTCCCTCGCCGCGATCGACCGTCGCGTGGAGGACCTGCACGAGTTCAACCCGATGATGGGCCACCGCGGGTGCCGCCTCGGCGTGACGAACCCCGAGATCTATCGGATGCAGGCCCGAGCCATCATCGAGGCCGCCCTGGACGCGGCCCTTGAGGGGATCGACGTGCGGCCCGAGATCATGATCCCGCTCGTGGGCGTGGCCCGGGAGCTGGAGCTGCTCCGGGGCGTCGTGATCTCCGAGGCGGACGCCGTGTTCGCGCGACGCGAGGCGACCGTGGAGTACCTCGTGGGCACCATGATCGAGCTCCCGCGCGCCTGCCTCACCGCCGATCGCATCGCGGAGCACGCCGACTTCTTCTCGTTCGGCACCAACGATCTCACGCAGACGACGTTCGGCTACTCCCGCGACGACGCGCGGTTCCTGGCGCCCTACCAGGACCCGGACATCGCCGTCCTCCCTCAGGACCCCTTCGTCTCGATCGACGCCGAGGGCGTGGGCGCGCTGGTGGCCATGGGCGTGGCCCGGGGCCGGTCGGTGAAGTCGAAGCTCAAGGTCGGCATCTGCGGCGAGCACGGCGGCGATCCCGCGTCCATCGCGTTCGTCGACGGCGTGGGCCTCGACTACGTCAGCTGCTCTCCCTACCGGGTGCCCATCGCGCGCCTCGCCGCCGCCACCGCCGTCCTCGAGGCGGCGGGCTGAGCCCGGGGGCTACTCGAAGCGGTAGATGAGGTGGTAGCCGAAGGGCGTCTCCACCGCGCTCGCCACCAGGTTGTTCGGCTCCACGGAGGTCACGCCCTTCTCGAAGTCGGGGTGCATGACGCCCGACGGGAACACGCCGAGGTCGCCGCCCTTGGGGGCGCTCGGGCCGTCGCTGTGCTCCTTGGCCAGGGCGCCGAAGTCGCCGCCGTCTGCCGCCTTGGCGAGCAGCTCGGCGGCGAAGGCCGCGGCCTCTTCCTTGGTGCGGGTGACCGTCGGCTTCGCGCGCATGGCGCCCTTGTACTGGATGAGGATGTGCGAGGCGCGGAACGTGACCGCCTCGTTGCGCAGGATCACGTGGTAGCCGAACGCCGTCTCGACCGGCTCGGCGATGACCTCGCCGACCTCGCCCTTCAGCAGCGCGGCGCTGAACTCGGGGATCATCTTGTGGGGCGGGAAGCTCCCCAGATCGCCGCCCTTCGGCCCCGACGGGCCGTCGCTGTACTCCTTGGCGAGGGCCGCGAAGTCCGCCCCGTCGGTCAGCTTCTGGAGCACCTCCTTCGCGCGGGCGAGCGCCTCCTCCTTCGTGCGCGTGATGGCGGGCGTGGCGCGCATCGAGCCGGACCACTGCACCAGGATGTGGGCCGCGGCCAGGTACGCGGGCGGCGCGGGCGTGGGCTCGGGGGTCGGCGCGGCCTCGGGGGCGCGCTCGGACGCGGCCTCGGTCGTCGCGCCGGCGGCGGGCTCGGGGGCGGGCTCCGGGGCGTCGCCCGAGCAGGCGAACGCGAAGAAGACGAGGGACAGCAGGGCGGAAGAGAGGCGCATGGGGGGCTCCGGTTCGGCGCCGCAGGACGCGGCGGGCGGCGGAACCTAGCAGGCCTGCCGACGGGTCGGTCAGGGGCCGCCGGCGCAGGCGAGGCGACGGCGCATGCCCCGGGCCCAGGCGTCTTCGTCGCTGCCGTCGCAGTCCGCGGCCAGGGCCTCCCACTCGGCGGCGGCACTCCGCGCCCTCTCGTCGGCGCGGCTGGTCGCGTCCGCCACGCCCAGGAGCGCGACGCCCACCAGGAGCGGGGCCCACCAGCGCGTGACCATCCGACCCACGTCGCTCGGCCCGAACGGGACGCGCAGCGCGAGGGGCGCGAACGCCGCGGCCGCGAACAGCGTGGGCAGCTGCCCCGGGTTGTCCGACCAGCGATCGAGGGCCAGGCAGCCGCCGACGAACAGCAGCCCCAAGCCGACGAGCGGACCGCGGGCCCGGGCCGACGAGGCGGCGGCGCCGAGGAGGATCGCGGCCGACGCGAGGCCGAGGTCCCGGGTGAACAGCCGGGCCCCGTCGCGGACGGCGGCGGGGATCGTCCGGTCCATGGGGGCTGCGTTCAAGACGCCCCGGCCGCCCGTCCACCAGTCCGGGCCGAGCAACCCCACAGCGACCGCCACGATCGCGAGGACCGCCCCGACGCCGCGACGGGCCCGGGCCGAGCGCAGGTCGACGCCCCCCAGCACGAGCAGGCCGGGGGCGAGGGCGAGGGCGCCGGGGTGCATGAGGACGGCGAGGACCATGCCCGCGACGGCGAGGCGATCGCGGCCCCGACGGAGCGCCCACGCGACGCCGGTGGTGGCGGCCGCGAGGGGGCCGTAGACCTCGCAGAAGAGGGCCGCGTCCCACACCGTGGCGGAGGCGGCCAGGGTGGCGGGCGCGAGGAGCAGCGCGGGCGTCGCGCGTCGGGAAGGATCGAGGTCGGTGAGGAGTTCTCTCGCCAGCGCCGTCGCCGCGCCCAGGCCGACGACCGTCCAGGCGGCGCCGAAGAGGTTCGCCGCCGCCGCCGGGTCGCTCCCGAGGGCGACGCCCGCCCTCACCCACACCCACAACGGCGCGAGGACCCCCACGTGCACGCTTCGGTCCCAGGGAGAGCCCGTCGCCGCCTGGAGGACGTAGGCCGCGCCGTCGCCCGTCGCCTCCACCGGGCGGAGCAGGGTTGCGGTGAGCACCGCGAGGGCCGCGAAACCGGCCGCTCCGAGGGCCCGAAATCGACGGACGTCGCGCCCGTTGGACGGGGTTTCGGGGACCGTGGACACCCCGAACATCGTATGGTACGGTCCGCCGCCCCGTCAAACAGGCCATGTGCTTGATTCAACTAGGAAAAACCGGCAAATGACCCCCCTCGGCGCGCCCCGACGCCTGCCGGTCTTCCTCGGCGCCTCGACCCTGCTGGTCGGGGTCGCGAGCTGCACACCGTTCCAGTTGCCCGATCTCGGGCCCTGCAGCGTCCTCCCCACGGACGACGCCGGCGTCACCCTGGACGCGTACGAGTACGGGCAGATCGGGATCGGCACCTGCCTCGCGGCCCCCGCGGATCTTCAGGTCCGCCCGGATCCGGAAGACCCGGACAACCACTTCATCTTCGCGGTGAACAGCAACGCCGCCTCGAACTTCGAGGGGTCGAGCGTCCTCTCGATCGACGCGTCGTCCATCGACCTGACCTGCCCCGTGAACGGCATGCACGAGGTGCGGACCAGCGCGCTGCGCATGCAGGAGTTCGCGGGCCGGCTCGCGTTCGACGGGGCATCGGACCTCGCCCTGGTCAGCAGCCGCCAGGCGGGCGGCCTGGACGGGGACCTCACCGACCCCATCTACCTCCTCGACGTCGCGGACCCCCGGGCCCTCGCCTACCACGACCAGGCCCCCCGCAGCTGGGGCCCCTACCGGTACGTCCAGGTGCCGGCGGACCCGTGGTCGGTGGTCATCAACCCGGCCACGCGCCGCGCCTACGGGCTCGGGCTCACGACGCACGAGGTGTTCGCCCTGGACCTGATCACCGACCCCGTCACGTACGTCGATCTCGTGGGCGAGCGCTCCGTGAGCAAGGCGCGCTTCGTGGACGCGGACGGCTCGGGATCCGACCCGGACTTCGAGCTCCTCGCGGTGGACTCGGACCTGCTCGAGAACGAGACGCTGGTCGTCGAGCTCGCGGGCGGCACGGTGCGCATGTACTACCCGGCGCCGGGCCCCGACGGGCGGGGTTCTCTCTTCCGTGCCGACTCCGGGGACGCCGGCGCCACGTTCGTCGAGGCGGCGGGCGGCGCGGACTCGACGGCTCCTGCGGACGGCTGGGCCGGCGCCGGCTTCGGAGGCTTCTCCCTCGGTCGCGTCTCCGGGCGCCTCGAGGGCCTCGCGGCGGGTACGTCGGCGGACGGCGTGCGCTCCATCGGGCGCCTCCAAGCCGACGACCACGCCCTGGACTGGGCGGCGTTCGCCGAGCCCGAGATCACGCCCCTGCCCCTGGGCTGGGACGGCTCGGGCGTGTTCGATCCCGAGTTCTGGGCTCAGGAGGGCGTCTTCGACGTCTTCTGGACCGGCGGGGCGGGCCTCGGGGAGGCCATCGGGCACGCGTCCGGCGTGAGCCTCTCGGACCTCGAGCGCGACGGGGACCCCGACCTCCGGGACTACGACACGCCGGGCATGGTGCTCGCCGCGGACTTCGACGGCTGGGACTCCGGCGGCGTCTTCGGGCCGTCGGTCCTGCGCAACGGCTCCACCGGCGAGTGGCTCCTCTACTACACGGGCTACGCCGAGGGGCCGGACACCCCCGAGGGCCTGCCGCCCGGGCTCGCCATCGGCGTCGCCACCTCGCTCGATCCCTCGACCTTCGTCCGCACGACCTTCGGCGCCGCCGGCACCTCCGTGGTGCTCGCGCGCGGGGAGCCGGGGGCCTGGGACGACGCGGCCGTCGCCCAGCCGTCGGTCCTGTTCCGCAACGGTCGGTACCACCTCTGGTACCAGGGCTTCGACGGGGACACGTGGTCCACCGGCCTCGCGCACTCCACGGACGGGCTCACCTGGACCAAGGACCCGCGGAACCCCGTGTTCGACGGGATCGTCGACGCGGACGGCCTGCCCCGCCGCGCGTTCGTCTCCAACGCCGCGACCGGCGGGTACTACTTCCTCGAGGGCGACGTGTCCGGGATCCTCTCCGACTTCGCCGAGGAGGGGCCGATCTTCGAGGGCTCGAGCAGCCCCGTGAAGTTCCGCATCGTGGGCGGGCAGGCCCTGGGCCAAGGCGAGTCCGACGCGTTCGACGCCACCGGGGTCGGCTCGCCCGCGCCCACCGGGGTCGACGACCTGGTCGCGTACCTCGGGCACGACGGCGGTCGGCGGCGCGTGGCGCTCGCTCGGGACGGCGCGGCCGCGCTCACCCGGGAGGGCACGCTCGACTTCGAGGGCTTCACCGGCGCGGCCGCTTCGCTGAACGGTTCGGAGCCGTCGGCGGTGCCGCTGTCCATCGATCTGCGGACCCACGGCGGCGTGACCTGGGCGGCCATCGAGGTCGCGGGCGCCGTGTACCTCGCGTCGGGCGACCTCACCACCGGCACCCTCGCGGCGGCCAACGGCGGAGCGCCCGTGCTGGAGCCGTCCGAGGCCGGCGAGTTCGACGACGGCGGGGTCTCCGTGCCCGCGCTCGTCGTCACGGACGACGCCTGCCGCCTCTTCTACGAGGCGGACGACGGCACCAACCAGCGCATCGGGCTCGTCCAGGCGGCCACGTGCGACGCCCTCGCGGGCGCTCCCCACGTCCTCTCGCTGGACCGCGGCTCGGCGGGCACCTGGGACGACGCCTCGCTGCGCTCGCCCACCGTCGTGGTGGACGACGCCGGCACCCTGCACCTCTGGTACGTCGGCAGCGACGGGGAGACCCCCCGAGTGGGCCACGCCACGAGCACCGACGGCACCGGCTGGACGCGTCACCGCGGCTCCGCGGGTGGCCCCGAGCCCGTCTACGACCCCACCGTCCTGGCCTTCGCCGGGGACGGCGTCACGCGCCTCGCGGCCGAGGTCGTCCCCACCGGCTTCGTCCTGTGGTTCGAGGGCGAGCAGGGCGGCGTGCGGCGGATCGGGCGGGCGCGCTCCCCGGACGGCGTCGACTTCATCGAGATCACGAACCCCACCACCGCCGGGGACCGCTTCGAGATCGACACTCGGAAGGGCGACTCGGACGCGAGCTCGGGCATCTACCTGGGCGACAGCAACGTGGAGGCGTCGCCCTTCGTCGACGGCATCCTGGTCCACGGGGCCGGGGCCGCGGACCTCATCCTGTCCCCCGACGGCAAGTTCGGGCTCGTAGCGAACAAGCGGGCGCCGTACATCATCGTCGTCGACCTGCACGACGACAGCACCGACGACTACGTGGACGCCAACGTCCACGACATCGAGGCCATCCTCGCCATCCCCCAGATCAGCAACCGCATGATCGGGGTGCGTGAGCTGATGTTCAGCCCCGACGGGGACGACCTGTACGCCCTGCTCGGTCCGCTCGTGAACCCCGGCTCCGGGGACGAGGGGAACCGTCGCGGCCCCGAAGGGCTCCTGCGCCTCGACTGGTCGCAGTTCGAGGACGCCCCCGCGGCCCACGCGGTCCGGGAGGGGATCATCACCGCCTTCATGCCCGCCGCCCGCGGCGCCGAGGAGCCCGAGGGGTACGCGGACGACGTGAGCGTCGGTCCCATCGGCCTGCAGCTGTCGGCCGACGGCACCCGGGCCTACTTCGCGAACTTCAACGACAACAGCTTCTGGGTCCTGGACCTGGAGGCCGGGGCCCGCGGCGCCGTGCTGGCCATCGTCGACTCGCTGGACGAGCGGCCCTCGGAGGTGGCGCTGTCGCCCGACGGCACCCTCGCGTACGTGTCCAACTCCTTCGGTCGCCTGCACGGCGCGGCCGCGAGCACCACGCTGCAGGTCATCGACATCGACGAGGCCAGCCCGACCTTCGGCACGGTGCTGACCACGCTCACCAACGTCGGGTCCCGGGAAGACGCGGGCTGCACCCAGGCGGTGATCCCATGAGCCGCTCGATCCTCCGCGGCGGCGTCCTCGCGCTGATCTCGACCGCGCTGCTGCTCGTCGCCTGCGACGAGACCACGATCTCGGTCCCCCGCCTCGACGGTCCCTGGGACCTGGCGGTGCTCTCGGACACCGAGGGCTTCTACGAGGTGCCGGTCGGGTTCACCACGAACCTGCGCTCGGGCCGCGTGAGCAAGCTGGACATGAAGCGCGGCGGCCACCTGGTGGAGGACGGCCCCGCCCCGTGGATGCCCGGCCCCGAGATCGCCTTCGGCTCCGGCCGCGCGCTGTCGCAGATCGCCCTCGCCGTGGACCTCGATCGGGTGGACGTGTGGGTGTCGGACGACAGCTCGGACGAGCTCCTGCGCGCGCCTCACATCGCGGGCCTGAACGACGACGGCACCCCCCGATGGGTGAGGCCGACCCTGGGCGAGGTCACGGTCACGGACGCGGACGGCGCGCCCCTCGCGGGCGACCTGCTGCCGACCCTCCGCACGCTGCGCCTGCACGAGACCCGGGCCACGTCGGAGGTCTGGAGCCTCGTCTGGAAGGGCGAGGCGTTCGCCGTCTCCGGCTCGGTGGCCGGCCCCCAGGCGAAGGACGCCCTGCCGGGGGCGCCGTACACGACCGACCAGGGCGAGCTCTCCTTCACGCCGGCCCTGAACGGGCAGGAGCCCGCGTTCGGGACGACCGTGCAGGTGTCCGTGCTCTTCGGGATCGAGTCGGCGGACGCGGGCGGCCTGGTCCAGGACCTGCGCGTGTCCGACGACGGCGCCTGGGTCTTCGCGGTCGTGCTCCCGGACGACGCGCCGGCCTACGTGGCCGTGTGGGACGCGCTCGCCTTCGTCGAGCTGGACCGCCTGGAGCTCCCCCGAGGCGCCGCGCCCGAGCGCATGACGGCCGGGCGCTTCGACGGCCGCGCGTGGATCGCGGACTCCGCCGCCGTCGGGGCGGGCGGTCGGGTCCTCCGCCTCGACTGGGTGCCCGGCGACCTGGACACCCTCGCGGTCACCGCCGTGCCGGTCCCCGAGCCCGCCATCGACGTGGACCCGGGCCGAGACCCGGACGCCGACCGGCTGTTCGTCGCCGCCGCCTTCTCGGACGCGGTGTGGATGCTGGACGGCAGCACCTACGCGCCCATCGACGTGAACCCCGTGACCCCCGAGCTGGACCCGACGCACGTGCGCAGCCTGATCTCGGGCATCGCGTCCAGCGCCCGCCCGATCGAGACCTGGGACCTGTCCGACGAGAACATCCGCATCCCCGCGTACGGGGTCTTCGCGTCCACCTTCGCGGGTGAGCTGTACTGGATCGACGCGGCGACGGGCTGCCAGGTGTTCGCGAACTGGGTCGGCGCGTACATCGACTCCGGCTTCAACGACCCCCAGAGCCTGTTCAACGACGGCGGCTTCACCAGCGACCCGCAGCTGGTCGTCGATCCGTACCAGGCGGGCTCCGAGAGCACCGAGATCAACGTCTTCGACGCGGGCTGGGTGACCACCAGCCGGTGCGGCGGCGTCACCCGATCCGAGACCTGGATCGCGCGCTTCGACGAGGTCGAGCAGTCCTACGAGGTCGAGGGGTCCTTCTCCGGCGTGCAGGAGAACCGCGCCTACGAAGGCGACCGGTACGTCAGCGACGGCGGCGAGATCTCCTTCCTCATCCAGCCGGGCACGCTGCCCACCACCCAGGGCGACTTCTGGCGCTTCCCCGTGAACGACGGCGTCACGCCCATCCTCCTGGGAGAGCTGCCCGGGGATCCCGTCGTCTACACCGAGCTGTACGACGACCGCTCCGGCCGCTGGTGGCAGCTCCGGCAGCGCGAGATCGGGGCGGTCCCCAACAGCGGGAACGACATGGTCTTCTGGATCGATCTCCAGGACCAGGGCTTCAACTCCGGCGGCGTCCGCATCTACCGCTGAACCCCCGAAGGCACGGCGCATGACCGACTTCCACTACGAGCCCCTCTTCCAGCCCGCTCACGACCGGGAGCCCCTCTTTCGGCACCTGGGAAGCGAGGGCGTCGAGGTCGTCGACCTGGGCGGCGCCGAGTTCCTGAGGGTCTCCGCCGACGCGCTCAGCCGCCTCGCGAGCGAGGCCCTGGGGGACGTCAGCCACCTGCTGCGCACCGCCCACCTCGAGAAGCTCGCGTCGATCCTCCAGGACCCCGAGGCGACCGACAACGACCGGTTCGTGGCGCGCGAGCTGATGAACAACGCGATCATCGCCGCCGAGCGGGTCTTCCCGTCCTGCCAGGACACGGGCACCGCGGCCATCACCGGCAAGCGGGGCGATCGCGTCCTCGTGGACGGGGACGACGCCGAGGCCCTGACCGCGGGCATCTTCCAGCGCTATCGGGATACGAACCTGCGCTACTCGCAGGTCGCGCCGCTGTCGATGTACGAGGAGAAGAACACGAAGACGAACCTGCCCGCCCAGATCGACATCTTCGCCACGAAGGGCGCGTCCTACGACTTCCTGTTCGTGGCGAAGGGCGGCGGCTCGGCCAACAAGTTCAAGCTCTTCCAGGAGACGAAGGCGCTGCTGCGGCCCGATCGGATGGAGGAGTTCATCTGGAAGAAGCTGCACGACATCGGCACCGCGGCCTGCCCGCCCTACCACCTGGCGTTGGTGATCGGCGGGCTGTCGGCCGAGATGACCATGAAGACGGTCAAGCTCGCGTCCACGGGGTACCTCGACGACCTGCCGACCACCGGCAACCAGTACGGTCGCGCGTTCCGAGACCTCGAGCTCGAGGCGACGGTGCTCGAGCTGAGCCGGAAGACCGGGATCGGCGCGCAGTTCGGCGGGAAGTACTTCTGCCACGACGTCCGCGTGATCCGCCTCCCGCGGCACGGCGCGTCCTGCCCCGTGGGCCTCGGCGTGTCCTGCAGCGCGGACCGAAACATCCTCGGCCGCATCGACCGGGACGGTCTGTGGGTCGAGCAGCTCGAGACGGACCCCGCCCGGCTCCTGCTCGAGGGCGGACCGGATGAGGAGGCCCACCGCATCGACCTGAACCAGTCGATGGACGGCATCCGCGCGCAGCTGACGCAGCGGAAGGTCGGCGACGTGCTCCTGCTCAACGGCACCATCGTCGTGGGTCGCGACATCGCCCACGCGAAGCTGCTGCGGGTCCTCGAGGAGACGGGCGATCTGCCGTCCTACTTCAAGGACCACCCGGTGTACTACGCGGGCCCCGCGAAGACGCCGGAGGGGCACGCGTCGGGCTCGTTCGGGCCCACCACCGCCCAGCGCATGGACTCGTACGTGGGCCCGTTCCAAGCGGTCGGGGCGTCGCTCGTGATGCTCGCGAAGGGCAACCGCGACGCGTCCGTGGCCGAGTCCTGCAAGCGGCACGGAGGCTTCTACCTGGGGTCCGTCGGCGGGCCCGCGGCGCGGCTGGGTCGCGACTGCATCAAGAAGGTCGAGGTCCTGGACTACGCCGAGCTGGGCATGGAGGCCGTCTACAAGATCGAGGTGGAGGACTTCCCGGCCTTCGTCGTCGTGGACGATGAGGGCAACGACTTCTTCGCCCGGTTCACGGCCCCGGCGAGCCTCGTCCAACTCGGAAAGTAGCGTTGGCGCGCCGTCGGCCGCCGGAGCCGCCGCCCGCGGACGAGGCGGAGCTGGTCCATCGGGCGCGCACGCTCGCGGGTCGCACCGTGGCGTGGGTGGCCGAGACGTTCGACGACGAGCAGCGGGCCCTCGAGCGCGCGGGCCGCAAAGGCCGCACGGGGGCCTTGCTGGAGGCGGCCTTGGGGGCCGACGCGTCGACCCGCGCCGAGCCCGACTTCTCGGGGCTGGGCATCGAGCTCAAGACGATCCCGGTGGACGCGAGCGCGAAGCCCTTGGAGACCACTTGGGTGTGCACGGCGCCGGTGGACGGCAGCCTCGAGACGTCGTGGGACGTGTCCTGGGCGCGCCGGAAGCTGCGGCGGGTGCTGTGGATCCCCATCGTCGGGGCCCGGGGCGCCGAGCCCGACGCCAAGGTCGTGGGCGGCCCCGTCCTGTGGTCCCCTTCGCCGGACGAGGAGGCCACGCTCCGCCGCGACTACGAAGAGCTGGCCGAGCTGATCGCGACGGGGCGGTGGGACCTGCTGAGCGGCAAGCTCGGGGACGCCCTCCACCTCCGGCCCAAGGCCGCGTCGAGTCGGGACCTGACGCCGGCGCTGAACGAAGACGGCGAGTGGATCGAGGTGAACCCCCGCGGCTTCTACCTGCGGCGATCCTTCACCGCAGCGATCCTCCAGCGGGCGTTTGGTTAGCGCCCTCGAGACTCAATCGGCGGAATCGTCATCGTCGCCGGGTGGGTCCTCTTCGGGGGGTTCGCCGTCGCACTCGCCGGGGTCGTCCGAGAGGTCCCAGCAGTGGGTGTTCTCGAACTCCCAGGGGTCGTCGCCCACGGAGGGGACGATGCGCCACACGTCGACGGGGGCCGCGGTCTCTTCGGTCCCGGGGTCGAAGTCCAGCGCTCCCGAGGCGCCGTCGATGTTCACGGACTGCCCCGCCTCGAACTGCCCCTTCACGAGGTTCCACTCCGCCGGGCCCACCCGCACCTCCTGGCCCGCGCTCAGGCGGCGCAGCCCGCGCGCGATGGCGGTGCCGGTGATGGCCTCCTCCTGGTAGTAGGCCCAGGCGGTGCCGTACAGCAGGATCCAGGCCGCGTCGTACGCGTGGGCGGTGAAGCCGAAGTCGTCCGGGTTGTCCGGGAAGACGAGGTTGTAGTTCGCGGCGAACGTCTCGTAGACCTGTCGGCCGACGGGGGTCTTGGGCACGGTCCCGCGGATGCGGTC
>Ga0114933_10001160_pt1 | contig 29993 bp, 21 predicted proteins | sample 4SBtaG_FD_89691 | JGI IMG/M metagenome (GOLD analysis project Ga0114933, IMG submission 89691) | Deep subsurface microbial communities from Kolumbo volcano to uncover new lineages of life (NeLLi) - 4SBTROV12_W25 metaG | ecosystem: Environmental > Aquatic > Marine > Volcanic | place: Kolumbo... | reverse complement strand
GTCTTCCATTCGATTATCCCCCCAATCATGGAGAATACGTTGTGGGGGACGATTCGCAGTTCCGCACGCTTGCAGATTACCATGCCTGATACCGTGCGATTGACCTCCTTCGAGAGCGAGAAGGGTCTGGGGGAGATTCAGGAACATGGAGACTTCCAAATCATAGTCTATCGAATTCCGGTCTGTCCCACAGCCGATACTTGGAATCAATGCTATCGTGAACACGATACGATTCAATGGAGCGCCGAGGTGAGTTACGTTTTGATTCTCGGCGAGGTGGCACCGTACATTTTCACCATCGTAGTTTTCTTGGGACTTGCAGTTAGTAGATGGAAGCGTCGCCGCGACGAACGCAAGAGCGCGCAGAAGGATGCTCAGGACGTCGTAGAAGAGCAGATGCTCGAGATGGAATTCGCCGCGCAGATGGGCGAATTAGAGGAGAAAATTGTCATCGAGCAGCCGCCGGAGCCTGAGGATGGTAAGGAAGAGGGCTGGTGGTCCGACCAAAGCGACCTAGTCTGACATTGCTAAGTCAGCCGTGCAGGTGAGAATGTATACGTCGGGCTAGAGCACGCCCAATTCCTGTAGCAGCTGACAATTCAGCCTCGGTCGCATGCTCGACTCCCTTCATTCCTCCAAAGTGGCGCAACAACCCCTGAATCTTCTTCGCGCCCAATCCATCCACCTCTTCTAACGGACTCTTCAAACCGCCTTTTGAGCGACGCTTCCGGTGGTAGGTATTGACGAATCTATGAGCCTCATCACGTGCGTGGACAAGTACTCTCGATCGCCGGTCTAGTACTACTGAATCGACCTGCGGTCGCCACAGAGTTTCCTCCTTCTTGGCTAGTGCAGCGACCGGAAATCTATCCGATAAACCGTGCACTGCGAGCATATCCATCACGTGCTTGAGGTGTGTCTCACCGCCATCGAGTAGTAATAGGTCAGGCCATTCCTGTTGACGCTTCAACCATCGTTCAACGACTTCTTGCATCATCGCCAAATCATCCTGAACGTCGGTCTTCACTCGATAGGTTCGGTACTCCTTCTTACTCGGTCGTCCATTGCGGAAAACCACTGCAGCCCCTACCCTCTCCTTGCCTTGGATTTGAGCCATATCGAAGCAGACGATGTGATCGAGTGAGTCGAAGCCGTGCACTCGCACGGCTTCGTCAGCAGCAGCCTGTTCGAGGCTGCCCGAACGCCGAGTCGATTGACGAGAGGCTTGAATCTCGGCGTTCGCATCAGCCATCCTCCGTAGCTTGGCCAATTCGCCGCGCTGCGGATTGCGAACAGTCACTTTCGTTCCTCGCCGCTCGTCCAACCAATCCCCCAGCGAGTCAGTCAGTGGCGCAGGCACGAGCAGAGTCTTCGGAGGCCGACGGTTTGAGTAATGCTCTGAAAGCACTAGAGACACCGAAGCGACCACATCTCCCCGGTGAATCACCGGATAACTGACCTGTCCTTGGATGACGCCTTCCTGCGTGTGGAGAATCAACACTACCGCCACGTCTCCGACGGCTGCGAAGCCGACCGCGTCACAGTCCTGATAGAATCGTGAGTGGATAACTTGCTGCGACACGGTCGAATTGACCACCGCGATCAAATCACGCTTGTAAGCGGCGGTCTCGTAATCAAGTTCTGCAGAGGCCGCATCCATCTCAACTTGCAAGGCCTCGATTAGCACGCCCGCATCGCCATTGAGGACACCGCGGGCGGCCCTAATCTGCTCATCATAACCCTCCGGGTCGATGCACGGACCATGACACAGCCCAATGTGCATCGCCAGGCATCCCTTCGGCAGCAATTCAGGACAGTCACGGATGCCGAATTGAGACCTCAGCAATCGAATAACCCGTTTCGCAGCCCCCGCATCGGGGAAGGGTCCCCAGCGTTGTGCGTCAGTGGGGGGGTTTCGGGTGTACATAACCCGAGGATGTTCGTGAGAAGTGAGCGCGATGAATGGATACGATTTGTCGTCCATCAACATCGAGTTGTATCGAGGTTTGTGCTTACGAATCAACTGTCGCTCAAGGATCAACGCTTCGGAAGGAGTTTGGGTGACAATATATTCGACGTCATCCGATTCTGCGACCAATTTCGGGACCTTATCTCGATCTTGCTTGGCTGCAAAATAGGATCTCACTCGGGCGCGCAGATTCGTTGCTTTGCCAACGTATTGCACTCGCCCGTCGGCCCGTTTGAAAAGGTAGACTCCGGGCTTGCGGGGGAGGTCGAGCGAGGCTGAATCGACTGCCATGGGGGAGACTCGGTGGAGGTCAACGCCCATGAACTGATGGCCTCGCTCAAGGTATATGCTGAGCGAGACGCAGCGACGCTTATTGTTGCGTTTGGCTGATTTTGGTACCGAGGTAGAGACCGCTTGGGATGTGCCTCGAACGCTGTCTTTACCCGGTTTAGCCGAGCATTTGGGAGTGGTTCGCTCGGCGATTCATACTCCGTTGAAAGAATTGGAAACGTCTGGATTGGTTTGGACTCGTTCGGCTCATGTAATCGGTGGTGGTTCACGGCGACGAAGCGTCATCCATCTTACTCCCGAGGGTCGTGAGCGAGCGGAGGCGTTGGCGGCTGAGGGTAGTCCGCCAGAAGCCACTGGTCGCGCACTTGGGCCGATGCCAGATCCGATTCATCTTCATGGGCGCGATGCCGTTGTTGATTCATTGGTCGGGCAGTTACTCGCTGGCAGTAATTTGCAGTTGAGCGGCTTGCCCGGCATCGGCAAAACCAGCCTTGCCCGCGCAGTAGCCGGAGCGCTGCTTGAGAGAGGCTTCCGCGTGCGCTGGGCAACTTGTGATTCAGATTCTGACGCTGCTACCATAGGTTCGCAGTGGCTCGATGGTGGAGGGCCGCGCGATCCTTCCGCAATCGCTAGCGCGGCCACCGGCCAAAAGACCGTTATCATTCTCGACGAGGTACAGGAATTGCACGAGCGTCATCTCGAGGGAGTGACTTCCCTGCTCGCCGCTTGTACTGAGTATTCGACAGGTGTGTTAGTTTCTGTTAGGGCTCCTAGCCCATTTGGGACCCTAGGTGGATTTGAGGAAGTCAGAATCGATGGACTGGAGAGCGATGCGGCGGTTGAACTGCTCGCTGATGGAGTAGACGCAGAGATTGCCGAGCAGGTTGTCGAAGCTCTCGGCGGCCACCCTTTGGCACTTCATCTGTGGTCGCCAGAAGAGGATGTTCCTGGTGAAGGACAGGAAGTTCAGGAATTTGTTCAGAGTACTGTGCTTCGCCGATTAAGCGAGGCTGGACTTGCATCCTTGGATGAACTCAGCCTCGCACCGGTGCCTCTCTCCATAGCGGAATTATCTCAGGGAGACGGCACCGTCGAACTCGATGAGTCGGCGGTTCTTCGCTGGATGGACCAACTGGTCGAACCTCATCATCTGATTCGAAACGTCAGACGAGCCACAATCGCGACCGATGTGGCTCAGGATATTCACTCGCGCGGCGCTGAATTCTGGTCCCAGCGAGATGGCACTCGAGCCCGAAGAATGGAAGCTCATCATCGACTCAATTCCGGTGAGGAACTTGATTCTGAGTGGCTCGCGGAGAGCGTCGCTACGATATCAAGAGAGGATAGTGCAGCGGCGGCAGTACTGATTGAGGACGCGGTAGAGGCGAGCGGAGAAAATTCTCTGAGAATCGCCGCAATAGATCTCGCCTTTGAGCGAGGTGAGTCAGTAATCGCCTCGCAGCACATCGAATTGACTGAAGATAGCCCTCAGAAGCGCATGCGTGAGGCTCGACTCGCGAGGTTGCGTGGAGATACTGCAGCAGCAGATTCCCTCGAACAGGAAGCGCTTGCAGACCTCTCTCCTTCAGAAGCCGTCCGCGCAGAGATTGCATCTCTGGTCCGAAGTCATGACGACCGCCTACCTGGACAACCAACGAAGCTTAACCAAGCAGCCATCGATACCGTCGACATCACCCGACTTCCCGAGTCTGCCCGTGCCTCAGCAAGTCTAGCCCTCGATCTCCTTCGCCACGCGGTCGCCATCGAGTCTGGTAGCGTCGAAATCGCGGCCAATGTCCGCTCCTCCCTCGTCGCTCAGATGGGTGAAGAACATCCGCGACTAGCTCTCATCGATCTGCGCGCGCGCATCTCGGCAAATGCGGAAGGAGCCCTCGATGCGGCGCGTGAATTCATCGAATCATCAGAGGATGATATCGAGCGCATACGAGCGATTCACGCTGCGCTCGAAGCAACCTCACCTAACCCTCCGGAGTGGCTGACCCGTTCCCACGGCACAGTCGCTACCTCGCCACTACGCGCCGATATCGCCTCCCATCGTCGTATCGTCGCCCAGCGGTGGTACTGGAGAGGAGTCCTCGAACCGACGATGCGACTCTCTCATTGGCGGGAAGCCATCAGTCGATTCAAGTCGGCAGAATGTCCCGCTGCCGCAGCCGAATTGCTGCTTCGACTAACGCGTTCACTCTGAACAAAGAGTAAGATGCAATTCAGTGAAGCGGCACCAGCCGATCTTCATATCTGTGCGCCAATCAATGTGCGAGTCTCAGAGATTCCATCGATTGACCTGATGTCTTTGACGATGCAGCGAGTAAGTTCAGCCTCGTCTTCGGCTTCTACCTTGACAAATAGGTCGTGAACTCCGAAAACGATCCACTGCCCGCTTACACAGGACACATTAGAGACTGCGTCACGCACTTCTACTTCGCGACCAGGATCGGTGCTGATGAGTACGAATCCAACCGACATCTTTCACACCTCCACCGCGATTAGAGTCTCGGTTTGCTCGACTCCCGGAATCTTTCGAAATTCACCAATGAGCATCTTTGACATCTCCTTATCATCGCTGAAATCGATACGCGCCGCAAGGTCGTACTCACCGTAAACGACATGAGTTTCGACGACATTGTCGAGCGCCAGAAGCGCTTGGTAGACCTGCGATTCCATCATCGGTTTTGTCTTGATGAGAACGAAGGCGGTGCTCACGGTAATGACCTCTGTGTCCAGCCGCTCGACTGACCGTTTATGACTCCTACGCAGATGTTGTTCGATTCTGCATGACATGGTGTTTCCAATCATTTACGACGATGCTCTAACCTACCAACTGGGGGGAAACAATACAACGAATGGGACGAGCCGATAGAGCCATGCGCGCGAGGCTCGACAACAACCGCCGCCTCGCATTCAGTATCATCACAGTGCTTCTGCTGTCTACCACACTTCCACTTGCAGCCAATGCTGCGACTGGCAAGACGACGACGGTTTGGTCGGGAACGGTCATCCTGCAGGATGGCTACATAGTCGGGGCTCAGGATGTATTGGTAGTACAGGCTGGGACGACGATTCGCCTTGGTGCTGACGAGGACATCACAGTAGATGGGAGAATTACGATTCAAGGAACTCAGACAAGTCCCGTCGTGCTGGAGTCGATTGTTGGAAATCACGACGGGTTCGTGTTCAATCAATCGAGTCAAGGTCTCGGTTCCTCGATTGATAATTTGACTATTATTGATGCTGAGTATGGAATTACGATTTACGGGTCGAATCCTGTTCTAAGCAATGTCAGAGTCGAGAATGCCGACCGCGTGGCGGTGGATCTCTTCGATAGCGCCACGCCACGTATCTACGACCTTGTCATCGAGGGGGGAGGTCAAGATGTACACGGCTTTTCGAATAGTTGGAGATACGGTATCGGACTCTCAGTTGGCGCCTATTCAGCGCCTATAGTCGATGGACTGACCGTCAATGGACTCATCAGTCGGGGTATCAATTACTGGGGAAATTCTGGTGGAATGGTATCGAATGTTGAAATCACCAATGTCTCGGGTGCGACCCTCGCTGTAGGGGCTGCTATGTGGATCGAAGATTCGCGCCCGCTGATCACCGATGTCAATATCGAAAGGAATGACAACGGAATCTACGTTCGACACATCACCTCAGGATGGATTACCCGTCCGACTTTCCATAGGACGGTCATTGAGGACAGCATGTACCGAGGTGTAATGATTGAGCAATACAATCACAGTCAATTTTCCAACCTACCCGCGCACGCGGTCTTCGTTGACCTCGAAGTGCGCGGAACAGGCGGCCCGAACGCCAAGACGCCCGGGCTCGGAATGGCCGCGTTCGAAATCAATACCAGCGGCGTCATAGTCGAGAACGCACTCATCGAGGACAATCCTGTTGTCGGATTCAAAGCATATCTGATTGGCTCTTCTACCATCATCAATGGACTCGAGTTGGACAATAACGGCAAACCTCTAGCAAACGTGCCGATCAATGACAAAGCTGGCCTATTCATGCGCAGTATCAATTGGGCGCCAGTAATCAACGACCTCGTAGTCACTAATTCGTCAGGTCCAGGAATTTTGCTTTGGAAGGGTGGAGCGCAAGGTCAAGATTGGTGGTCTTCAGACAACGGAGCCAGTGGAGTCGATTTCCGTGAGTTCCACCCCGAAGTCACAATTCTGCGAAGTCACAACAATGCTGGCCACGGGGTCGCCGTCAGAGATTCGAGCAATGTCGAGCTGGCTTATGTCGTTACCTCGGGTAATGGGCTGGGCGCGGCGACTCCTGAAGAGGGAGCCGGATTATACTTCGATGAGGCCAATGATGTGATGAGTGGTGGTAAGAATGTCTCATGCTTCACTTGTATCTCGTCCGGCGACCAGCACGGTATCGTCGCACGTGATAGTATCGATTTGCAATTGTTATCTGTCGAGGTCCACGATCCGCTCAGCGGACCTGGACTCGACATTGACAATAGTGGATTACCTCGAGATGGAGAGATTCTCATTGACGATATGCGAATTGACCTCAATAGCAGCGGTTACGCGATCGAACTCAAAGATGTCAACGCGATGATTGGAGGCCTTGACCTCTCTGGAAACAATGGAGGAGTATACTGGAGCGCTGGAGATGATTACACCTCAAGCCTCTCATCAAGCACGATTTCGGGAATTGGGGGATCTTGCTTCGACCTCGTCGATCACACTGAATTACTTGTTCACAACCTCGGTCTTGCTTGCTCGACAGGTTCGCGACCGAGCATCGAATCCAGCTTCGTCAATCTCACAGATTCGGGCTTCATATCAGGAAGTGCGCACGAGACTACATTCCATCTCGAAGCCTCGAGCCATGTGAGGTGGATTTCATCTGGCTCAATCTCCGAACCTTCGTTTGGAGAATCAGATAGCATACTCGACATCATGTGGTTTATCGAGGCTCACGCGGTCAATCAGTTGTCCCGACACATCCCTTTAGCGGAGGTGAATATCTCATTCGAATCTTGGGAGTCTGAGGAATCGACAAGCCTTCCGTATCGCGGTTTCGAAACACTTGGTCCCTTCGTAGGGGCACGCTGGATACCCTCACAAGGTTGGTCTCAGGACAATATCGCTTACGTTGGCTGTGATTATGATGGGATTCACAATGACACGGCGGCTGTGACTCTAGATGCCGACCTGGTTGTCTATTGTCGACTTGATTTGTCTAACCAGCCGCCGTTCATCATTTGGACGACGCCTGAGGATGAAGCGGAGTTTCCCAGTGGGTCTTCAGTGATTCTAGATGCGGCAGCTTCCTGGGATTTGGATGATGACCCGCTGACCTTCACTTGGACCAGTAGCCTCGACGGAGACCTGCACACCTCCTGCTTTGGAACTCTTCCCGCAGGCGATAATGGCTCATACTTCGTGACGAATAATCCACCCGAGACTGCCGATGGCTGCCTCTCGGATGGTGAGCAAGAGATTACCCTCGAGGTCTGCGACAGTGAGAATCACTGTGTAAGCGAGACGCGTACAATTGAGTTGTTCAATCGGCCACCTTCCCTGTCGGTTTCGACCTCACCTGGTATCTCATCTTGGGGAATCATGCACCTCGGTCGAACTGCCAACGCGACAATTTCACTAGATGGCAGCAGCGACCCGGAGAATGATCCGCTGACTTGTTGGATCGAGACGAATTATGGTTTCTCGACACCAACCGATGAGGGATGTCCGATGTTATTCGACCTCGCCTTCCCCGGCGCACCGACACAATTCACGCTGACAATTCATCTCTCGGATGGAAATAATCCCGATGTGACTTGGAGCTTCGATGTGAGGTTGTTTAACGAGATTCCGGTGGCAGAATTCGATGTGCTGAGAGCCGGTGAGACCTCTGCCCATGTGGTTTATCTCGACGGAACGATGGTCAGTGACCCTGAGGGCGATGAGGTCAGATTCGAGTTTTGGAGTGACCTTGACGGGCTACTAGCCGAAGGCACGACGCCGGACTTTACCATCGAATGGCAAGGCTGGCTCACAAAGGGATTCCACACCATCACGATGTACACCAGCGATGACCGTTCGGCTCACAGTAATACCTGGAATTCCGCTTCCACTCAAGTCAGAGTCAACAACTCAGCGCCTGCCGCTGTCATAGCCCAACCGGCTGACCAAATACTCACAGATTCAGGTGAAATCATTCGCTTCGATTCAACTGGATCGGGTGATTGGGACCTTGCCTGTGGCGACTTGCCTGACAATGGCTCCGGCTTCGTCTGTAGTCCAACAGCGGCATCGAGCAACGACCTCGTCAGTGTCGTTTGGACATCTGACAGATTGCTCGAGCCGATCGGTAGCGGTTGGGTCCTTGATGCTCGGCTGCCGAAAGGATACCACACTGTTACACTCACAGTCGACGATGGATCGGGTAATGCTGACAGCACATCCATCGTCGTCAGAGTCGAGGAATCAGCGCCAATCCTCGTCCTCGACTCACCGATACCAGACGCCGAAGTCTACTCGAATGGACCAGTTCTCTTCGACTTCCGTCGGTCCTTCGACCCCGATGGCGATGACTTCACCGTCACCGTCACATCCAATCTGCTTCTCGAACCAATCCTCGAAGACAAGACCACTGAGTATTGGTACAACGATTACTTACCTGCTGGTGAGCACGAATTAACCTTCGAACTCAGAGACTCAACCAACCGAGTAAGAACTCATACTCAGACCCTTATCGTGATGGAGACTGGACCGGTCGCAGTAATCGATGGATTACTCGATGGACAATACATATCTCCTGGAACGGAACTCACACTCGATGGCACGCAGTCCTACGATTATGACGACGACATCGTACTCTACCAATGGACTACCAATGATGGTACGATGCTCGGTGACCGCGACATCATCGAGGTCACCTTCAATCCTGGCCTAATTCGCATCGACTTACTGGTCAAGGATTCTCGAGGGATCACCTCGACCACCTCAGTCAACCTGACCATTGGATCCTCGTCTCCAAGCCTCTCTAACATGCAAATCGACCCCATGGAAATCGATTTGGACGAATCAACCCTAGTCACAATCACAGTGAGGCTGGAAGATCCAGACGGAACCACTCAAGTTGTGCTCGGTGTGATGAAAGAGGGTGGCGACGAGCTTCCTCTGACCTTCCAAGACGACGGTATGCGTGGAGACGAAACCGCCGATGATGGAATCTGGACCTACGTTGGTACTTGGCGTATCGAGGACCCTGGCTGGGTCAAGATCGAGGTCTGGGCAATAGATGGCGAATTCTCTAGCCCTGCCCTCGTTGAAGTTCTAACAGTTGAAGAGCCCCAATCGACCAATCTCCTGACTTGGTTGATGGGAAGTGGATTACCATACTTCATCGGCGTTTTGGTTATCTTAATCCTCGCTGGTATGGCCTATCAAAAGAAGCGCAGTGAGGCGATTCAACGTGATCTTGACATGATTGAATCGTGGTCAACCTTCAATCCAAGAGAACTCGATGACGAGTTTGATGAGGACTGATTCAACGTCTGCTGTCGACGAATGATTACTCAGGACCCCATTGCGTGACCTGACGAGTCAAGCCGAGGCGATGAGTGAAGAGGAAGCGCAAGTTGAGTAGACCATCGCCCCATGTGTTGATTTCGGCCTCGCCGACGCGAGGCCGGTAAGGAACGCTGACCTCTGCAGTCTTCTTCTTGCCGAGATAGCGTCGAGCACGTATCTTGAACTCTTGAGAAAGTGGCATGCCATCGTGCTTCGGGCGAACTCGCTCGTCCTCGAAAATCGACTTGCGGAAAACCCACATTCCGCTCTGGGAATCGTGTACACCATACCAGTAGAGCAGCGTTGCAGTAGTCGAGAGGACCCAGTTACCGAAGCCGTGTAGGCCAGGCATTGCACCTTCCTCAGCTCGTCGTAGACGGTCGCAGGTAATCCACTGAAGGTCCTCGTCGATGAGTTTCTTGACTAGCGCAGGAACTTCTTCTCCAGGATAAGTGCAGTCAGCATCCATGGTGATGATGATCTGGCCGGGGGCCATCGCAAATCCTGTCTTGTAGGCGCGCCCGTAACCCTTGCGTGGCTCCAGATACACAGTCGCTCCCTCTTGCTCGGCCAACTCTCGCGTACGGTCGCTCGAGTTCCCATCAATGATTAGGAAGTCGAGCTTTTCGCACCAGCCATCGTTCGGGACCGAGCGGATGGTATCGACGATGGCCGCCTCCTCGTTTCGAGTTGGGATGACCACAGTGACGTGAACAGGTAGCGTTTCTGACATCTGAATCGAATTCGGCGACCTAACGGACCGCTATGAATGATACTGGCGCTCGGACTCAGGCGGTTCGAGACACTTCGAATGGGAGATTGGCGAGGAAGTGGCACTGCTCAAGACGGATTGTGCGCGACGCGAAGCCCATTCGATTGAAATGAGCGTTCGGAGAGCGCGACTCGGTTGGAATGGGTCTGCACATCGCTATGCTGTCTGCCGAGTACCCTCCTAGGTGGGGGGGAATGGGCTCCACTGTATTCCATCTCTCAGCCGCTTTGGTCGAACTGGGTCACCGCATTACCGTCATCACTCGCAAAGGCGGCGGTCAGTCTCCGGTTCAAGCCGGAGTCTCGGTGCGAGAGGTCAATTGGCTGTATGCACCGATGGCTTTCACCAAATCCTACGGCAAGCATGCTCTTGCCGACCTCAAGACATTGCATTCGACCGATGTGGTCGATATTGTCCACCTTCACTGTCCCATGATATCGTGGACAGCGGCACAGTTCGCTGATTGCCGCGAAAATGTTGCGCCGATTGTCTCCTCCCTCCACGGCTCCTGGTTGGGCGAGCGAGACGGCTTGAGAACCGCCGCCGCCCAGAAGGAGGCCGCTGTTTGGGCAAATCCGAATGATCTAGCAATTCTTCTCAGCGCTGGTCATTACGCCAAGTACGAGAGGGCTGCGCTGGCGGGCTCGGACATCTGTGTCGCCAATTCCGAGGCCACAAAGTCTGACTTTCTCGATCGTTACTCACCCTCATCAGATTGGAATTGCGAAGTCATCCATTGGGGTGTCGACACCGAGATGTTCTATCCATCCGACGAAGCACGCGAGACCGAGACACGGCTCCTGCTCGCAGTCGGGCGACTCGCCGCGCGCAAGGGATACGGCTCTCTGCTGCGCGCCTTCGCCGAAGTAAAGAAGCGGCAGCCGAACACAGAATTACTCATCGTCGGCCGCGGCGATTTGCGCCGTAGGCTTGAGAAACAGGCGAAAAAACTCGGTATCGCTGAGTCGGTTCGAATAGACTCTGGGATGCCATTCGACGAGCTCGCAGCAGAATTCCGCCGAGCTGACCTCGTCGTCTATCCCTCTTACTATGAGGGTCAAGGCCTCATCCCACTCGAAGCAATGGCCTCTGGAACTCCCGTCGCAACAGTAGACCACGGCCCACTTCCAGAAATGGTCGACGAGTCGGTGGGTACCCTCTTCACAATGGCCAACACCGACTCGATGTCAAGCGCTATCCTCGCCCTCCTCGCTGACCCCGAAGGCCTCGCAGCCCGCGGACGCGCAGGGCGGGAACGTGTGGTCGAGCGATTCACTTACGGCCACAATGCTGAGCGATTCAACACGATTTATCGTCGACTTTCAGATTAATGAACGGCGAGAAGTTGATGTGGGCTGACCTCACCGTGCCTCTCGTGAGCACTTCTCAGACACGTGGATTTCGCGGAGTTGAACTTAGCACTTTGAGCAATATCGCGATACTACTTTTGATCAGTATACTGGCTATTATTCACCTGAAAGCGATACTCCAACCACTGGTTGTCGCAATCCTTCTCTTCTTCCTGATTCGCCCTCCTGCGCAATGGCTGGAGGAAAGGTATGGGCATCCATTGGCTGCCTATGGGACTCTCATGACCGGCGTTGTGATAGCGATTTTGATCGGCGCCGACATCCTCTATCAGAGCTTACAGGACTTCAGTTCTGAGGCAGACACTCTCTCAAGACAGATGGACGATAAGATATCTTGGTTCTCGTCATTGACGATTTACGGTTATTCGTTTGATACAAGCGCGCTGACCGAGTTGATTACAGTCGATAGAATCAATGAGATCGCGACTGGATTCGTCGGAACTCTTGTTGGCTTCACAGGTAGCGCGGTTACAGTGTTCATCTTCCTGATTTTCATTATCGTTGAGGCCGAGACTCTGCCACGCAGGCTCGAGGCCGCATATCCTGAGGAAATCGCTCGCTTCACTGACATCGTCTCAAATGCTGGAGATGGCATCAACACCTATGTCATCACAAAGGCCACGGTGGCTTTCGGTCAAGCGATTCTCGTCGCTTTATTACTGTGGTACATGAACATCCCCGGATGGTTCATGTGGGCTTCGATTACCTTCATGCTCGACTTCGTCCCTTACGTCGGCGCGCCGCTTTCATTCATTCCGCCGGCGATTCTCTCATTCATTCTGCACGACCCTCTGACTGCCCTGCTAATCCTTGGCGCGCTATTCGGTAACCAAGTCGCTTGGGGGCAATTTGTCGAGCCTCAACTCGCTGGACAACGGCTCGACATGTCTCCAATCGTTTTACTGGTCCTCGTTGCTTTCTGGGGATGGGCGTGGGGAATCATGGGAATGATTCTCGGAGTGCCTCTTGCGGTGATCATGAAGTTGGTCTTGGAGAGCGATCCGAGGACGCGCCCAATCGCTATGCTGCTCTCACTGAACCCTCGTGTGGATGCGGCTGTGGCTGCACCTGCTGAGAGCGAGTGACTCCTCTACCGATGATTTCCACGAGATATATCTCAGGTGTGAATAATCACAGCGAGAATGCCGTCTGCGCTGATACTGATTGGCTCTCCGAGAGATTCGTTGTGCAAGCCCCTTGTAGAGAATGAGAGTGGCTCATCCTTGAGCTCCCATCGGGCACCCTCAATGGTCACGGTATGGCATGATTCAAGGGCGAAGATAGAGAATTCATCCCCTTTGGGGATGAGTAGCTCGAGTGCACCGTTTTCGGGGTGCGCTCTGATGGTAATTCCGCCTGCGTGGTGCAGGCGGATATCGAGACCCACAGGGGCCTCGGTAAGGGCAGCCCATGTTCCAAGAATATGGTCGGGGCTGCCTCCATCGATTCCGACTACATCGACCTCGGTGAAGCCCCGCGTCTGCAGAAGGCCGAGGGACTTGGCGAGGTCGCTGGAAGAATCATCTGAGAGATGGGTCGATTTACCATCCCACTCGGAAGGGTCGATCGAATCGAGGTCACCGAGTACCTCGGAGACCTCGTAACCAGCGGCAGCGGCCTTTGCCGCGCCGCCGTCAACCCCGTAGAGTACAGTGTCTTCTAGCAACGGAGTGACCAATTCTTCGGTAGGAGTTTCTCCGTTGCACCAAAGGACTGCTCTCATCATCTCGCTCTCCCAGTCACTTTTCCTTCGACCAAAAGGTCGACATCCTCGAGGGCAACACTAGCCTTCCGGCAAACTCCTCGCACATGCAGAGGCACGTTTACAGTGCCTCCCAGGGCCTTGTTATTGCCGAATCCAAAGTATGCTCCACCACGGAAGACGATATCCTCGAGCGCATTTCCAATCAATTTGGCTCGAGGGTTCATCCCGAAGCCGAATTCCGCCAGATTTCCGACCAAAGCCGCCTTCGACGGCCTCAAGCCGGTGCGAGCCACCTCCATCTTGCGATTGATTTCCTCGGCAACCTCGCCGCCGCTGACATCAGTGACGATTCCTTCGTCGACTAGAATCGAGAGTGGTGTTTCCAATTTTTGCCCCTCCCACGAGCCATCGATGACGATCCGCCCGTTCGCAGTGCCCTCTTTAGGTAGGACGAAGACTTTGCCAGCGGGAAGATTAGTTATCGCTCCCGGGCGGTTACAAATTCCATTATCTTCGAGGATCCATCGACCTCCGGTAGTGAATTTCAGATCAGTTCCCGCCTCACTGGTCACATGCACCTCGCGCCTACGTCTCAGTAGCGGATTGAGGCTAGAAATCTCCTTTTGCAGAGCGTTGTAATCTGCGGTCATGCCGCCACTAGCAAATGTCTCAGAATCGATGCCGGGGAGGGATGCGATGCGGACGTTCTCGCGCGAGGCCGTTGCACGAGCCCGGGTATGTGTTAGCGAATACTTCGTCGCCATCAGAACCACGTCCTGGCGACGCATCAAATCAGCCACTGGATTAGGTGGTTCGGAGCCCTCTCGATGACCTGGAGGCATCATCATCAGCAAAACTCGTTCAGTCACCTCAGACGCAGCTTCGTATAGCGCTCTACCTACTTCGGAAGATTCTGGGTCCGTGATTACCAAAACCGCCTCTACCGATCGCACTTGCATGCAGGTCATAACGACAGAGCGAGCTGCGGTGAGCATGGCTTTTTCCAGCTCCTCCTCGCGATCTGCAGTTGTGTCCTCAGTTTCGCTCATCGTAACACCCTCCTGAGAGTGCTCCCCTTATTCAAAGCCGCTCCAGATTGTCAAATCATCTCACCACGCGCCTCTTATTCGACACCTCACACGGGTACTCATGGATGGAGTATCCGCTGTCCGTGCTTACACCCTGCTCGCTGTCGTTGCGTTGCTCGCTGGTGGTTGGATGCTGAATGAAGCTCCCTCGGCTGAATTTGATGAAGACGAGTCGTCCATGCTACCTCTATCCGACTTTGCCGCAGAGGGTGCCGCTGAAGGAGATGAAGATACTCAGGGTGACGATCAAGACGATAGACAGGGAGAGGATGAAGGAGAACCAGTTTTGGAAAGTGATTTTGATTCTGAGGAAAAATCCGATTCAGGTTATGATCTTCCGACCAGTTTGGTAGTTGGTGGAGGTACTGCTCTGGGCTCGTTGGCCGTTGGGTCTGTGCTGTTTGAAGCGATGCGAGTCACAGTATTGATCGCGCTGGCAACTCCTTTGGTCGCGCGAATGAAGGCGAACCGCGATGATATGCTCACCCGCGGTCGATTGCTGGGTTATCTTGAGGCGAATGCTGGAATCCATTTCTCTGCTTTGCGTGATGCTCTCGGTTTGGCGAATGGGGTGACTGCGTATCATTTACACACTCTGGAGAATAATGGCGAGATCATCTCTTGGCGAGATGGGAAACTTCGTCGGTATGCGGTTGCGACACTTTCGAAGGAGGAATTGAGCCGAATCCGCAATCCAATCGCGGGGACGCGCTTGGCGATTCTCGAAGTTCTTGCCGCATCGGGCCAAATCGGATTACAAGGCGCCGAAATTCGCACGAAGTTGGAGATCTCGAGACAATTGCTGAGTCATCATCTTGCCGAATTGCGAGCGGCTGAACTCGTCATCGCTGCGAGCGAGGCGAGGCGCCCTAACTGGAGACTGTCAGATGTCGGAATCGATGTCCTGACTACCAGCCGCGAGGTCGCAAGAGCCGAGGCGGCTGGCTGATTCGTCCGCGCCAAGATTCTTCGCTTTGGTAAATCGAAATCCGGAATCCACGCGACGACAGGCTCGCAGCACAGCGATTTACCCTGAAGCACTAGTGAAGCAGGAATGGAAGTTGCTTAAGGCTCAGATGACGATGATTGCCAATTGATGACCCACAACGCGGACATGCATTTTGCTGCGCTGATCTTCATGGTCGGCGCCGGCGGGCTCGCCTCCGTTTTGGAGGTGGGTGTAGCTGAACAGACGAAAGCCCAGAGTATTGAGGAGGACGACACAGATGAGCCGGCACCAAAGCCCTGGCTGAATGATCTGAATCCAGAGCCGATGGCTACTCGATTGTCGGAATGATTGACACTTCCAACGTCAAATCATCATACCAACCGCTTGATATCACGGACTCCATTCCGTCAACACATGCCTCAACGCAGAACAGCCCTTCTGGTACTGGTGATGATGATGACTTCAGGTTGCCTTGGGGCAATCGATGATATCGAGGATGAGTTCGACAGAACCGTCGACATAATCTCTGCTGATTACCCGAAGTTGGATCTTCCAGACCGAACGAGAACACAGCCGACGCTCCAATCCTACGATGAGTGCGACGCACTCTTGTTAGACCTCAAGAACGCTCTATACGACGAAATGCTCGTCCGCTTAGACCAGGAATCCTACTACCACTGGGTCGGCTGGAACTGGGGCTGGATAGCCGAGGGCGACGATGTTGCTTTGATGGACGGAGCTCCTGAGTCTGCAGCCGACGACTCAGGTTCAGCTGCATCTTCAACTCGTGAAGGCGAATTTTCTGAGACCAATAATCAGGAAGCCGGTGTAGACGAAGCAGATTTCCTCAAGACCGATGGTTACCACATCTACATGCTAAATGGACAGAGTCTTGTGATCATGGATGTTCCAGAGTTTGGGCAAGTAGGCCTCACTTCTGAGACGGAGATTGAGGGCACTCCGCTGCAAATGATGATCGATGGCGACAGGATGGTCATTGCTTCGATGATTTATGCTTGGAATCTACCCGAGGACCATCCACTGCGAGAGTTGCTAATAGAGGAGGTTCAGTGGGGCGAGGGCAAGGATGTTTACACCTATTACCGCGTCCAGAATCTCGTCAAATATACCGTTGTAGATATCACTGACAGGGCTGCTCCTGAGGTTGAGCGAGAACTATTCATCGAGGGCAATTATCACACTGCTCGAATGATTGACGGTACAGTTCGTTCGGTCACTCACAACTACGCAAACTTCGAGGGACTGCGCTACTGGGTCGACCTCCCTAGTGATTACTGGCAACTAGAAAATGAGGACGATAGGAAGAGTGCTTGGGAGTACCATCTATCGGATACAATTCAGAATAACGAGGATGTCATCAACGACCTAACGCTCGACGATTTCGCTCCACACATGTATGAAATGACGAACTCGGGACTAATTTCACTACCCACAACTTCGGAGGACTGCTCAGAATTCGCTGCAAGCACTGACAGTGTCTCAAAGGGCTTCACGACGATTATGACATTCCAATTGCTCGAATCTGATGTAGAGGTCGAAGTCGATCACATCGCTTCCTCATGGGCTCACGTTTACGCCTCGCAGGACATGCTTATCCTAGCAGAACCTGCGAACGATTGGTGGTGGTTCTGGCGCAACACAGATTTTGAGGATGCAACAAACATCCACGTCTTCGACATCAGTGGCTCTTCTGAGACCACCTATGTAGCATCAGGAAGAGTTGCTGGGACAGTTCAGGACCAGTTTTCTATCTCAGAGTACAATGGAGTGATCCGTGTAGCCACTACTGAGGACGCTTGGGGACGCTGGTGGATGGAAGAGACTGAGGAGTGGACTGGACCGACTAACAACGTGTTCACACTAGAAGTATCGGAGAGTTGTACCTGCACTTCCTACTTTACCTACGCCGGTGAAACCATGTGCTCAGTCAGTGAATGCACTGTTGACTCATCCGAATTAATTCATCTCGGCCATGTTGGAGATATTGCCCCCAATGAGCGCATTTGGAGCGCTCGCTTCGTCGGTGATCGTGGATATCTTGTGACATTCCGCAACATTGACCCTCTATGGGTTATCGACCTTTCAGATCCAACTAATCCAACTATCCTTGGAGAGTTGGAAGTTCCTGGAGTCTCTACCTACATCCACCCAGTGGATGAAGACACCTTACTTACAATCGGAATTGGACCTGGTGAGGATGGACTAGGCTTGGATTGGTCAATGACACAGATATCGCTCTTCGATGTTAGCGATCCAACCAATCCTACCCTAGCTGATTCCCTTCCACTATCTCCTGCTTACACCGATGAGAATTGCGAGGATGTTCGCTCCTGTGGCTGGTCATGGTCATGGTCAGAAGCCACATACGAGCACAAGGCATTCACCTACTGGGCTCCAGAGAATCTACTCGCAGTACCACTTTCCACATACCGATACGTGTATGATGAGGTCAATCATTACTACAACTACGAGTATGTCTCAATGCTCAAACTGATCAATGTCGACGCCGAGAATCTAACTCTCTCCGAGCACGGTGAGGTCGACCACTCGCCGTTCTACAACAATGAGGATAGCGAGATGAATTGGTGGTACTCTTACTCGACCAACATCCGCCGCTCGATCTTTATGGGTGACTATGTCTACGCCTTCTCTGCGCTCGGTGTAACGGTTCACAGGACCACTGACCTTGTGCAAATGGAGAACATTGAGATTCCTGGTCACGAGATGCCTTCGTGGTATGTTGAAGAAGAGGAGTGCGATGATTGCGAGGATTCTGACTCTCAGGAAGTTGACTCTGAAGAGGAGGGAGACTCCGATGGCGAGGGCTCCGATAGTGATACTTCAACGGGTTCTGCTGGCGATACTTCCGAATCTTGAGTTAGTTCAGGAGAACTTGAGCGGACGGCCAGCGCTTCCCGGTGCTGCTACTGCAGTGCCTCTGAGTGGTCCGCCTGCCACGCGCTTGTGGACCACTTGCCCATCGACAATGGTGTACATGGGCCAGCCGGTGAGCTCGCGTCCTGCAAATGGTGTCCAGCCGACGCGAGTCCATGTGTCTGAATCTTGGACGACTCTTCGAGCTTCCATATCAACCAGCACGAGATCTGCATCGTAACCCTCGACGAGTCGTCCCTTGTTCTGCATCCCGTAGACGCGCGCGGGCGCTTCGCACATCCAGCGCGCGACATCAACGACTGAACACATCCCATCTGCCGCGTGAGTCAACATGCAAGGAAGTGAAGTTTCAACTCCGGGCATTCCTGAGTGAGCGGTGGGGAAGCCGAGGGCCTTGTTCTCAAGGGTATGAGGTGCGTGATCGGTCGCTATGCACTCGATTGTTCCGTCCTTCAGTCGCTTCCACAGCGTCTCGCGATCTGTTGCGTAGCGAATCGGTGGATTCATCTTCAGACGTGTACCGATTCGCTCAACATCATTCTCGTCAAAAGTGAGGTGCTGCGGGCAAGTTTCAGTAGTTATTAGGTCACCTTTGTTGGCTGCTAACCAGTCGGCTTCGATCCCGGTTGTCAGGTGAAGAACGTGGAGTCGGTGATCGTGGTCCTTTGCTAGGGCAGAGGCTCTTTGGGTGGCTAGAAGCGCTGTTGCCTCGTCGCGCCATTCTGCATGGGCTGCGATATCGGTGCGATGTTCGAATTCAGGCCAGCGTACGTTCAGTCGGTCCTCATCCTCGGCGTGAGTGGCGATGATGCCACCTGTATTTGCAAAAATATTCTCAAGATGCTTTTGTTGATGCACGAGAAGGTCGCCTGTACTGCTTCCCATGAAGACCTTGATTCCACAGATTCCGTCTGTTGGCGATGGAGCGTCCGGAGTACCTACTGCATCTTGTAAGTCAGAGACGTTGTCGGGAGTTGCTCCGATGAAGAAGCCGTGATGGTTCACTCCATTGCGTCCAGCTGAGTCAATTTTCGATTGTATAGAGGCGAGAGTCGTAGCGGCAGGGACGTTATTCGGCATATCGAGGAAGGCGGTTACACCACCCGCTGCTGCAGCCCTACTACCACTTCCAATGTCTTCTTTATCGGGCTGTCCAGGTTCACGGAAATGCACCTGTGGATCGATTGCACCTGGAAGAAGATGAAGGCCAGTGGCGTCAAGAATTGATTCTGATTCTTCTGGCTCGAGGCCACCACCTGGGGCGACCTTGAGAATTTGAGCATCAGCGACTCGCAGGTCGCCCTCTACAATCCGATCCGAGAGAACAAGTGATGCGTTCTGAATCAGCAATCGTCCACTCATGTCTTGCCCCTTCCATTCGGGGAGGCTGACATCTCAAGACTGTTCGCCTCGGAGGGTGGTGATTCTGCCCCCCGCTCGCTTCAAATAAGCGAGGCCGCAGCGGTGGGGCAGCGAGTTGGAGTAGCCAGGTTATCTCGTCGGGCTCATAACCCGGAGACCGGTGGTTCAAATCCACCACTCGCTACCATTTCCTTTACACGTAGCGCGCGCACGATATTACAAAAGTGAATGAAAACTGAAAGTGAACAATCAAGTGACTGAGCGGCTGTTAGCGGTGTAATTCACTTTCAAAATAAGTTCAGGGGTCCTTCTTTTCTTCATATACCGTCGAATCCAGACCATTGCTATACAACAGGTGAGATGATGACGAAGAAGACAGCAAGTGAGAAGTTAGAAGATGATAATGGGTCGTTAGTGATTGATGTGGATGAGGAGCAGGCAACGATCGAAGATCTGCCGGGCGTAGGTCCAGCGACTGCAGAGAAGTTGCGGGAAGCGGGATTCGAAGAATTACTAGCAATCGCAGTGATGAGCCCGAATGAATTGGCAGAACAGGCCGAGCTGGGCGAGGCCGTAGCGTCGAAAATCATCCAGGGCGCCAAGAAGATGGCTAACATCGGCGGCTTCATTTCAGGAAACAAATTACTCGAGCGCCGCCGTGAGGTACAGAAGCTGACCTCGGGAGCATCGGCTCTCGACGAGTTGCTGGGTGGAGGATTCGAGACTCAAGCGATCGTCGAAGTCTACGGCGAGTTCGGCAGTGGAAAGACGCAGATTGGTCACCAACTTGCTGTCAATACGATTCTACCTCTTGAGCAAGGTGGGTTTGATGGTGAAGTATTCTACATCGATACCGAAGACACCTTCCGACCCGAGAGGATTGCACAGATGTGCGAGGGTGTCGGGCTAGACTCGGACGCTGTCCTCGATCGCATCCATGTCGCACGAGCATACAACTCAGCCCACCAGATGCTGCTCGTTGACGAGATCAAGAAACTCTCGAAGAATCTCGATGTGAAACTCATCATCGTTGATTCACTGACGAGTCACTTCCGTGCAGAATATGTTGGTCGAGGCATGCTTGCGCCACGACAACAAAAACTCAATCGACACATGAAGGAGCTCAAGCAACTTTCAGATGTTCACAATGCGCTGGTTCTCGTAACCAACCAGGTCATGTCGAAGCCAGACTCGCTTTGGGGTGACCCAACGAGAGCCATCGGAGGCCACATCGTTGGTCACGCCAGTACATTCCGTCTCTACCTCAGGAAGTCGAAGGGAGGGCGAAGGATCGCTCGTCTCGTCGACAGTCCTAACCTACCTGAGGGAGAGGCAGTGTTCACCGTGACTGCCGAGGGTCTCAGGGATTGATTCCTGCCAGGCCCTCGGGGTCCGAGTGTGTATCGAACCACTGCTTGAACAGCAGAGTCGATATCGCATAGGTTACGGCCATGATGACGAATGGAGTACGGTAGTCTCCAGAAGCCATTAGAGTCGCCCCCAGATATCCTGCGATGGCCATCAGGCCAGCGCCGAAGAAGCGAGAGATACCTACGAAAGTAGCTCTCTCGCTGACCTCGAGTTTGCTCATAGTGAATGCCTCCATCACGGGATTCGACATGTTGAACAGAGTATTGCGCAAAACCCAAGCCAATCCTGCTATCGATACGACCGTCGTCGGCGTTGCGAGTTCGGGTGCGAAACCAATCATCAGAATGAAAGGAATCGCAGCCAAACGTGTCCAAATGATTGTCGTAACCTCACCGAGTCGATCGACAACGAGGGGTACGAGGAATGCGCCAATTGACAGTGCCAATGACGATGCTGCGTAAATCATCCCAATCTGGTGTTCGTGCGCCTGGATTGAACCATGTTCGTGGAAGAAGACGTTTCCTAGGCGCACTACAAATCCAGCACCCAGGCCTATGAAGGCTGATACAATTACGAAGCGCTTGATGGTGATTGGATTCTTGATACCACTGAACAATCCACGCCCCGTCTCCTTCTCCTCGGCCGGTATATCCAGCTTCTTCAGAAGAACGGCCGGAATCAGGGAGAGGAACCACCATCCGATAGCGAATTGCACAGCCAATCGGTAAGCCTCGATTGTACCGATGTCGTACACATCACCCAGGTAGGCTGGAAGGAATCCAGCAACAATCGCTCCCATCATTGCAGCTAACGTTCTGAATCCTGAGCCGACTGCAAAGAGGTGAATTCTCTCGCTTGGTTGAGAATTTTCGGCCATGAATGGAACCTCGGTTACGTGGTGCAGTGAACCGAAAGCGGACGCGATTGCTGAGAAAGCCAGAATAGTCGTTGGATCTTCACTGGTAATCAAAATCATTGAGCAGATAGCGCCTCCGCCATCCCCGATAATGAATCCCCATTTTCTATCGAGACTATCTGCTAATTTGCCAGCTGGAATCGATGAGAGAGCGCCGGCAACTCCCATTACTGCGATGCGCAAGCCGATGAAAGCGATGCCAAGTTCGGGTAGAATCAGAAGCAGATAGAGATTGAATAGAACTTCCCAAGCACCGTGAATAACATCCATTCCGAATATGTGAAGCAAGTACATTCGGGCGTTCCAGCTGAACTGTCTGACGCGTCCGAAATAACTCAGTTCATCTTCCAACTCGGCACCTCAGACGGGAATCTCCGCGAGGGCGTTGTCAATCTCACCGATGAGGCTGTCGAGATGCGACTCTGAGAAAGAAAGTGTGAGACCACTGGCCTCGAATAACTCGGTCAAACCACGCGTATAGCCCAATGCGAGTCCAGATTTGTAGCGGGCGAGAGCGTCTTGTTTGTCTCGTCGGTGGTATTGCCACATTTGCAGCGCCCCAAGCTGAGCGATTCCGTATTCGACGTAGTAGAACGGCACTCCGAAGAGGTGACCCTGACGCTGCCAAGATACTTCTCGAATGTCCTCGAATCCATTCATGTCCACCTTTGGTCCGAAACGCTCGCTCAACTCCAACCACTTTTCCGCTCGCTCCTCCCTAGTGTGCTCTGGGTTGGCATATATCCAGTGCTGGAAGGCGTCGATGGTTGCAATCCATGGCATCAGCGCGATGATGTCTTCAAGATGACTTCTGCGGGCTCGATTTGCCTCCTCTGAGCTGTAGAACTGTTCCCAGTGGGGGTGAGTGAGTAATTCCATCGACATCGATGCGACTTCTGCAAATTCTATCGGAGCATCGCGCTCATGGATGAGATCCAGATGTCCAGAATAGAAGGAATGGAAGGCGTGTCCAGCCTCGTGAATCATTGTCTCTACGTTACGCTGTGTCCCTGCAGCGTTCATGAAAATGAATGGAAGGCGGCTCTTCTGCAGATAGTATTGGTAGCCACCCGGCGCCTTCCCTTTTCGGCTGTCGAGGTCAAGGCAATCATTCGCATCTAGCAGATCGAAGTAATTGCCCAATTCATCTGACATCGTGTGGAAGATGCTTGAGCAGCCGTCAACCATCTCCTGCACTTCCTTGAAGGGCTGGAGAGGTGGTCGTCCGTGGACGTCCACACCCATATCCCAAGGACGGAGAGTCTTGAGGGCGAGTGCTCCTCGTCGCTCCTCGTCCGTTCGGTGGCGTAGTGGCTGGCAAATCGCTTCGATTGAGTTGTGAAATTCGAGGCAGTCCTCGATTGTATAATCGAAGCGATGCATTGCTGCGAACATGTATTGTTGATATCCGTCAAATCCAGCGTTGGTTGCAATTTTATGACGGATTGCAATCAGTTCGTCGTAGATTTCTGAGATTCGCTCGTTGTCTTCGTAGCGACGCTCTGCTACCGATTTCCACGCTGCTTCACGGATTTCTCGATTAGTATTCTCAAGATAGATTGCCATCTGAGCGAAGGTCTTCTGCTCTCCATCAAATTCGACCATCTGAGCGCCACAGATCTCGTTGTATTCGGTGACAAGTTTGGTGGCTTGGGTCTGCAGCGGGATGTTCTCTTCGCGGAAGATTTCGATATTTGTGGTAAGGCCTTTGATGAGAATTTCGTAACGTTCTGGTAATTCACCAACCGCATCGTGTTCAACGATGCGCCTGTTGAGGATATCGCTGTATTCTGAGAGTTTAGGTTCGACATTTTCGACGAAGTCCATCCAGGCTTTCTGGATGACTTCATCGTCGGTGTGGCAGGTCATATCGATGTACAGTCTCGCTCGAGCTTCTGAGATTATTTCTGAGAGCGCAGACCTATCGGCAATGAATGTCTTGAGGCAACCGGAACAACTCAGAGTGCGGTCACGTAAGTCGTTCATGTGTGGTTCAATTGCGGGCCATGACGCGCCGTCAAGGTCATCTGAAACGAAGCTCATGTTTCTCTCTCACTCTTTTCGAGATGGCTGTGGGCCAACAGGGAGAGGGCCTTCTTGGCGGCTGTACTTCTGCCGCTTCCACTTGGCTGCATCTGCATGGGTTTTCTCACGGATTTGTTCAATGGCTTCGTGCTTAGGATTCTCTTGTTCAATCCAGCAGGCTGTGCAGTAGCGCTTCCCTTTGTGATCGACAAAGTTGTTTGGCGTGCATCCTACACTGCAGACTGTGCAGGTCCTGAATCCGTGGAATCTTGACATGTTATCGCGCAGCCGGTGGGGACTCTTGCCTATCAGTTTGACCCCATAGGGGTCAATTCTGGAGGTCTGCCATGGCTGCGTGAACTAGGAAGTAGGATTCAAGATTTGATGGGTCCGAGCCTTCCTCGGATGTTGTATAACCAAGTCGGTCGAGACCGTCTTGAGTAGGGAGTGGTCGTCTCGGAATTAGCTCTGACTTGAGGTGGAGCATCAATCTCTGAGCCTCAAGTGTTGCATCGTTGAAAGATTCTCTAGGAATTTCTACAACTTCATTTGCCCCTGAATCGTATGGGTCCAATCCACCGAAATCTGGAAGATGAACAATCCATGCCGATTGATCTCCTGAGCGTAGGCCTGCCCTCTCGAAGGCAGTCTTGATCTGGTGGGTTCCGGAGATTAGTCGCAGGAATTCTGTGTCTACGTTATTCCCGACCATTTCTTTTCGTAGCTCTCTTCGCCTGAGCGAGTGCCAGGCTGTCCATAGGTGGATTTCGCTGGCTGCAGCATCGAATGCCATCAGTAGCCAGCGTTCGCTCGGGCGCCACTCGTTGAAGACGCCGACGATAGTTCTCGGGTCATCAAGAGGCTCATTGAATTGGATTCCCCAGGCTGGGAACCAAGGAACCCTGTGTTCATCCGCCATGGTCGGCGATGACTTCTGACTGATGAAGACTACAGGTCAGCGACGTCGACGAGCCGAGCGGGCTGCGGCTTCGACCACGTTATCGACAAGCCGAGGGCTCCACCCTCGCAAGTCGGCGAGTCTATCACGGTCTTTCTCAGTCAATACGGCGACATCGGCTGCGTTCTCCACACCAAGCAAATTTACCATCTCCCGAGCCCTTGTTCGCCCGACTCCGCGGATGGAAACTAGGCCTAGAAGGTCAGCTCGACAACCGTGGCGAACTCTTCTGTGAATCTCTCCTACAAATTCAATCAGAGCCTTGTGTTGAATCGGATCCATACGTCGTAGATCATCGTCCTCAACGAGGATTTCTCTCATTGCGAAGAGTAACCACTCGGCGAGGTCGACTCGGCTGCGAACATCTCCAGGTTGGACGCTCCAATTCTTCTCCAGATCTTCCATTCTCGATTCGTTGATCCAATCTTCGAGAACTAATACTCCTTTCATCCTCCTCTCACTATCTGAATCGATGGGTTCCGAGAGGAATTCGCGTTGATGTGAGTGTATGGCAGCATGAATTCTCTCGATATCGTCCTTCCTCGGCCATAGGGCGAGGAAATCAGGAGTACAAGCTACGAGATGAATCAGGCTGAGTGGAGATACCTGATGGACATCATCAGTTCCGTTCATCACTCGCATCGCACCTTGCAGTCCATCGTGGATCATCCTACCAGAGATTGGATTCAGATAGAGTCGAGCGACTCTCTGGCCGAGAGCCGTAGCAGAATATGTCATCGAAGCGGGATCAGGTAGAATCGGCTCGGCAGTGACCCGCTGACTTGCCTTTGCGAAGCCGAATATTGCCGGTCCCTTTCTTACAGTCAGACCACTGGGTGTTGGCGACTCAGACTTGGAAATTTCAAGGCCCGGAACGCTCGTGGTTGTCCTTGCCCATTCCGGCATCTCATCCTGCCATTCCTCTGGTTCCTCCGGGGCCTCTTCGCGTTGCTTGATTCGCGAGAGAACCTCCGCTGATTCACCATCTCTGGTAATCATTCCATTATTGGTAAGCCAACCGATTACATCGTCGAGTCGAGAATCAAGTATCTGTTCTTCCATATGTGTGGCGAGGAAAGTTTCGGCGAAGAATCGAGTTACAGCATCCCTATCTCGGATTCCCCCAGTTGCCATTATAGAAAGCAAGTGAGTGAGCAAGGCTGGGTCTTCCTCTGCTCTCATCGCCGAGGGGTTGGCGAGTTTCGAAGTGACTTCTTCAGGCTCACTTAGCATGTACATCTCGACGATGTTGAGTTCATCGCTCTCATCTTTGGCAAGAATCCAAGCATCGCCAGCATCGTCGTACTTTGGCCGGCCGGCTCTACCGAGCATCTGCCTGATTTCCATTACCGGCAGAGGCATCGACCCTCCACCAGCTGAGCTCCAGCGGCGGTGGTCGCGAATGATTACCCGACGTGCAGGTAAGTTGACCCCCTGAGCTAGTGTAGGCGTGGCAACAATTCCGAGCAGAATTCCTTCTCGAAAGGCTTCCTCGACGTTCTTTCGCTGGGTATGAGTCAGCCCGGCGTGGTGGAATGCGACACCTCCACGGATGGCCTTAGCGAGGGCTCTACCCATCACGGAGGCGTCCTCCCGCCGAGTCATCTTCTCAGCGAGATTATCCCATTCTTCGGCGAGTTCTGCACTGTATCGCATCGAATCCGTCGTCAATTGTTTGCGGACGTGTTTGGACAACTCTCTCGCTTCTTTTTGTGCCGATGCGCGAGAGTTGACGAAAACTAGCATCTGACCACCACTAGCAACTGAATCGTCGAGGACTGATTGCAATCTCTTCGTTGTACGACCTTCGATTGTCCTTGGCTCAGGCCATTCTGTATGTTCTGGCCCGTCGATTCGATGGATTTTGACATCCAATCCAGTGAGTGTACCAGAATGTAATTGGATGGGCCTCCAGTCGGATTGGATCAGCCTAGCGTCAAGCCAATCCGCCATTTCTTCGGCATTTCCGACGGTTGCAGAGAGTGCGATAATCTGAGCTTCAGGCTGAGCATGACGAATCCTTGAGAGCAACACTTCGAGTGTCGGGCCACGCGAAATGTCGTGCAGCAGATGGAATTCGTCTGAGACGACTACACCAATCTTCTCAATCAACCCGTCTCGAGTTCGAAGCATTGAGTCGAGTTTCTCGCTTGTGCAAACCAGAATGTCGGATTCTTCGAGTCCACTGGTTTCTCCGCTTCGGTCGCCGACGGCGATTCCGACTCGAAGGCCGACGAGTCCAGCCAGCTCACGTAATTCCTCGACCTTCTCTGACGCGAGTGCCTTCAGAGGGACGATATAGAGCCCTCGCGCATCCTGCATATCGGTGAGCAAGCGATGAATCATTGTCAGATGCGCAACGAGTGATTTTCCGCTCGCGGTGGGTATAGTCAGCATGACATTCTGACCCGCGAGCGCATACGGAAGCGCCTCTCGTTGTGGTGGAAACAACTCCTCAACACCCCATTCGGAGCGAAGGTAATCGACGATTCGCGAGTCAACCGGCAGGTCCGCAAGACACACCTCAGGAAGGTCTTCACCAGCGGCCACGAACAAACTCTGAATCCGCCGTTCTAAAGGATGCCGAGAGGTAAGACAAGAAATCCAGTTCATAACTGAAAGTGAACAACCTTCTCAGGTCATTGAACGGCAAGTAATTCTCAGTTCCATCGATGATATGCAGGATGTCCTTCCTTGACCGCAACGAACAACCCTTCACCGCTCGCACAAACTTTGCCATTCGCCTCCAGTGCCATTCTCACCTTCGCCCTATCTTCACCAAGTTCGATGATCTCTGCAGTAACCAAAAGTTCGCATCCAGAAGGCGTCGGTCTCCGTAATTTGATGTTGTAATTCGCCGTAACTGTGCACGGCGGCTCCGCATCTCCAGCCTGATCCATCAGGGAGATAGCCGCCGCCCAATTTCCGTGACAATCCATCAAAGCGCCGATGATTCCACCGTTTACCATCCCTGGGAACGCTTGATGCTCAGACGAGGGCTCAAAGCGCATCACGAACCCATTTTCGCTTCGGAATGAACGAATCTGCAATCCATCAGAGTTGGCCGGTCCGCAGCCGAAGCAGATCGAGTTGGGGGCGTGAGTTTCCTGAATTGAGGGCCCGTCGGGTATGCTCATTGACCATGCCAGGGGCGGGGGATTCTACAACGATTTCCCAGCCAACCTATCTCCTGAACTCAGCCATCTCCTGCCTAATCCTCTTATTGCGCCGGCACCACAGCCGAGCATTGGTGGATTCCGAGAAGACTCCTGAGCCCTCCGCCGAGTCTGGTGGTGACGTTCGCATGCCGAGGGCTAAGAGGCGTCGCCATCAACCTGTAAAAGTGTCAAATCAGATTCCAACACGACGCCGAAAAGAGATTGAGAAGGCCCTCGAAGAGCCGAGCAAGACCCCGAAGTCGTGGTCGCGCTCGAGCGATTGGAAATCTCACCGAATCGGCCGTAAATTAGTGAAACCTGGGACGATTAGACAACTCGATTATGACCTCATGGATGTCGAAATCGGTGAATCTTGGCCAATTCCGATTACGGTGATTCATGGTGCTCGCCCTGGGCCGGTAGTGACTATCTCCGGGGCACTTCATGGCAACGAATTGGTTGGGCCACTCGCCTTAACCTACTTACAATCAGTAAGTATCATTGGTGAAGATAAGGCGATTGACCCAGCGGTGGTAGCCGGTACAATTCGCATCATTCCAATTGTCAATATGCCCGGCTACCGTCGAAGAAATCGCTACATGACCGACGGTCGTGATCTGAATCGCTTCTTCCCTGGGAAGGAGGATTCCAACACGACCTCACGCGTCGCGAATAGACTCTGGAATGAGATATTCTCGACCAGCGATCACATCATCGATTTGCACACAGCAGCGCTCGGCCGCACTAATATGCCGCAAATCCGTGCAAATCTCGCCAATCGTTCGAGCAATCGAATCGCTCGATCTTTCGGGATCGAAGTCATTCTTGACAGCGAGGGTCCGAAGGGCTCGTTGCGCAGGAGCGCAGATAATGCGGGAATCAGTTGTATCACATACGAAGGTGGTGGAGCCGATGAAGCCGACCCCGAATCAATCCAGATTGCGATGTACGGGGTATTGAATGTCCTACGAAGTCTCAAGGTGATTCCAGGGTATCCGAGCAGGCCTCGATTCCGTCTTCTTGCATCTGGATCGGCGTGGATTCGCTCCGATTATGGAGGACTGCTCGACGTGCTGACTCCAGCAGGATCCTGGGTCGAAGAGGACGAGCTTGTTGCTACAGTCTCCGACCCCGAACATCCAGGTATCTCTATGGAAATACGCTCACCGACCGATGGACTACTCATTTGTACCGCAACCCATCCTTTCGTAACAACGGGGACACCGATTGGTCATTTGTTACCGATAAAGAAGGGTGTGAAGACCGTGAAGCGTCGCCTAGATGACGAGGGTGTGCTAGTGCTGAGTGGAGCGGATGGGGAGCCACCGTGGCGCGATGACGATGAAATCGAAGATATCTCGGTCGATGGTGTATGGGAAGGCGGTTCGCCAGATGCAGAATGGGGAGAAGATATGCGTGCAGCAAGCGAAGAAGAGGCCGATTAGACCTGACCTGAATCACAGACTCAGTCACACGATTCTAGAAAATTCACTCTTCACTATCAAAGGATTCAGTTTCATCCTCGGTTTCTTCGATGGACTGCTCAGCCACTGCGCTTGCACCAAGCATTGGAGGTAG
>Ga0114933_10001158_pt1 | contig 30034 bp, 22 predicted proteins | sample 4SBtaG_FD_89691 | JGI IMG/M metagenome (GOLD analysis project Ga0114933, IMG submission 89691) | Deep subsurface microbial communities from Kolumbo volcano to uncover new lineages of life (NeLLi) - 4SBTROV12_W25 metaG | ecosystem: Environmental > Aquatic > Marine > Volcanic | place: Kolumbo... | reverse complement strand
AAACTACTAAGTTCCCGCGTGAAAATTGGACTTTAAAAACCGCTTAACCAACCGGAAGGACACAATAATATTAGATACCGCTCTATAATACTGAATAAAACTTTATAACTTGTCTTTTCAGGTAACTTGAATGCATGAAAAATAATAATACGCTAGTAAAATATTACTTATAATTTAAAGGGATGTAATAAAAACTACACAGAGGGTTCCACTATTTTATAACTTATAATATCAATGCAAGCTAAAGAGCCTGGTTTGGTGACAGTCAGCATTGATACAAAATCAGGCATGCAATCAGTCTCTCTAAATCTTACCTCTGTTGCGGTTATGCTAAAAAATTGTTGGATTATTTAGTGTGGATTGTTTTTGTATTTAGGTAGTAGGACTATCCTGGTGGCCATTTTAAATCGCGGCCACCGATAATATGTAGATGTAAATGAAAAACAGTTTGTCCTGCCTTTTCACCATTGTTGATAACAAGTCTATAGCCATCACCAATGTTTTTCATATCAGCAATTTTATTAGCGCATATCAGCATATGACCTAATAGCTCTTTATCGCTAGCTGTTGCGTCGTGAATTTTTTCAAGAGATTGTTTTGGTATTATTAGAATATGTACAGGAGCCTGTGGGTTGATATCATTAAATGCTAGGCAGAAGTCATCTTCATATATAATATCTGTCGCAATTTCCTTATCAATTATCTTTTGAAAAATAGTGTCTGTCATGTCTGTCCTTATTTGTTTTACGGATTTATTATAATTTTAATATATGACTTCTTTTTTCTTCTAGAGTTATAATCATGTCTTTAATATGAGTCAGTCGGTCTTGCTCTTTAGTTACAACTTGAGCTGGAGCTCTATTAATATAGTTTGGGTTGTTAAGTTTAACTTCGCACTTTTCTTTTTCTTTTTGTAGTTTAGCAAGTTCTTTGTTTAAGCGACTGGTTTCAGCGTCTTTATCGATAGTGCCAGCTAAAGGTAGGTGTAGCTCAAGCTTGCCAATAACTGATGTGGCGCTGGCGGGAGGGGTTTGATCAAGAGGTAGTTTGGTGAGAGATTTTAGCTTGGCAAGTGACTTAATAAGATATGCATACTGATTAATTCTAGTAACATCCTCTTTAGCTCCATGCTGATATAGGCATTCAATATTTTTAGCAGGTGATACGTTCATTTCACTTCTGATATTGCGTATTTTACCAACTACTTGTTTAAGCCATGTAATGTCGTTATCTGCATCACTATGGTGATTGTAGTCCCCTTCTTTTGGATATGATGTAAGCATGATAGATTTAGTGTCAATCTGTAGTGGTTGTTTTATTGTTTGCCATATCTCTTCGGTAATAAATGGCATTATAGGATGTATTAAGCGTAATAGGGTTTCTAGGATGCTAAGTAGATTGTATTGGATGGCCTCTTTGCTATCTGTAGTTGTGTCTGGATTATTAAGTTGGCATTTTGCAAGTTCAACGTACCAGGTACAGTATTCATTCCAGGTGAATTCATAGATCTCTTTTGCTGCAATATCAAACCTGTATTTATCTAATGCATTATTAACAGAAGCTATTGTTTTGTTTAGTTGGCTCTGTATCCACAGGTCTGTTGTGGAAAAGTTATTGGGCTTATTGGTTAATGTAAAGTCTTCAGTGTTCATTAAGACAAAGCGCGCAGCATTCCATAGTTTATTGCAAAAGTTACGATAGCCTTCAGTTCTTCCTAGGTCAAAATTTATGTCTCTACCTGTAGATGCTAGAGCGCAAAATGTGAAGCGCAATGCATCGGTTCCATGCGGGGTTATACCATTGGGGAATTCTTTGGGTGTGTTTTTAGCAACTTGCTGTTGTAGATGCTTTTGCATAACGCTTTTGGTGCGTTTGGCTATTAAATCTTCTAAGCTAATGCCGTCAATTAAATCAATAGGATCAATAATGTTACCTTTTGATTTTGACATCTTTTGGCCATTGCCGTCTCGAATTAAACCGTGAATATATACTTCATGAAAAGGAGTCTTACCCATTAGCTTAATCCCCATCATTACCATGCGGGCTACCCAGAAGAATATAATGTCAAAACCTGTCACCAATACATTGCCAGGATAAAAATTATTTAGATCGATGTTCTCATTAGGCCACCCCATGCTTGAAAATGGCCATAAGGCAGCAGTAAACCATGTGTCTAGCACATCACCTTCTTGTGTTAACGTAACAGTGTCATCTAGGTTGTGTTGTGACCGAACGTCTTTTTCATTATGGCCTACAAACGGCTTGCCGGTATCGTCATACCAAACAGGTATTCTATGGCCCCACCATAATTGTCGGCTAATACACCAGTCTTGAATATTCTCTAACCATTGTAGGTATGTTTTGTTCCAGCTTTCAGGGACTAGACGTAGTTCTTTTGTATGGATAGCGTCAATAGCAGGTTTGGCTAATGACTCCATTTTTATGAACCATTGATCTGTTAGCATTGGCTCAATGACAGCTCCACTACGATCACCCATTGGGACTTTTAGTGTATGTGGTTCTATTTTTTCTATTAAATTTTTCTCTTCTAAATCTTTGACTATTTGTTTGCGTGCAACAAATCGATCTAGGCCGACATAAGGTTCTGGTACTTGTTTATTAAGAGTTGCTTCTGGAGTTAGTATCGTATGCATGGTTAAGCTGTGACGTAGACCCATATCGTAGTCGTTAAAGTCATGTGCTGGCGTAATTTTAACACAGCCACTACCAAAATCTTTATCGACATATTCATCAGCAATTACTGGTATTTTGCGATTAGTTAAAGGTAGTGATATTTGTTTTCCAATAAGGTGCTGGTAGCGCTTGTCATCAGGGTGGACTGCAACTGCTGAGTCTCCTAATAATGTTTCAGGTCTGGTTGTTGCAACAGTAACATGGCCCGTGTTATCGCTAAGGTCATATCGTATGTGCCATAGGCTGCCTTGCTGTTCTTCATTAATGACTTCAAGGTCTGATATGGCAGTTTTTAAGATCGGGTCCCAGTTGACTAATCTTTTGCCGCGGTAAATCAGGCCTTCATTAAACAGCCTGATGAATGCTTCATTGGTTGCATGTGAGACTTTTGGGTCCATGCTAAATTCTGCTCTATCCCATGCCAGTGATGAGCCCATACGGTGCATTTGTTCGGTTATTTTGCCGCCAGATTTTTTTTGCCACTCCCAGACTTTATCGATAAATTTTTCTCTACCTAAGTCGTGCCGATTCTTTCCATCTTTTGCTAGTTCTCTCTCTACAACCATTTGAGTTGCAATGCCAGCATGATCTGTTCCTGGTTGCCATAACGTATTATATCCTTGCATTCGTTTTCTGCGGATGAGCGTATCCATAAGGCTTAGCTGAAAGCCATGCCCCATGTGTAAAGATCCGGTGACATTAGGCGGAGGCAAGACAATAGCGTATGGCGTGCTATTTTGGCTATTTGGGCTGTGTAAATCATGCTGATTCCAGTATTGATTCCAACGTGATTCTATGTTTTTAGGGTCGTATGTGGTTTCCATGGATGGTTGACCTTAATATGAGCAAGATAAAAGTTGCGCATTGTTGCATAAAATCATGCTGTTGTCATCTGATTGTAGGCTAGGGGCGGGATAATATCTTGCCAGGAGAAGAAATGACTTGGCACAATTCAAACGTTACGAGGCGCTTGCAAAAACAGGTGATGCTGAGGCGATATATAACTTAGGGGTTATGTATGCGGATGGGTGTGGGGTAGTGCCAGATAAGAAACGGTCCGCAGAATTGTATAAAAAAGCAGCAGATGCAGGCCATAAACATGCAATTGGTAAGTTAAAAGAATTCTTAGGCTTTCTCGCAATGAGGTATTGCCTTCATGATTTCAACTAACAGGCAGATATCTGATATCTAGACCTCTCATGGCTTAGACTGCCATTTGCTTTCATGAGCATAATCTTTTTCTTGATGGATACTTGTTGTGCTCTTAGTATTGATGCCATGGCTATCTGTCTCAAGCTGATTCACTTCTTGGTTAAATTCAACCTTAGTCGTCCTCCTATTCTTAGGTGTCCTAACTGGTTCGGCGACGAAAATGGCTCCTGGGCTAAATAGAGTAGGAATATGCACCTTAGCCACAACTTCTTTACCGCCATTAATCTTAGCGCTAACCCGCTGACTATGAGTAATTTTGCTTGGATCATTTTGTTGGGTCTGCAAGTTAGAATGGCGAAGCCTGATATCTTGTATGTCCTTAATGTCAGCTCGTAATTTCATAAGATCTTCTTCGCCCTGAACATGAATATTCCTGGATAGCATTGTTATATGTTCTCGAGCATCCTTGAATTCTCGATCTTTTCGTCTCTGTAATTTATCTGGGTTAGATGTTTTCATTACCTGAATATTTGCGGGGCCGCCTAACTGGTCATTAATAAGTTCCTTCATATTTGTCGCTGCTTTAGGGAAGTACTTATGTAGTGTCTTATATTCATTCGAGTCCGAAACTTTCATAAGATAACTATATGAGAGCTCATCAAGGGTAGATAAGAGCTCATCAAGGGTAGTGGTAGCTTCATCGGTAGTGGGAATAGGCTCATTTGCGACTATATCAAAAGTATTGCTATCATCCAAAATAGCTGTGTCTTTGTAATTATCACGTAATAACTCCATGAATTCCTCTTGGGTGGGGGCAGCTTCCTTAGTGATTACTGCTTTGTGCAGTTTTATTAGCTTAGAGACTAACTTCGAGTGGGCTGTCTTTTGATGTGCTAGTTTAGCTTCCTGTTGTTTTTTTGCTGTTTCTAATGTTGTTTTTGTTTCTCTTTGTTTTGCTTTTGCTTCTGCTTCTGCTTCTGCTTCTGCTTCTGCTTCTGCTTCTGCTTCTGCTTTATCTTGGTTAGGTTGTTGCGTTGCATCAATCTGCTGAAATAATGGAAAGTAATCTGTTAATAAACTTATTATTCCTTGAGATAGAGTTCTTTCAGGATCTATTTCCATTTCAGTAACGTCTTTAAAAGCCCGTTGCAGATTTTTGGCTTTTTGTGTATTTTTTAGGGATTCATGCTTACTTATGTAAGCCTGAACCGCTTGCCTGGTTTTATCGGAAATGGAAGAAGTAATCGTATCTCTTGCTGATTCGTATTGTTGTGTCTCTTCTGTTTTTCCTGTGTTACAGAGTTCATAGATGCTTGCTAATATCTTGGACAAGAGTTCGGGGTATATATAAAGGCCAGCACTATTATATAAAGGTTCCGGAGCTTTACCTTGCGAATCATAACGTTGCGAATCATATGACTTAATCTCAGCTGCTTTATTAATATATAACTGTGTTAACGCTGTTAACGCTTCTAACGCTTGCATATTTGTTGTATCAGTCTTAGTTCTCGCATTTCTTCGATTTCTTCGATTTCTTCGATTTCTTCGATCTGTTTTATTTTTTTCTTGTTCCGTCATGATCGTAGTTGCTAGAGTAGCGCCGTTTTGTGAATTATAATGCCAAAGCCCACCTTTATAGGTTCCTTTTTCTGTACAGGCATCACATAAAGCTTCTACACTTTTATCGAATACTTTCCTTATTGATACTAATGTTGGAAGTTCTTTGTCTTCCATCCATATGGAAACATCATCGCTTTGTTTTGTAGATACTTTATGCAGATGTTTGTGAATATTCCTGAGCACCATAAATTGCTCTTGACTCACATGGATCTGGTTAAACCTTTTGCTCATCTCTGCGATTAGGCCGCCTACATGCTCACGTTGATTGCCATACAAGGTAGTTGCGATATGTTGGGCAGCAGTCGAATTATTTTTTTTGTTTAATTTGATTTGAGCCTCTTTGATTTGAGCCTCATACTTATCTATAAAGTTATAAAGTTCATTAAGATTACACAACAATGTGAAACTTTGTGTCTCGTCCAGAGTAACTGGGTAATTTGTAACCTTCTCACAACTATTTTCGATGGTATCGTTTATCGTATTTAATAATTTCAGGACCGCTTTTCGAGCGTCGAAGGAATCAACGTCGAAGGAATCAACAAAGGCTTCTCCATTACTGTCAAGGCACATAACCTGTTCACATTGTGTTATAGCGCTAAGTTGGGTTTTGATGAAATTAATTTGTTCTTGTCTAACAGTTACCTTCATTGTCTAGTAGCTCGCATGTTTTATATGAATTAAAATTATACAGAACAAATATTAAGGTAGAATTAAATATATGAAAAAGTACTAATATTCATAGCGTTCTTTGTCATAGATGTTGAAACAGCCATCACAAGAACCAGTTTATGCTAGTAATCTATTTAATAATGCCGAGCCTAAGCATGTAGGTCTAGTTAAAGTGATTACGAACAATCAATAACATACGTTTTTTATCCCTCAAGGTGACATAGATAACTGATAATTGGATGCTAAAGCTAGGCTAATGTCTTCCGCAATAATGCATCCATTATGGGTGGAAGAATATAGCAAGAGCTATTGATTAAAACCTCAATGTTTAGCCAATATCGTTGGCAGCATTATTAACTTTGTCTGGTCGGCTATCGGACAGGAGTGATAAGACAATACTTTGTTAATAATCATATAGCATAGTGATTCATATTATTTTAATTTTTAACGAGACTGTATTGTGAGGTGTGATGATCGCTCGCTCGCTTGAATCTTTAGAGGAAAAAGCAAATACAGGAGATTACCAGGAGCAATGTGATTTAGGGCATATGTATTATGAAGGGTGTTGAGTAGGGCGGTATCTGGTTAAGGCAGTAAAGTGGTATGCAAAAGCTGTAGAGCAAGGTCATGCCAGGTCGCAATATAATTTAGGGTATAAGCTGCGCGAGCTTGGAGAATCTCAGGATTATGCCGAGGCGGTAGGGATGTATAGAAAATCTGCAGTGCAAATTAACGCATCGGCGTAATTTAATGGTGGTCTATGTGGGGCACACTCTGGACTTATGAACAACGGAGCTGGTAGTAAAGAAAAAGTCAGTAATGGTTACCGTGCAATTGATGCCCTCTATTGTAACAATAATAATGCTTTATAATGGCGTGAGGGGCTTTGCCGTTCGCGATTGTGACCTTTCGGTAGCGGTGTATAAATAAATGACTAATCTTACTGACAGGTGGGGCTTCTATCGAGACCTCTCATCGGGTAGTATTAGCGTCAAAAAATAACCATATATACTGTTGTTTGTAATTATTTTGGGCGTCCTGTGATTATTTTAAGATACATATCTCGATCTTTATATACCACTATGTTGGCATTAACATCTGTGATCATCACTATATTCTTAATTAATCAGTTTGTGCTGCTAATAGAAAATGCGGCTCGCGGCCAATACTCTGTACTTTCAGTTATTAAGCTGATGGTTGTTATGTTGCCATTAATGATTAGTTACTTGCTGCCTCTTGGTTTGTATTTGAGCATTATTTTGGTGTTAGGTAGGTGGTATGTTGATCAAGAGTTAGTAGTGATGCGGGCTTGTGGTATGAGTACTCGCGAGCTATTAATTAAAATATTACTGTTCTCTACTTTAGTTGCAATAGTTGTTGGTATCTTATCATTTGTTCTCTGTCCTAAAATACAGCGCGTTCATAATAGAGTTTTACAAGACATTGCTGAGCAAAGTGTAGTGTCGCATATCTTACCACAATCTTTTACGAATCTTGGTAATAACAAAACATTCTATGCTTCTAAAGTGTCACATAAAAATAAAAATCTAACTAATGTGTTTTTGGCTGAGATGGATGCTAAGAATCATTGGCGAGTTACCTCTGCAGAATCTGCGCGTGAAAGTAATACGGCTCCTTGGCATGGTCGATATCTGATATTTAATTCTGGTGGCCAATTAAATATTGCAGATAAAGATGAAGATTATCATGCGGCATTGTTTAAAACCTATGGTATAAGAATGGATATACCAGATAGTAAAATTTCTTCGTGGCCAGATGATGCAACAACCTCTAGTTTGTGGTCGCAATATTTTAGTAATGCTAAAGTTGCAGCTGAGTTGCAATGGCGGATTAGCTTGCCATTATCAGTTTTCTTGCTGGTTATATTAGCGGTTCCTCTTAGTCACTTGCGGCCAAGGGAAGGTCAGTTTGGCAAGTTATTTCCAGCTATATTAATATATTTGTTTTATGCTAATTTTTTATGGTTTGGTAAAAGCTGGGTTGCAGATGGCAAAGTTAGCCCTGCTCTTGGTCTATGGTGGGTGCATGGTTTTTTGGTTGTATGTATTGTTTTTGTATATTTAAAATCTTTTGGTTGGGATAGATTTAAAAATTTGATTTGCGCAAATAAAAAGGCGGTAGCATGAAAATCATCCCAAGATATATAAAGAAATCAGTTATACAAGCAATCCTCCTGGTTTTATTTGCATTGATGGGTGTGCAGTGCTTTATTGCCTTAATTAATGTGTCTGGCAATATTGGCAAGCATGGCTTCGGAGTTACTCAGGCTATTCTTTATGTTCTTTTAACACTGCCGGCAAGCCTTTATCAAATGTTTCCTATGATTGGATTTGTTGGTTGTTTGCTTGGACTTGGGAGCCTGTCAACTAGTAGCGAGTTAATTGTTATAAGAGCATCTGGTGTATCTGTTGGTAGAATAGCGTTAAGTGTTATAATGGCAGCATTAACTTTGATTGTGTTTGTTACTATAATAGGGGGAGTTATTGCGCCAAGGATGTCAGATGCGGCGGATAAGTTATTAAGTAGTGATCGTAATGATTCGGTATCTGATTTGCATAATGTATGGTTGCACCAAGGTAATGTTTTTCTGCATATTGGTCATATTGTTTCAGACGAAAAAGCTATAGATATAAATGAATTTGATTTCGATGAAAATCATCATATTACAAAATATATAACAGGTAATGTTGCTTTTAAACGGAATAATGGGTGGGTATTGCCTAACGCTGAAGTTACTACCTTCAATAGTAATAGCTCTGTATCTAGTGCTGAAAATTTTATATTACCGCTTATTATTCAGCCTAAAATGTTAGTTGAAAAAGAAGTGGATGCACGCGAAGAGTCGGTAAATTATTTGTGGCGTAAGCTGAAGTATTTGAAAAAAGTTGGTTTAGATCCTGGTCATATTTCATTTGCTATATGGCAACATATTATGCAGCCTTTTACCACTATCATTATGATATGTCTTGGTGTTCCTTTTACGTTAGGATCGCTTAGAGATGCATCTGGCAGTGCTAGAATGGTGATTGGAGTCTTGGTTGGTTTTGGCTTTTATATGTTAAATGAGTTTGTTGGTCCTATGGCGTTAATCTATCAAATACCATCATTTATTGCTGCGACATTGCCGTCGTTACTGTTTCTTGGCGTATATTTAGTTATGTTGCGCCGCATTGATTAAAGGTTATTTATGAGTGAATTGTTAGAAGAAATATCTAAAAGGCGGACTTTCGCAATTATTTCGCATCCAGATGCGGGTAAGACCACTTTAACTGAGAAGTTATTATTATTTGGTGGTGCCATATCATTAGCAGGTTCAGTTAAAGGTAGGAAGGCGGCCAGACATGCAACTTCAGATTGGATGGAGCTAGAGAAGCAGCGTGGCATCTCTGTTACAACATCAGTTATGCAATTTCCATTTAAGGGACGTATAGTGAACTTGCTTGATACTCCAGGCCATGCTGATTTCTCGGAAGACACATATAGAACTTTAACCGCGGTTGATTCAGCTTTAATGGTGATAGATGCAGCCAAGGGTGTTGAAGCTAGAACTATAAAGCTTATGGAAATTTGTCGCTTAAGAACAACCCCAATTATCACCTTTATTAATAAAATGGATAGAGACACGAAAGAGCCAATAGAGCTATTAGATGAAATAGAGGAAGTATTAAATATAAAATGTGCCCCGGTAACATGGCCTATAGGTATGGGTAAGCAATTTAAAGGTATATACCATTTATTGGAAGATGCCGTATATTTGTATGAGCCTAGTCGCCGTTCAGATATAGGTAATATTAAATGTATTGCTGGATTGCATAATGAAGAATTAGATGAGCTGATTGGCGATCAAGCTCAGGAGTTGCGTTCTGATATTGAACTTTTACGTGGTGCTGTGCTTGATTTTAATCATGATGATTACCTTGCTGGCAAGCAGACCCCCGTATTTTTTGGTTCAGCAGTTAGTAATTTTGGTGTGCGGGAACTATTAGATGGGTTTGTTGAGTATGCTCCAGCTCCAGTATCACGAGAAACATCTGCTGGTTCTTTGTCTCCAGATAATAATAAATTTAGTGGTTTTATATTTAAAGTTCAAGCCAATATGGATCCATCGCATAGAGATAGAATTGCTTTTTTGCGCATTTCATCAGGTCAATATAAAAAAGGCATGAAAATGCATCATGTTAGAACTGGTAAGGATATTGCGGTGCATAATGCTCATACTTTTATGGCGGGTGAGCGTGAGCACGCTAAAGACTCATGGCCTGGAGATATTATTGGGCTGTATAGTCATGGTGCTATTCGAATTGGAGATACCTTTACTGTTGGTGATAAGTTTTCATTTAAAGGTATTCCAAACTTTGCATCAGAGTTGTTTAGACTGGTTAGATTGAAAGATCCTCTTAAGCAAAAGTCTTTATTAAAAGGTCTTATTCAGTTATCGGAAGAGGGGGCTACGCAGATTTTTCGACCATTAATTAGTAACGACCTTATCTTGGGGGCGGTTGGTATATTACAGTTCGATGTTGTAGCTTATAGGCTGGAAAATGAATATAACGTTCGCTGTATTTATGAGGCGGTTAATACCACTACAGCAAGATGGGTTACATCTGATAATCCGAAAAAGATGCAAGAATTTAAGCAGGCGCAAGAACGATATTTGGCATTAGATGCCGGGGATCATTTAACTTACTTGGCGCCATCTAGGGTTAGCTTAGATCTTGCTATTGAGTTATGGCCTGATATAAAGTTTAGCTCAACTAGAGAGTATTGATTTTAATTTATATTGTTTTTTTTGTATCGGTGTAAGATTTTTGTATAGATATAGGGATTGTATATGTCATTAAATGGAAAGACTGTTTTTATTACAGGTTCAACTAGAGGTATTGGTAGGGCTATAGCATTAAGATGTGCTCGCGATGGCGCTAATATTATTGTTACTGGTAAATCGAAAGATCCTCACCCTAAGCTTGCGGGCACTCTTGATTCAGTTGCAGCTGAGGTTGTAGCTTGTGGTGGTCAGGCGTTGACGGTTCAATTGGATGTTAGGCGTGATGATGAAGTTAATGCTGCTATGGAGCTTGCGGCGGATAAGTTTGGCGGTATTGATATATTGGTTAATAATGCTAGTGCAATTAGCTTAACTTCTACATTAGATACTACGATGAAAAAGTTTGATCTCATGATGAGTGTAAATGCTAGGGCAGCATTTTCATGTTCTAGGGCGGCTCTGCCTTATTTATTAAAGTCAGATCATCCTCATATCTTAAATATGTCACCACCTTTATCGTTAGATAGTAAGTGGTTTAAAGATTTTATGGCATACACTTATGCTAAGTTTGGTATGAGTATGTGTACACTTGGTATGGCAGCAGAGTTTAAGGACAGGGGGGTTGCTATCAATTCATTGTGGCCTAAAACAACAATAGATACAGATGCAGTACGTGTTCACTTCCCAGATCATATTGTTCGATCTAGTCGTACTACAGCTATAGTTGCTGATGCTGCGTATGAAATTTTAACTATGCAAAGCTTTTCCTCGGGTAATTTTTATATTGACGAAGACGTGCTGCGTAATGCAGGCATTTCTGATTTTGCTAGTTATAGTGTTGATCCTAGTATTGAACCATATATGGATTTATATATTGATGTGTAGCGACACTGTCATTGCGAGGCGCATAGCGGCACTGTCATTGCGAGGAGAGTATCGACGCGGCAATCTATAGAACGATGCATTCATATTAATAAACACCTATTTAATATAAGCAAGCATTAACAAATAGAGTTATACAAATCACACTGCCTTGGGTTTGGTTTTTTAATTAGTATGATTTTATTTCTGGATTGCCGCGTCGCTATGCTCCTCGCAATGACGGTGTTGCTAACGCGCCACGCAATGACAGTGGAACTGGTGAAGCATCACGCGCCCTAGTAGGTTAAAGGTTTTTGTAATACATGACTAAATCCAGATTCAAAATATGAGCTGACTTTGTCAGGTATAATATGAGCTGTAAGTGCAATGAGCATTGGTTTTTGTTTAGTTTTCTCTTGTTCCGATATCTTTTTAGCAACCAGATCCCCTGGCATGTCCGGTAATCCTATATCAATTAAAATGATATCAAACTGACTAGCATCGTGCTGTAATGCTTCAGCCGCATTATTTGCTGTTGTGATTTCGCATGCATGTTGTTCCAAAGAAAGTTTAGCGAAACGTTGCGATATGGAATCATCTTCTACTATAAGGATTTTAGGGTGTTCATTATTTAACTGTTGGATGATAGGGCCGATATTATTGTTACTATTATATTGATGACATGATGGTATGAGTTGCTGTAGAGGAGCTGTAATAGTGAATGTGCTGCCTTTATTAATTTCGCTGGTTACAGTGATGCTGCCATTTATAGTCTCAACTAGCTGTTTAACTAGATTGAGGCCGATGCCAGCACCTTGGTAGTTTCCCTGGTATGATGGAGATACTTTGGTAAATAAATTAAAGATATTATCTATATTATCTGGGCTAATACCAATGCCTGTGTCGATGATATCAATTGTAATATTATTGTATGGTGTTTTTGATACCCGTATTGTAATACCGCCTTCTGTTGTAAACTTGATGGCATTGTTTATTAGGTTTAAGATGATTCTATATAGTATAGTTTTATCTGTTATAAACTTGTAAGGTATGTCAGGTGGGTAATCCATAGCTATGGTTAGTTGTTTCTTTGATGTCTCAGCTTTAAATAATTCACTAATATTATTTAACATTTCTCTTAAGTCTAATTCTTCTTTGTTTGGCTTAATAGTATGGGACTCATTTTGGCTTATATCTAAAATGTCATTTAATAAATGTAATAGTTGTTCACTAGATGAAACTACGTCTTGTAATAGGGATTGCTTGCTAGGGTCTGTTTCTTGAGATAAAAGCAAGCGAGATACTCCTAAAATCCCACTAAACGGTGTTCTAAGGTCATGGCTCATATTCATCAGGAAGTTAGTTTTTGCCATATTAGCAAGCTCTGCTTGATCCTGTGCCTGTTTTTGTGCGGTTATATCAGTTGAAATTCCAACGATGCCTGTAATGTTGTTGTTAGTATCGCGTAATGGAACTCTAGATGATAAGAAATAAGTTGTGCTTCCATCTGGTCCTGGAATGGGGGGCTCTACTACATTACGTTTAGCTACACCTGTTTGCAGCACATTTTCAGTATCTTTCTGAAAGGATTGTTTGTCGTTATCACTCCATTTCCCAAGCTTTGCCATATCATCAAAGCTAAGACCATAGAATTCATCTTGGTGTTCAAGACCTAGCATATCTAACACGTTTTGATTGCAACCAACAGCTTTAGCATTAGCATCCATCCAGTAAACATTGCCCGGCATAGCAAGAATTATATCGCTGTAATAACAAATAAACTTATTAACTATATTTTTTGTTTCTTCGGAGTGATCTTCTAATTCATCAAAAATAGTCTTGTGTGCAGGCTTTGGTTTTGTGGGTAGAGTATGTGTTGTGAGCTTGCTTTTTTTCATTATTTTCAACGTGCTCTGGTGGCACGGGTACGAGGCGACGCAATAGGCGAGCTCTGGTTGGAGGCTTGAATAAAGAAGGATGTTGCGCTGGTGGAGCGCCCAAGCGGCGGTATATTACGAGTATAATGTTCCTGATGTGATTTGCCTGTTTTAGTTTGAGCTGCTCTACTTGGCTGGTTATTATAGTCTGCATCTGGTTTTAAGGTGAGGAATATAGTTGTTAATAGCTGTTGTGGAATTGCTTTGACTAATTCTGCGGCTAATGTATTTAGTTGTGGATCTGCTGTGTCTAATGTTTTGGCTAATGCTTTTATTAGAGAAGTCGTGGATTCTTGATTTTGATCTTGATCTTGTTGATATGATCTCAATTGATATTCGTCTGCTTCTGCTTCTGCGTCTGCTTTTATTTTTGCTGACGCATCAGCCTGAACTAGCTCTGGCTCCTCGCCTATGCGTTCTTCAGACCCGAATACTGTTGTTTTTTGGGCTACTAAATGATGTTGTTCTAATCGAGCTATCTCGAGATGACTATCCTCATCTCCTCCTTTTTGTGTGGATGCTCGTTCCTCATTGGTCATTTTGAAAGGGCTGACTACTTGAGTGCGATGACCCGCTCTTGGTGGTCGAAAAGAATCGTTTGGTTCCCCGGTTGGATCAAGGTGTAATATAACTATACCTTGATCTGTTGCTGGAGCTTTTGCTTGATCTGTTGCTGGATCTTTTGCTTGTAATCTATTCAGTGTGTTCTGTTCTCTTTTTATACACTCCTCTAATGTTCGTTTTAAAAATTGCATGTTATTAGCGTCTAGGATCCTAGGCACAGCTGTTGACTCCATGGTGTTTGACCCTTGGCCAATTATCTGGGGTGGCACGGAATAGGATCCTTGCTCTATAAGATTGCATTCAGATGGAGGAAGGGTGGCTGTGACATTTGGGTCATAGGCTCTTATGGCAACTCTGGTCGCTCTAAGGTAGGTTGCCATGACTGCGTTTTTTTTATCCGCTCGCTCCTCCTCTGGGATCTGATGCTGATCTAGAGCTCCATTAAATGCAGCAACTAATGCTTTAATTCTTTCAGCTGGCGTTTCCTGCGGGGTTATTTTTTTGATTGATTCTATGGCGTTTTTAGCTAAATCTATAGAGGATTTGCTAGTATCATTTAAGTCATCCATGTTAAATACTTCAGGCCATAAGTTTGAGGAGTGAATACCTTGATCATATCGTTTTGATAATTCTTTATTTATTTCGTTGTGGGTTCTGGCTTTTTCAATCACCATTGTAATCCACTTAAGTTGAGTGTCTTTTGTTATTTGCCCATTTTCTTGTTGGACTGCCGTCATGAAAAGATATTGAGCAATAGGATATAGGCATGTTATATCAACTATTGAGGCCCGTGCCAGGGTGGCCATGAGTATTGTATGATTCATTTGATTTATATCTGGGGTCGGTGACGGCATTCTTAGTTCAAAAGTTATGTCAGCGTCCGTTATATTTGATGGTTGCCCATTCATTATTGCTTCTGCAATTTCTCCTATTCTCTTCAGCGACCGGCCATTTAGGTGCGGTGTGAAGTCTGGTGATTCTTCAGTATTACTTAGAGCTCCTTCAGCAAGACAGGTTACGAGAGATAAAATTTTTGGGCCTGTGGGTGGTGGTGTAGCGCCTGATGATTTATCCTTGTTGTGTTTCTTCGAAGGCTTGTGGTACTGAAAGCTAGTAGCAGCGGTGCTGTATTTGCCCCTTGCAACTGCTATTGGTTCTGCGTTGTAGATAGCGTATATTTCTCCTGACACATTTAAGACGCCTTCGTTGAATAGTTTCTTAAACTCCCCCTCTCTTAATTCCTTCCTCTGTTTTTGCTCTTGTTCCTTTGCCTCTTTTGCTGCTTGTGCCTTTGCCTCTTTTGCTGCTCGTGCCTTTTTTTGTTTTTGCTTTTGTTTTTGTTGTTTTTGTTGTTTTTGTTGTTTTTGTTCTTGTTGTTGTTTTTGTTCTTGTTGTGTTATCGCTTTTACGGCAGATTTTATTGCCTCTTCTGCAGTATAAGCTGCAATAGAGCTTACTGCATCTTTATTATTACTAGGATTGCCCATGTCGTCAGGAGTTATTTCAGGCGATTGACTTACCGTCGTCTGCGCCCCTGTTGTTTTGTCTTCGTGTCGTTCTGGAGGCATGGTCATCCCTTCATGTTGTTAGTCGGTTGTTATGTGTTTACTTTTGTTCTTTTATATTCCAACTCTTATGGTGCTCAAATATTATCTCATAAATAGGCTAGCTCATTTGGGTAGTGGAATAAATACCGGATGAATGTTTTATTCACCAGTTTTGGCATTTAATTTTTTCTTAATGAAATGTGGCGTTGCAGGTAATGGAGGTTATGTGGCATTAATCAATAAATAGGCTTTTTTTTATAGGGTTTATGTGCTGTATGGTTAGTCATAGTCAAGATGGTCAACGTTATTAGCTTAACAGCTATTGCTGACCATCTTTAGGTGGGCAATAATGCTAGTATGACTCTTCTGTTACTTTAATATTGCATATTGTTTCTAATAATATAGCGGCAATTTCATAAGGGTCGGCATTGGCACCAGGTCGTCTGTCTTCAAGATAGCCATATCCTTGAGTAGAGACTGTTTTAGGTATTCTAATGGATGCTCCACGATTTCCTGATCCATGACTGAACTCATTAATGCTAGATGTTTCATGCTGACCGGTTAATCGATCTTCTAGGCCGGCACCATATACTGCTATATGTTGGGCATGCCTTTGCTCAAGTTGTGTTATAGCTTGTTTGATAGTATCAATTCCTGTTGACTTATTGCGCATGTCTTTAGTTGAAATATTAGTGTGATTACCAGCACCATTCCAGTCACCTTTGACAGGCTTTGGTTCTAGTGTTGCAGTGATGCCGTAATCTTCCCCAATACGATACAGGAGCCAGCGTGCAATCCATAGGTGATCACTAACAGTTAATGGGTCAGCACTTTCACCATCAATATTTCTATAGCCAACTTGAAACTCCCATTGACCAGGCATTACCTCAGCATTAGTGCCAAATAGCATTAGGTCGGCAGCAATGCAGGCATCGGTGTGGTCTTGTACTAGATCTCTACCAAAAGCTTCATCAGCACCAATACCGCAGTAAAAAGGTCCTTGTGGGGCAGGGTAACCACCTTCTGGCCAGCCTAGTGGTATGCGTTTATTTAGCAGGGTGTATTCTTGCTCGTAGCCAATCCATGGGTCATGTTCTTTCTGGCATAGCTCTAATTTATGGCGTAATACAGCTCTTGTATTGGTCGGGTGTGGCCTTTCTTCATCTAGATACACCTCACATAGCACTAGGTAGTTGCCTGTATCGGTAATGGGATCGGTATAAAAGCTTACAGGTTTTAATATAAGGTCGGAGTTGTCACCATGTGCTTGATTTGTAGATGAGCCATCAAATCCCCAGTCGGGGAAGTCGCTGAGCTGAGCATTGCCCTTTGGCATATTTAATATTCTCATTTTAGAACGTAATTTCTTAGTTGGTATAGCGCCGTCCATCCATATATACGTTGCTTGGCTAATCATTGAGTGCTCCCTAGTTTTTTTGATTCTTGTAATTGCTATATTTTCTAGCGTGGTTAGTGTACCTAAAGATTTATTGCTGTGGTAGTAGATGTTTAATCTTATTTTAATACTCAGCCTGTATGGTGCGCTGTTTGAAGTTTATAGTAATTAATAATATGAGCGGTGCTAAGATATTTCCTGATCCTGATCCTGATCCTGAATTAAAGGACCGGAAGAGTGGCTGTATAGATGAAGATAAAGGGGATAGTTCTATACCCTATGATTGTTTGGCGCGGTTATTTAAATCTAATTTTGTAGGTAGCTGCCGTAACTCAGCTAGACGCAAAAGAAAGGAATTCTTTGCTGAGGCTTGGCAGGAGTTGACGTATCCTGGGGCTGGGGGTTAAGTATTAGTTGGCATTACTTCTAGAGTTTCTATTGAGTAGTTGTCATTGGCATCTACCTTTAGAATTTTTGCTTCTTTTTCCCATGCGCCAAGCACTATGCGTAGTATGCTTTTATCTGAAGTATTAATTGTATGTATTGCGCTCTTATGTGTATGGCCATGTATTATAAATGTTGTTTTATGTTTAGTTGCAGCTTTTATTACTGCTTCTGTTGTAACATCATATTTATCACTATTAACTTCTGATAACTGTGTTTTTTTGCTTGATTGCCGTATTTTTTTAGCGATGCTTAGCCGTATGGTTAACGGCAATAATAAGAATATTTTTTGAAATAGTTTATTGGAGTATATTTTTCTAAAGCGTTGGTGTGCTATATCTTTGGTGCATAAGGCATCGCCATGCGTTAGTAGAATTTTATAGTTATATATATTTATAACGCAAGGGTCTTGTAGTCTAGATACTCCTGATTGTTGTAAGAACTTATTGCCAATTAAAAAATCTCTATTGCCAGGCATAAAGTATATTTTAACTTGGGTCATGCTAAGTTGCAGTAGAGCTTCGGATATTTTTCTTGATAGTAATGATGGGTTATCGTCCCCAACCCAAAACTCAAAGAAATCACCAAGTATATAAAGAGCCTCGGCGTGGATGGCTGTTTCTTGTAAAAATGTAATAAATCTTGCAGTAATTTCTGGGTGCTCATCACATAAGTGCAGGTCTGATATAAAAAAAATATGTTCTTTCATGTAATGAATACTCATAATTATGTAAACTGCAAATGATTATATACTCAAATTTTTTTAAAATCTGGTGTTTTTTGAATAAAATCACGGTGATATTGTTATTTTTTAGGATGAGTTGCGTTATGGTGATCTGATTGTTATATGAATTGGCTGTTTATATTTATGGGTGGTGCTGGCATAATCTTGGTCCATTTGAATTATAATTAAGAGATGTTTTGTGAAAATATATAATAGCCAGAGTAAGCTTAAGCAAGATTTTAAGCCAATTAACCCTGGAAAGGTAAGCTTATATGTGTGTGGTAATACAGTGTATGATCACTGTCATATTGGTCACGCAAGATCATCTGTAGTATTTGATATGGTTGCTCGTACATTTGAAGCGTTCAATTATGATGTAACCTTAGTTCGTAATATTACTGATATAGATGATAAAATAATCAATCGTGCTATTGAAAATAATGAGTCAACATCAAGCCTTACTAACAGAATAATTAACTCGATGCATCAAGACGAAAAGTCTATTGCAGTTAGGGATGTGCAGCATGAGCCGCGCGCAACTGAGTATTTGGCTGAAATGATATCATTAATTGAGCTGCTAATATCAAAAAAACATGCATATGTTGCACCCAATAATGATGTTTATTTTTCCGTTAAAAGCTTTGATAGATATGGAGAATTAACTAGCAGGTCAGTAGATGACTTATTATCTGGTGCTCGTGTTGATATTGATTTAGAAAAGCAAGACCCGTTAGATTTTGCGATGTGGAAGCATGCTAAGCCAGGTGAGCCTTCCTGGGATTCGCCGTGGGGTAAGGGGCGTCCAGGCTGGCATATAGAGTGTTCGGCAATGGCGCATTCATTGTTGGGAAATACTATAGATATTCACGGTGGAGGTATGGATTTAAAATTCCCGCATCATGAAAATGAAAAGGCACAAACAGAGGCAGCATATAACTGTGTCTTTGCGAATTGCTGGATGCATGTGGGTTTATTAACAATTAATAATGAGAAAATGTCTAAATCTTTAGGGAACTCGGTAACCATACCTGAATTTTTAGCTAATCATAACTTTGAAGTATTGCGTCACTTTATGTTGTCTAGTCATTATCGTAGTCCAGTCAACTATTCTGTCGATTCAATTAAAAATAGTCAGTTAGCATTAGAGCGGTTATATACTGCTATACGTGGACTTGATGTGGTGGCGCCAATGCCTACTCATGAGCTTAAGCAGGCATTCTTTGCTGCAATGTCAGATGATTTTCATACGCCACAGGCGTTCTCAGTTTTATTTGATATGGCGCGTGAAATTAATCGCTTAAAGTCTGTAGGTCAAATTGAGGACGCAGCAAAAATGGCGGCCTTGCTGTGTGAATGTGGCTATATACTAGGTATTATGCAGCAGGATGCAGACGATTTTTTACAAAAAGGCTGTACTCAGGACGAAAGTGATCATATTAATCAGCTAGTTAATGATCGTATGCTAGCTAGGGCTAATAAAGATTGGGCGAGGGCTGATGCTTTGCGTGCAGAGCTTGATTCAATAGGGGTTGTCTTAGACGACACTAAAGACGGAACCACCTGGAGACTGCTATAATTATGTTGCGATGTAATATTTTAAGGGAGATATCACTATGCTTGGTTTTGAAATCATAATTGCGGTTTTTTTTGTATTAGTATTTTTGTTTTCTGCTGTCCATATATTAAAAGAATATGAGCGTGGTGTTATTTTTACTTTAGGTAGGTTTACTAGTGTCAAAGGTCCGGGTCTTATTATTGTAATTCCTCTTATACAGCAAATGGATAGAATATCTTTGCGTACTATTGTAATGGATGTGCCATCACAAGATGTTATATCAAAAGATAATGTCTCTGTTAATGTTAATGCAGTTTTGTATTTTCAGGTGGTAGACCCAGAGAAAAGTGTTATTCGAGTAGAAGATTATTTTGATGCAACCAGTCAGTTGGCGCAAACAACATTAAGGGCGGTGTTAGGACAACATGAGTTAGATGAGATGTTGTCAGAACGAGATAAGTTAAGTCGTGATATTCAAAAAATAGTAGATGAAGCAACAGATGACTGGGGTGTTAAGGTTTCGCAAGTTGAGATTAAACATGTTGATTTAAATGAAACCATGATTAGAGCGATAGCACGACAGGCAGAGGCTGAAAGAGAGCGGCGTGCAAAAATAATTAATGCTGAGGGTGATTTACAGTCAGCTAAGCTGTTGCAGGAGGCGGCTGAAATTCTAGCAAAAGAACCGCGTGCATTGCAGCTTAGATATTTGCAAACTTTAACTGATATAAGTGGTGATCAAGCAACTACTATAGTGTTTCCATTGCCAATGGATTTAATTTCAGCTTTTATGAAAAATAATAATGCTTAATTGATTAATTGGGAGGGTGTTATGGAGTTTGAACTAGCAATGCAAGATCCTGCTGGTATGTTTAATAAACCTATTGATGTAGTTAATGATGATAGTTTGTCAGTAGTACAAAAAAGATTAATTCTGCAAGAGTGGGCGAGTGATGCTGAGGCCTTGCTGCGTGCGGATGAAGAAAATATGAGTATTGATGAAGGCCCTACAATGTTATCTAGAATTCATAAGGCATTTAATTCTTTAGAGGATTAGATTTAGGGGCTTGTTTCTGACAGTAGTCTGTGACGGGTCACCCTTACACACACCGCTGGTTGGGTATTTATAAATTACGCACGCTTATCTGACTGCTTTATCCTGTGTTAATAAAGCCCAAGCTATCCTCATGTTTTTCTTCGAAACAGCCATACTAAAGATCTTTCTAGATTTATCTATGGGGATTATCAGTAGGTGTAATACACAATATAGATATTAAGCTTATTACCATAGCCATAAGAACATAGAAAGCGAGCGGCCTTAGAGATGCATCAGGAAGGTGTGACATGATAGCTGTACTTATTGCGCCCATAAGAACTTGTAAACATCCTAATAGTGCGCTGGCTGTACCAGCAATAGAGGGAAATGGGATTAAAGCTTTTGTAACACAGGTAGCAAAAATTAAGCCGGCACTAAAATAATAAAATATAAAGGGTATGATAATCACAGCAATTGTTAAATTCGCAAAAAATGCTAAGACTATCAGCGAGGTAGCAGAAAGAACCGCTAATAAAATGCCCGCCAAAATAATAGATCGCATAGAAAATTTATTTAAACTAAAGCGATTAACAATACTCCCAATTAAATAAAAAATAGTTGTTGTCATAAGGAGAAGTCCTGAGTGGCTGGCTGTAACATGAAGCCTACTTTGAAACAAAATAGGTGCTACAGAGACATAAGCTACAGAGGAGCTATAGAGTAAGGCCGGTGGCAGCAGGTTTCCTACAAAAAATCGGCTCGATAGCAATTGTTTATAAGAAGAAAAAATATGCTTAACTGAAGGTGTTTTCTTCTGCTTTAGAGTTTCAGGTAGGAAAAAGAACAACAAAGTAAAACAAACGATTGAAATTGCAAGCAGTAGTAAGAAATTATATCGCCAACCTATATACTGTTGTATAAACCCACCAGCTACAGGGGCAAGCATCGGTACGATAGCCCAAGCAATAGAGAGAAAGACAGTAGCTTTGGCTAAATTTTTGCCGTGATACTGGTCACGCGTAATTGCTCTGGCTATCACAACGCACGCGCCAGCAGAAAACCCTTGAATAAATCGAAATATAAGCAAATATTGTACGGTTGATGCCACGGTGCAAGCAAAGGATGATAATAAATAGAGAGAAACTGCATACAATATGATATTTCTTCGTCCATAAGTATCGGAAAGCGGACCGTAAAATAACTGGGAGAATGCCATGCTTACTAGGTAAACAGATAATGAAAACTGGACTAATGAGATTGTTGTATTTAAGTCTGCAGCCATAGCAGGTAGCGAAGGCAGATATATATCAAAGCCAACCTGACCTAAAACGACTAAATATAATATCAAGAAAAAGGGACAATAACTTTTTTGAGACGTAGGTAATAATTCATTCACTAATCAAACCCTTATTTTTTAAAACCGATGAAGATTATAATTATATAAATCATAAAATTATCAGTGTGTCACTTTTTCATTTATTGTGCCTATCTTATAATATAGTGATTCAAAAGTATTGCCTCAAAAAAACAAGACAAATAAGATAACACCAAATGATAATAGATGTATTTTATTATCATCAGACTCTGACTGAATGCATCTAATAAATAATTGTATAAATATCATACGACTCGAAGTCAGCCAAGTTATTACATAAGTACATAAATGCATAAAATCCAGTGCCATTTTAAAACTACTACAATAAGAAAATAAGCACACCCCTGTAAAGTTGATTTTTCCCACTATGATCTAAGTGTTTCACTTAACCCGCCTTGGGCAAAGGCTGAAAACAAAAAAAACAGCAAATAATTCAAATCCATTTTCCTTTAATGTCACTCGATATAATCATTTTGTTTAATATCACGCATTCTCAAACCCCTATAAAACGTGTCCGCCCTGAGGAGATAGCGTAGTTGTCGTCTGTGACGGGTATTTTAAACCGGTGTTTGTCAACATAGTTGTCGTTTTTATTGTTTCATTAGTGATGGCGCAAATTGCTATTTACAGTTACCGGAATGTGACTTTCTATCACGTTCTGATTTCATTTCTTTTTTCTGACAGCCAAAATATGAACCATGCAATTAAAGGAAATAGAGCTATTATTTTAAATGTAAAGTAGAAAGCATAGGCTTCTATATTATGCATAGATAAAAAGTTTCCAACATTAAGCATTAAACACATACCTGCTATAGCGATGGAAAAAGATGCACTTAACTGAATGACAACTGAATTACCTGAAACTGCGGCACCATAATGAACTTTATCGCATAATTTATATATATGAGTATTCATGGCGGTTTGTTGCATCGACATAACTAAACCGAAGAAAAACATAGCAATAACAAGAACAATAGGTGAAAGATGGGTGGAAAGAAAACCTAACGATAATAGGGATATGGTATTGAGAAAGCATAATAGATATAGAATGACATGTTTGGGACTATGCTTCATGACATTTTTTAATACTTTTTTTCCTAACAGTACACCAAGTGCAGTTGGCACTAGAGTTGATCCAGCCTCAAAAGCAGTATAGTGATAGCTGGCTTGCAAAAGTAATGGCACCAAAAAAACTGGCGCCGATATCCCAAGGCGTGTGAGGAAGCTACCAAAAAGAGAAAGACTAAAACGCCGATTAAATATAATGCTTGGATAAAGGGGGTATTTAGTATAATAACTATTAATACAATAGCCACAAAATAGAAATAAAGAAGTAACAATACCACTAATTTTAAAAGACGTTGAGATAGTTGATATTGGGATAATATCAAATATAAATAATAGGAGTGCAAACGATCCTCCGAGCAATATGAAACCTCGATAATCTAATGCTACTTGCTTAATCTTAGTTTGAAATGAGGGTAGATAACGACCTGTTAATATAAATCCGGCAAATCCAAAGGGGATATTAATAATAAACACCCAACGCCAGCTTAACCAAGTCGTTAATGCTCCACCTAATAATGGTCCCACTACCATACCCAAGGTGCTGACCACAGTAATTTTTGCCATTGCCTCAGGTATTCTATCTTTTCCAAAGAGATGAAGCATAATTAAACGTCCAAGTGGAGTTAAGAAAGCCCCTCCAACACCTTGGATAAACCTAAATATAATTAAGATTGTGGTATTTGGAGAGACTGCCGCCCCAATGGAGCCAAGTAGAAATACCAAGATAGCATAGCGATATACTAATGAGAGGCCATAACGTTCGGCAACCCAGGTGCTAATTGGAATAAACATACCAGCACTTATGAGGTAAACGGTCAAAGCTTCTTTCATGTTGATTGGGTCAGTATGAAATTCATGCGCAATTGGCACAAGGGCAGTGCAAAGGGCATAAGCATCAACCCACTCTAGAAAATACGCAAGGCCAATGATCATAGTAATGATGCATATATGGTTATTGTCTAATAGACTATTTTGTTTGGTTATATTATTACCCATTCTATCTTATATCCTTCCGATTAACGTGCTTATTTTGAACTTACGGATCTTTACAATTTATCAAAGTTCATTACTAATCATTCTTTTTTCCAGAGCCATTTAGGGGATCAATTGGTGGTCTAGCCGTATTGACGGGCCAACTGAAGATCCCCCCAAATAAGCTGACTTGCGCTACAACTTGTGTATACGGTTCTACCGCCGTGGCAATATCCTTCTTTACTACTGGCCCATTCGCAGACATATCCCTTAAACTGAGCCATTCCGCAGCATGGCCTTTCTCTGCAGCTTTTTCATGCCATTCTACCTCCTTGGCATGATTCTTCTCTACTCCACGCCCATTCTCATACATAAGCCCTAAATTATGTTGCGCATGCGGTGTTTGTCAACATAGTTGTCGTTTTTATTGTTTCATTAGTGATGGCGCTTCTACACAGGGCCAACAGGTCTATGCTCATTGATTCAAGGTTTGCTCCTGGCCTATTGTTTGACATGCGAGAGATGCAAAAACTCACTAAAACTGCATAAACTAGTGGATATTACAGTGTCTTTTGTATACGGTGCTCATACTGAGCAGACCAGTACTGATAAACGCATATAGAGAGAAATTATAATGAAACCTAATGGATATGACCAGATTGATAATGTAAATAGAATTTATAGCGATGCGATAGCATCTATAACAGAAACAATACGAAAAACTAAACTTTTGATAGAGAAAGTAGCAAAGGAAGTCTTGATAGAGAAAGTAGCAAAGGAAGATTCTTCAATGAGTGATATTGAAATAGATGGCAAAATGTATTGTGTCCCCAAGCTTGCCAAACAGATTTATTCAAAAATTACTGAAGAGGGAGCACAACCTACAGGGGTGATACAAAAAAATCAATTTTCAACACTAAACCAGATCTTTTATGCAATTTTTATAATCTCACGCCCACCCACTAGTCATGTAATCTACCAGCCATCTATCAACCCACTGATGGAAGAGATTCAAAAGTATTGTGAAAAGTCGATGCCAATAGTTATTGCGGCTCAGAATGTGAGCAAGGCTAAGGAAGATTATCATAGCGATAGAGATGGTGTACGGTTGTCTGCTATGATTATGGGGTGCCATTAATTTTTAAAGGCTTAAAATCACCTGCTTTTACTCCATGCATGCTCTTTGAAGAGCTGATAGCGAAAAGCAAAGCGGGGGACTTTTAACCAATTCTTTTTCCGCATAACTTGTCACTACTGCAGGTTTATTTTCAGTGTTATTCTTTACATCAAGCGCATGGCTTTTGTTCGTTACATGTCCGTTGCCGTGTTTCAATTTTTTAGAATATACCTTCTGTTTTACTGGGATAATTGGCAGTTGAGTAGCTACGTTTGACTAGAGTAACTGTGTAGAGCACAGTGACGCTAGTTCGGCTTGTCTAGCTGCCAGTAAGACTAAAATATCATTGTTCTACAATGCTATTTGACGAATCACCATAAGATGATTTTCTATGTTTCCCACAGAGCCCGCACTATAGCTTCATATTTATGGAACTACGCTTCGTGTGGATTTGTTGGAAAACCCGATTCATTCCATTAATCCAGCGCCATTAGCCAAGCTATGTGAGGAGGGGTAGTTCTAGATTTTTTACAAGTTGTTGGGGGAGCAACACAGCTATCATACTTGCGCTTTTTAATTTATTGCGTCCATCAATAAAATTATCTTTTTAAATCAATTGGTAAGAAAATACACTTTTATCCCAATTTGTTAAGGCCCATTTTTTCTTGCCGCAGGGACACAAGTTACTAGATTTTATTTCAGTTTCAATCTTATTGAATTCCTCTGAGGTCAATTCGATTTTCTCAGGCTGTGTGTGATGACTCAATTATTATCTCCATTTATACGGAGGATGAAAACACAACATAAAACGTTTAAAATCAATGCATTGTTTGCGTTATCTCTATGGAAAGTTACTGCGCTATAAATTTCAAGTTATAAATACCTACATTTATAGCAATTAAATCAAATAACTCACATTTATCGGAAGGACACAGTAAATCGTAAAAAGATAGCATTTAAATAGATAATATAATATTTACTTAATTTTTGACTGGTATTATAGGCAATATTATTAACTCTGCCCTGACCTTTACCGGAAGGGCGATAGTACACTGCGGAGATTAAAGCATGCCAACTCTTTTTTGTGACTTTAGAGAGATTTGGATGGAGGCAAGCAACCCTTCCTCTGATCTAGCCACATGTATAATGCTCAATATGCATATGCTAAACGACATGCTTGACTCAACCTTGACGGAAGGGGACGCGCGATATTTTATTAAAATATTGAATAGTGTAAGTAAATATCTAGGCTATGCAAAAAGCAACAACCCAAGCACTACCCAAGCGGATTGCATTTTGGCGTTACAGAAGATAGATTTGTGCAGCAAACTGCTTGCAGGTTATTATGGTAACACAATAGATGAAATGGGAACACATACTCGCAATAAGGGTGCGGTAATTGAAGAGATGCAAGCTAATATATCACTCATTGATAAACTAAAATTACTTATAGTAACTGCCCTTGATCCTTGCCCGGATTCTTGCCTTGATCCCTCCTATATTTGTCTCTTTGTAAAACAACCAGAACAGCCGATTTCTGTATCGCTTAATGATGATTATTTTAATAACCTTTTTACTAAACTTGATCAGCATAAAGCTAGTGTGATTCTTGGCTTTCTTCCTTTAAAGATTAATCAAGTTGATAATATTGCAGAAAAATATGATGTTGATCTAGCTGCTGCTAGCCATGCTCTATTGAGTGCTGTCGATATAGCTATTACAGAAACAATCAGACAAGTTAATTTACTGGCACCAAGCGAGACAGGTTTTACATCACCAGATTCTATCGCTTATGAGGCAGAAGAAATAAAACATGATTTTTTGTCTAAGCTCCTTTCTGGGCTCGAATACAGTAAAACTACCTTGATTGAAAATGAAGAATTATTGAGTGGCGCCGCCGGCAGTACAGAAGAGCAACCCTCCCATAAGAGACAGAGACCGACCTAAGCTATTCTTTTATATTTTTTTTAAGCTATAAACAAGGCGATTATCTGTGAATTCACACACGCTTATCGGAAGGACTCGGTGTTTTAAAGAGCTGTAGGAATTAGTAATGCTCGCCTTTTTTGGCGGTAATCTTTTTTCTTTAGATGTGATCTTATGTCAATTAGTCATCTTAAGCCATGCATTCATCTCTGGATGAACTTGCGTTAGCGTATTAAGTTGCTCTTTAGTGTTGTTTTCTGGTCTGTTTTTTTTTCATGTAATTCTATTATTTTGCGTACTTTTTTTATGGCCTTGTTTGCAAAATCTTTGGTCCTTTGTATTTGTTTCAGATTCTCTGGTTTTGCTAGGATGTCTTTTTTTTCATTTTCAGTTAGTTCTTTTTTTACATAGTTATAGTTCTCGTGGACATCAAATCCCCTGATTAAAAGGATTTTTTTTTCTTTATCGATTATAGTCCACTCTAAAACATATGTTGAATCGCGGCTCTTTACATGCCCATGCCATGTATCCTTTACTCCACCGTTTGCTCTAAAATCTGGTAGTTCTTTATTAGAAGTAGGCCCATAGACTTGTAATGCATGTTTGAACGCATTAGTTCTATTAATAAAACCGTTGTCTCCTTTGCAGTTTCTGAAATGAGCTGTTTCTATAAGAGTCCAATATGTGCCGTTAGCCTGGGCCAGTAAAATTTGACCACCCTCGGGGCCTCCAGCAAGCTGTTTGTCTGAAGGGGGCTTCTGGAATAGATGAGTATAATTATCATATTTCAAAATAAGTCATACCTTTGTGATTATAAAGTGGTAGTGTCTTGGATCATTATAATTATTTTTTGGACTATATGTATAAAGTGTAATTTAATCAAGCTACATTTATATCGATCAGCAGCTCGAGCACCTAGTCATTGTAGTATGTAACTGTTAAATAATTATATTCTATTGGATGCCGGCCGTGGCTTAGCATAATATGTAGTTGTTCAAGATGAGAAGTATTGTCATGAGTATCCTATTAACATCATAGAATCAATAAGTTTTTTATGAGTATATTAACTTTTCCGGCGTACTGTATATAGTTATGAAGTGAAGCTATCTGTAGTTGTGTTGGGCTTTAAGAGTAAAGATATTACCGCTGCAACCAGTAGCATGAAAAAGACAGTATAAAATGCATGAGAAAAGTTTGATGCAGAGTACGTGCGGACACCGTCTTGCAATTTTCCCGCCCAGTTATGATCTAAGACTCTGCCAATAAGTGGCAAAGTAATTAATACTCCTAACATAACAAAAAAATTTAACACCCCAATAGCTGTGGCTATTAATTTTTGTGGCAAATAGTCCATAGCTAACGTAAAGCAAATTAACCCTGAGCTAGCAAAAAATCCAAAGCTAAATAGTATAAATGGCAGTAAAGGAAGGGGTAATAAATTATTTATAACCATAAAAAAACACCCAGCAGACAACAGGCAGTTAATTGATAAATACCATCGAAGATCTCTTATGTAGCCCGATAGTATTCCATGTAATGGTGCGCCAATTAACCAACCAAAATATACTAAAGCATTAATTGAAGCAGCGTGTATTTTGGATTGGTGGGTTAATTGTTGTAAATATGGAATCCCCCACACGTCCGCAAATACTGATAATGAAAAATATAAAGAGCCTGCTACTACGCTCAGCATGAGCAGCTGCCTATGATATAAGGCGCGCAGCAAACCTGAAAAATAATAGGATAGACCTAATTTAGGCGTGTTTTCTATATTATTATCGAGCTTGTCATGAATAAACCAATAAAACAGTGGCATTAATATTAAGCCAGCTCCTAGTCCAATATAAACTACGAATAACCAGCCAAATCGTTCAACAGCTCGACTCATTTCAACATCACCAAACATTGCGCCGATCATTCCTAATGAGGATGTTATGCCAATAAAAATTGTAAAATATGACCTAGGTAACCACATGGATGCCAAACGTAACGTAGCGACAAAAGCAAATGCACTACCAAAGCCAATAAATAATCGACCAATATCAGCCTGCAACAGAGTATGGCTGCCCGCGAAAATAAAACAACCCAACACACAGTTAGCTAATGCAAAAAGTAACATGCGTCTTGAACCATAATAATCGATTAATAATGCGACTACCAATTGCAGTGGCGCGTAAGCATAGTAGTACATAGAAGATAATACGCCAATTTGTTGGGCGCTAGCATGAAAATATGACATTAGTTGTGGGATCATGACGCTTTGTTGAATACGCAGTAGGTATTCATAGCAATAAAATAAAGCAGCTAAGCTACAAATGAGCCATCCTAGCCAAGGCGGCGAACGTGAAATTATTTTTTTACTTAAGATCAAGATAATAACTTTTTAAGATGGCGCTCCTAATTACAAGGGCAAGAAGCTCGGTAGTTTAACACTAAATAGATAGCAGTTCAGCTGATGATTTATTTTAAATAGGGTATACCTATCGCGTTGTTTTGAATTCTGACTTGTTCTTCTGACAATGCAATGACAGTGGTTTATAGTAATGCCTGGATTGCTTCGTTGCTAACGCGCCTCGCAATGACAGTGGTTT
>Ga0114933_10001156_pt1 | contig 30074 bp, 26 predicted proteins | sample 4SBtaG_FD_89691 | JGI IMG/M metagenome (GOLD analysis project Ga0114933, IMG submission 89691) | Deep subsurface microbial communities from Kolumbo volcano to uncover new lineages of life (NeLLi) - 4SBTROV12_W25 metaG | ecosystem: Environmental > Aquatic > Marine > Volcanic | place: Kolumbo... | reverse complement strand
GTTCGAAGTCGAAGTAGTTGTTGTGCATGCGTTCTCCCGAGGCCGGTGGGTGTTCAAGGCCGGCTCTTCACTCGTGAAGAGAGCCGGCCGCAGGACGCCCTCCGGCCGTGCGAACTCTGTGCGTCACCCGCCGAGCCCGAGCCCGAGCCCGAGTCCGAGGCCCGAGATCCCGAGATCCCGAGATCCCGAGATCCCGAGATCCCGAGATCCCGAGATCCCGAGATCCCGAGATCCCGAGATCCCGAGATCCCGAGATCCCGAGGCCCGAGCTGACCGAGATCCCGGGGCCCGAGTCGACCGACGTCGGGTTCCGCTCCTGACCTCGCCGTTCAGTCGACGGCGCCCCGGGTGCCAGGGCCACCGCCGGCGTCTTCGGTGAAAACTCTGCCTCGCTCCGGACGTGGTGTGGTCGGTGGCGGCCTACGCCGCCGAACGTCGCGTGTCCTGCGCCCGTCGTTGTGCGGCTCGCCCGCCGTCTGTCGACGGACGTGCGGGCGAGCCGACAACGGGCGCAGCCGACGACCCGCCTCGGCCGCTCCTCGCGCTGCGCGCTGCGGTGCGTCGTGCCCCAACCTTCGATCGACTCGCGCGCAAGCGCGCAGCGTCGACGAACGGGGCAGCGGCTGGTCGCGCGCGGGCCTGGGGCCCGCGTGGCACCTTGAGCGCGTTCGGGCGGAGCCGACCGAGACCCCGAGGCCAGATCTGACCGAGATCCCGAGGTCCGAGATCCCGAGATCCCGCGGCCCGAGCTCCGAGCTGCCGCGGCCCGAGTCGCCGAGGTCCGACGCCCGTGGCCCTCGACGCGAGCGAAGCCGACGTGACCCACGTGGGTCACGCCGGAACCCGGGATCTACCGACTGAGTCGGTTCAACATCGACCCGATGCGCTGGAGCTTGCCGCGTGCCTCGGCTTCCAGGTCGAGGATGTGAAGGACCGCGAACACCTCGCCGGCCGAGCCCTTGGCGATGGAAAAGTGATTCTTGGACGCGCGAGTTCCCCGCTTGCGTTCCCATCCCTCTGCGATGTTGATGGCCATGCTGTCGGCAGCCCGGACGGCCTGGTCTTTCATGTGGGATCGCCCCACCGGCCAGGAGATGCCGGCCACGGCTTGGTTGACCTCGACCGCGAGTCGGTAGACGTCGGCGTGTTCGAAGGCGAAGTAGTTGGTGTGCTGCATGAGTTCTCCGCGAGCCGGTGGGTGTTCAAGGCCGGCTCTTCACTTGTGAAGAGAGCCGGCCGCAGGACGCCCTCCGGCCGTGCGAACTCTGTGCGCCACCACCGAGCTCGAGCCCGAGATCCCGAGGCCCGAGATCCCGAGATCCGAGATCCCGAGATCCCGAGGCCCGAGTTCCCGAGGCCCAAGCCCGTCCTACGCGACGACCCCCGGAAACGCCTCTCTCAACAACCCGATTCGTGGGTCTCCACGCTGCAACCCGGCCCCGAGCGCCTTGACCATGTCGAGGACCCTGGAGTCTTCCTCGTTCCGAGCCAACAGCGCTTCCAGGTAGGCGTCGAACCATCCGGGCTTCTTCGAGCTGCGCTTGATTCGGGTGAGGAGTTCCCTGGCTCTCTGCGGGTCCTCGCGGTCCTCGAGGTAGAGCTGCGCGAGCATCCGGCCGGCCTCGACGTCAAAGGGCAAGGAGCCGCACTTGCCGCTGGCGCAGTTCTTGGTGAGCCCGGCCTCCAGGACCTGCATGGCCTCCATGCGCTTGCCGGCCTTGAGCCGGCAGCGGGCCATGAGCTTGTAGAGCACCATCGTGCGGGGGTGGTGGCGGATGGTGAGGCGCGCGACCTCGTCGGCCTCGGCGAACTGGCCGAGGGCTTCCATCAACAGCGCCTTGTTGACCAACAGGCCCAGGTCCGCGCCGTCCTGGCGCAGGCTGTTGTCGAGGACCTGGAGCGCCTCTTCCCGACGCTGCTGCGAGGCCAAGGAGCCGGCGAGCAGCACGGCCGTGTGGGTCTCCCCGATGCGGCGGTGGCCTCCTTCTTCCTTCGCGAAGGCGACGAGGTCGGTCTCGGCGATGTCGGGCATGCCGGCCATCGACGCGGCTCGGGCGCGCTGGAAGCGGGCGACCGTGTCCTGGGAGACGAAGCGGCCGAGGACCTCGACGGCGTGGTGGGGGGTGCCGTCCTCGATGGCCAGGACCGCAGTGGCGAAGTCGGGTCCGAGGGCGGTCATGCGCTGTCCGAAGTCCTCGGGGTAGCGCTCCAGCAGGAGCGCGAACCGAAGCCGGGGGTCGTCGGGAGGCAGGCTGTAGAGGGGATCCTCGACCTCGGGGGCCGGACCCGCGGGGCCTGCAGCGGGCGCGGCGCCACCTCCGCCGAGCGCTCCACCGAAGAGGCCCCCGGCGGCGCCCTGCATGGGCGTCGAGACGGGCTTCTCGGCGCGCTTCGCTTCCTGGCGGATCTCCCGGACGACCCTGCGGCCCCCGCGGAGCTCGGCGTCTCCGGACTCGGCGAAGGAGGCGGCCAGATCGAGGTGCTCGTCGGCGGCCTCGAAGTTGCCGGCGTTGGCGCAGGCCACGGCCTCCTCGATGTTCCGCTGCTTCAGGCCCTCGTTCGCGGCCAGGCGGAGCCGCATCGCGCGGCTGCCTTCGATCTCGTCGAGCTCGTCACGGGCCTGGCGGTACTCGCCGTCGGCCAGGAGCTTCTCGGCCTTGACCATGCGGTCTTCGGGGGTGGGGAACAACCACGAGAGCAGACCCATCACTCCTCTCCTTCGACAAAGAGCTCGTCCAGCGGGCCCCAGCGGCGGTATTCGGACAAGAAGGCCAATGTACGCGGGTCGGCGCGGTCCACGTAGAGGATTCCGTCCAGGTGGTCGCACTCGTGCTGGATGACCGTGGCGTCGAAGTCCTCGAGCATCATCTCCACGCGCTCGCCGTGTTCGTCCCAGGCCTCGAGCCGCACCTTGTTCGGCCGCTCGACCGCGCCGCGCATGTTCGCCACGGAGAGGCAGCCCTCGTAGCTGCGGCGGAGGTCTTCGGTCAGCGGCGTGATGACCGGGTTGATGAAGCAGTGCAGGATCTCGTCGTCCCCGAGCTCGACCAGGACGAGTCGGACCGCCGCGTGGACCTGGGGGGCGGCCAGCCCGGCGCCGTCGTACTCCTCGAGGGTCTGCTTCATGTCCTCGATCAGCTGACGGACGGGTGCGGTGCGGATCGCCTCGGGCGGGATCGGATCGGACACCACGCGCAGGATCGGGTGGCCCATCTGCGCAACTTTGAGGATCGCCATGACCCAGTCCTAACCGGCTTGCGAAGGCGCACTGGCGTGCTACTTTCCGGCCCCAACTCGCGCGTGGAGCACATCGTGGCGGAACCGGACAACATCTGGGAAGACAACATCGGCGGCGACGCCACCATCGACGGAAAGCGGGTCGCTTTCTACGTCGACAAGGAGTGCATCCTCTGCTCCGTCTGCTCGGACGCGGCGCCGAACAACTTCCGCATGAGCGACGACGAGGATCACGACATCTGCTACAAGCAGCCCGAGGACGATGAAGAGCTCGAGCAGTGCTACGAAGCGATGGAGAACTGCCCGGTCGAGGCCATCGGCGACGACGGCCTGTAGGAGCTCGTCCTTCGTCTGACGTCGCCCAGGTCGTCGAGGCGACCGGTTCGCCTCATCGGGTCGCCGTATGGTCTCTTGCCCGAGCTGAGTCGCCGGCGTGCCGGATCGGGCCGTCCCCGTGCCGCTTCGTGGCCGGTTCGCGGGAACCCCGGCCGAACCGTCACGCCCTCGTGCCGCTTCGTGGCCGGTTCGCGGGAACCCCGGCCGAACCGTCACGCCCTCGTGCCGCTCCGTGGCCGGTTCGCGGGAACCCCAGCCGAACCGTCACGCCTCCGTGCCGCTTCGTGGCCGGTTCGCTGGAACCCCAGCCGAAACGTCACGTTCGTTCCTCAGCGGGGCGCCACAACGACCCAGCGAGGACCGCCGCCCTGTGGGCGGTCCACGGCCCCCACAGCAGTGCGCCCTGCCACTGCTCCGCCGTCCGATCCCCCAGGTCGGGCGCCTCGTCGAATCCTTCAGAATCCTGTGTCAGCTTTCGGTCGTCTCTGCTCAGCGCAAGGCGTCCGCCGCCTCGCGCAGCGCCTTGAGATCCGGAGCCTCCGGGTAGTCCTCGCCGAGGTCGATCTGCCGATCGACGAGGACCCCCCGCTCCCAGTCGATCCGCAGCTCACCGAGCCGCGTCGTCTCGTACTGGGCTCGCACGACGACGGTCTCGTCGACCTGGACCGGCTTGAAGAAGCCGCGGTGCTCGGCCGCGTCGATGATCACGTCGACCTCGGCCTGAGAGGCCAGCAGGCTGACCTTCTCCGGCATGCCCCAGGTCATCAGGATCGTCGTGTCGGCGTCGAGGTCCTCGAGCACCTCCAGCGTGCTCTCGACAGGGTCCTCGACGAGCTTGCCGTTCACGTGTGCCACCGATCCGCGCGCCCCGACCGCGACCACCGCGACCCGCCGGCCGTCCACGTCGAAGATGCGCGATCGAGGGGCCCCCTCGACGTTGGTCGCGATGGCCCACTCCGGCCAGTCGCCCTCGAGCGCCGCGAGGTCGTGGTGCGTCAAGGTCGCCGCGTCGACGTCGAGGGCGTCGAGGGCCTCGAGCATCAGGGCGTTGCCCTGGCCGGCGTCGGGGTGGTCGTCCAGCCAACGCCCCGCGAAGAGCAGCAGGTGCTCGGCGCCGCCGCGGCGTTCGTTCGCGCGGACGTGCTCGGCGACCCGTCCGAGCCCTCCCCGGGGGCGCTGACCGCAGCCGCAGGTTCCCAGGTTGCCGACCAGCTCGCCGCCGTAGAAGACCACCAGGTCCGCGTCGAGGTCGCTCACCCGCTGCTCGACCGAGCCGGCCAGGACGAGCTCACTGCGCCCCTCGGCCCGGACCTGGGCCGCAGGGGGGGTCTTCGGCGTGCAGGCAGCGAGCCACCACAACATGGCGGGATGATAGGCCGTGAGCGTGAAACGGGCAGTGCTGGCGGTGGTCGTTGTGGTGGGGCTCGTCCTCCACGCGCTGCAGCTCGCGGACGGCTGGAAGAAGGTCGCCTCGGCGGATCACGCCCGCGACTTCGCCAGCTACCACTACGCGGTGCACGCGGCCTTCGAGGGCGAAGACCCCTACGACAAGGCCACCCTCGGTGAGCTCGCCCGCGAGGAGGGCACCCGGAAGTCCGTCCACCCCTACTTCTACCCGCCGCCCTTTCTGGTCTCGATGGCGTGGGTCCGGCCGCTGTCGCTCGGGACCGCCTACCGGGCCTGGTACTGGCTGGACTCGCTCTTCCTGCTGGCCACGCTGCTCGCGCTGATCCGGTGGCGCCCCGGACCCGCGTCGATCGCCACTGGAGCGCTGCTCCTGGCCAGCTTCACCCCACTGATCAACAACCACGTGATGGGCCAGGCCAACCTGCCCGTGGTCGCCCTCGTCGCGGGGGGGCTCCTGGCCGATCGGCGAGGATTCGCCTGGCTCGCCGGGGTGCTGGTCGGCGTCGCCTGCATGCTGAAGATGAGTCCGGGCCTGCTCGTGGCGTGGTGGCTCTTTCGACGACAGTGGAAGCCTGCGGCGGCAGCCTGCGTGACCGCGCTTGTTCTGACCCTCGTGAGCCTGCCGCTGGTGGGCCTGGACGGCCAGGCCCGCTTCTACCTGGACGTGCTTCCGGGGCTGGGCGAGGGCGACTACAACGGCCTCACCGTCGAGATCGGCATGTTCGGCAACCACTCGATCCCGAACTTCTTCGCGCAGCTCTGGCCCGGTGGCAAGACCTCGCTCTCCACGGCGGCGCGAATCGGAGGGGGGCTGACCTCGCTCGCGCTGGTGGCGGGGACCTTCTGGTGGACGCGCGCTCCACGCGACGACCTCGACCACCTCGCCGCGGCCGGCGCGCTGGTGGTCCTGATGCTCGTCATCCCGGTCTACACCTACGAACACCACGTCGTGTTCGCGGTGATCCCCTGGGTGGCCGTGGCCTGCGCGATCTGGGAAGGGCGCCTGCACAAGGCCTGGCTCGCCGCGTTGGCTCCGGCCTATGTCGTGGCCGCCTGGCAGCTGTCCGTCTGGAAGGCCGTCGCGCTGGAGCAGGGCCCGGCGCTGCACTGGGCGATGCAGGAGGCCAAGGCCTTCGCACTGCTCGTCCTCGGCGCCGCCTGTCTGGCGGTGTTCAGAGGCTCTCGCTGATCATCACGATGGCGCGCCGCCACTGGGCCAGCAGGCCCTCGTGGGTGGGGACCAGCGAATAGAGCTTCTTGCGAGCCTCCAGCAGGACCTGGTTGTCGCGCTCCTCCGGGTCCTGGCAGGCCCAGCCGTAGAGCGACCAGCGGGCATCCAGCACCGCCTCGGCGTGCTCGGGCTCGACCGAAAAGGCCTCGGCCGGGATCTGGCTCTTCAACAGCGACCACGCCGGGTCACAGGAAGCGCGAGCCTCGGAAGCGCGGGCCCGGATCGACGCTGTCGCGGGCAGCTGCATGAGGCGGAGATCGTCCAGATCCTCCTCCTCGTCCGACTTCACGAGCTGAAGCGGCTCGATCATCTCGACGTCCTCGTCCTCGAGGTCGACGAATCCGATCTCGTCGAGGTCTTCGGTGATCTCTTCGATGGCCTTGGCGTGACTCATAGGGGGGTCCTCAGGCCGAGGATCGGAAGAGCGCCGTCCGAGCGTTAGGATCGGCGGTATGCGCGTGCTTCTTCCGCTCCCCGATCGCGACTTCGACGTGACCGAGGTCGTGGTGCCCTGGAGGGCGCTGTCCGACGCAGGCGTCGAGGTCGTCTTCGCCACCGAGGAGGGCGCGACGCCGGCCTGTGACCCGCTGCTGCTCGAGGACGGCGTCATCTTCGGCAAGCTCGGAGCGCTGCCTGAGAACTGCGCGCTCTACCGCCAGCTGGAGAAGGACGAGGTCTTCCTGCGCCCGCGTCCCTACGCCCACATCCTGGTCGACGACTTGGACGGCCTGGTGCTGCCCGGGGGCCACGCGAAGGGCATGCGGCAGTACCTGGAGAGCGGGCTGCTGGCGGACAAGATCCTGGCCTTCATGCGCGCGAAGAAGCCGGTGGCCGCGATCTGCCACGGCACCATCGCCCTGGCCCGAACCCTGGATCCGGCGACGGCCCGCAGCGTGGTCTCGGGACGCCGGATCACCGGCCTGCCCAAGTGGATGGAGATGTCCGCCTGGCTGCTTACGGCGTGGAAGCTCGGGGACTACTACCGGACCTACCCCGAGTGGGTTCAAGAGGAGCTCGAGCGCCACGGCGCCGACTTCGTGCGCGGCCCCCTGTCCAACGACTACGCCGCCCCCTTCGTCGTCGAGGACGACAACCTGATCACCGCGCGGTGGCCGGGGGACGCTCAGGCCTTTTCGACGGCCCTGGTCAAGCGCTTGAAGGCGTAGTCGCCCGAGAGGCGCTGGCGGCAGAGGTCGATGTGCTCGGCCTCCTCGACGCCGATCCAGCGGCGGCCGGTCTTTTCGGCGACCGCGGCGGTGGTGCCGGAGCCCAGGAAGCAGTCGATCACGCGGTCTCCCGGATCGCTCGCGAGCTCGAGGCAGCGACGGACGAGGCGCTCGGGCTTCTTGCCGTACTTGAACCGTACGCCCCCTTCGCGGGCGATGCCCTCCCAGCGAATGTCGGTCCACACGTTCGTCAAGGGCCGCGTCGCCGTCTTCTTGCCGTCCAGGACCGTGACGTTGTTCGCGTAGAAGAGCAGCTGCTGGCCCCGCAGCACGTACTGGGGGTCCCGCCCCGGTCGCTCGACGACGTGGACCCGGCCAGGATCCGCCTTGCTGATCGCCTTGATCGCACGGATCGGCTTGCCGGCCTTGGTGTCGCTGATCGAGGCGAGCCGGCAGACCCGCGCGGCGTGCTCGACGCGGAGCGTGTCGGCCTCGACGTCGCGCTCGCGGGCGACCTCGCCGAGGGGACGAAAGGTCCAGGCGCCAGGCTCGGCCTCGGGGTTCTGGAGCCACAGGCCGTAGGCCCTGTCGGGTGGTCGTGGCACGCGCTGGGGATTCCAGCGGAAGGCGCTGCGGTCCCTGGCGTACCAGAGCAGGTACTCGCTGGCCTTGAAGAGGCCTCGGTTCACGGTCGAGAACTGCGAGGGCGCGCGGGCGTCGATCGTGATGCGGGCGATGAAGGCGTCCTCGCCAAAGACGTCGTCGAGGAGGATGCGCAGGCGGTCCATCTCGTTGTCGTCGATCTGGACGAAGAGGGAGCCGTCGGCGGACAGAAGCTCTCGAAGGCCGGAGCAGGTCTCGCGCATCAGCCGCAGCCAGTCCCCCCGGCTGCGCCGATCCGAGTAGCGCTGGCCTCGACCGGCGGTGTTGCCCGTGTTGTACGGGGGATCGATGAAGGCACAGCGGACCCGCTCGCGGAAGGTCTCGCCGAGCAGGGGGAGCGCCTCTCGCGCGTCTCCGTGGATCAGGTAGTTCGCAGCCGGATCGAACATCGGCCGCTCCGGTAACGCTGCGCGAGACCGGTGGTGTCCCAAGAGCCACAACCGGAGGTTCGAGATGATTCTTTTGTCGATGGCGTGCGTCGTCGGGGGCGGTGAGCAGAGCTTCGAGGTCCACGACGTGGACGCCCTGGCCGTGGTGCTCGGAAATGGCGAGGTCGATGTCGTGACCGCACCCCGCGAAGGGGTCGCCCTCCATTGGGAAGGCGGAGGCCTCTCCGACGACGAGCTGCTGCGGACCGACGTCGTCGACGGCGAGCTGCTGATCGACGCCGGGTGCGAGCTGTGCGGAGGCGAGCTGTACCTCGAGATCCCGGAGGGCATGCCGCTCTACGTCGAGGTCCAGGCCGGGGAGGCTCGCATCGACCTCCACGCTCCCGCCGACCTCTGCGCGGTCACCGCAGCGGGCGAGATGATCGTGACGGTGCCGGCGGGTGCCTACGATCTCGACCTGGAGGTCGGCGCAGGTGCGCTGACGGTGGATCAGGTCGTGGACGACCCGGGCGCGGATCACAGCATCTCGGCAACGGTCGCGACGGGCGAACTCTCCATCTGGGGAAAGTGAACGGAAATCGATGGCTTTCGGCGTTGGATTAGCATTTGGGTGAGACGGGAAGTCCGTGCCGCAACGCCGCCTCAGGACGAGGCTCACATCGCTGGTGGTCGCGACAGGAGCGGTGGCCTTCCTGAGCGCCCTGCTGCTGAACGCACGAGACCACCAGGCCCAGGCCCGACACGACGCGGACGTGCGGGCGAACCAGGAGGCCCGGTGGCTCGCCGAAGTGGTCGCGGCGGACATGGTTCGCGGCGACCGCAGCGCCGCCACCGATCGCGCGACCGCCGCGATCGACGGCGGGCTCGCGAGCGGAATCGTGATCCTCGACTCCGACGGCAGCGTCTTCGCCGCGGCGCTGTCCGAGGACCACCCGGAGCTCGTGCCGAGCCGCTCGTGGCAGAGCTTCGAGGGCACGATCGGCGTGGGTCGGTACCGCCTGGCCGAGGCCTCGGTGCGGAGCGCAGATCGCGTGGCGGGTCGGGTCGTCGTGGCCACGCAGCCCGCTCGCCTGGACCTCGCCCAAGAGCTGGCCGTCGGCTCGGCCCTGCTGGTCCTGCTCGGCGTCCTGACCTGGTGGAGCGCGCCGCGCTTGATGCCCCGACGGCGGGAGCCGGTGGTCGTCGAGGTCGCCGCCCAGGCCAAGGCGCAGCTGCTGGCGAACACCTCGCACGAGCTGCGCACCCCGCTGAACGGCATCGTCGGCATGGCGGACGTGCTCCTTGCCAGCCGGCTGGACGATCGCCAGGTCGAGGCGGTCGCGATCATCAAGCGGAGCTCGGCCACGCTGCTGGCGCTGATCGACCAGCTGCTGGACTTCGCAAGGGTCGACGCCGGCGAGCTGGAGCTGGCCGCGGAGAGCTTCGACCTGCTCGAACTGGTCGAGGACCTCTGCGCGCTCCAGGCCCCCCGCGCGCACACCAAGGGAATCCGTCTCATCGCGCACGTCTCCCCGGAGATCGAGGAGCGGGTGGTGGGGGATCCGCTCCGGATTCGCCAGGTGCTCACCAACCTGGTCGGCAACGCGCTCAAGTTCACGGCCACCGGCGAAGTGCGCGTCGGGGTGTCGATTGACTCCGAGACCGAGGAGACCTACACGCTGATGTTCCGAGTGGACGACACGGGAATCGGCATCCCCTCCGAGCGGCTCGAGGACATCTTCGAGAGCTTCAACCAGGGCGATGGCTCCACGACCCGACGCTTCGGCGGCACGGGCCTCGGGTTGGCCATCTCACGCCGACTCGTCGAGGGCATGGGCGGACGCATCGGCGTTCAGAGCGCCCCCGGGGGAAGCGTCTTCTGGTGCACGATCGCGATTCGCAAGGAGCCGGGCTGCGAGCGGACCGCGGTCACCCGCTCGATCCCCGCCGCCCGCGTGCTCCTCGTCGACGGCTGCGGCAAGTCCCGCGCCGTGTTGCGCGACTACCTGGACAGCTGGGGGCTCGAGGTCCTGGAGTCCTCGGATGCGCTGGGCGCGCTCACGCAGCTCGATCGCAGTGACTTCGACCTCGTGCTGGTCGACTCCGAGGTCGCCGGCGGCGCCGGCGTGGCCCGGGCAGCCCGACGCTGCTTGCGGCTCGTCCCGGTGGGCGAGGCCGATCCGCTCCGCGAGGACGTGCTGTCTCGCCCGGTCCGCCGCCGGCAGCTGCGGGATCGAGTCGCCGTGCTCTTGCTCGACGAGGAGCAGGAGGAGGTGCTGGCGCCGGTCTACGAGTTCGACGTCGTGGCTCCGCGCATCCTGGTCGCCGACGACGATCCCACCAACCAGCTGGTGGTCGGGCGCATGCTGGAGCGCCTGGGCTGCGAGGTCATCCTCGTCGACGATGGGCAGATGGCGATCGACGCGCTGATCGACGGGGACTTCGACCTGGCCTTCCTGGACTGCCTGATGCCGGAGCACGACGGACTGGCCGTGGCGCGGATCGCCCGTCAGCGCCTGGGAATGGTGATCCCTCTCATCGCGCTCACGGCCAACACCGTGTCGGGCAACCGCGAGGCCTGCCTGGACGCCGGCATGACGGACTTCCTGGCCAAGCCGGTGACCCTCGACTCGCTCGGCGCGGTCGTCGAGCGGTGGGTCGGCCTGCCGCTGGTCTCGGTCACTGCATCGAAGTGATCGCCAGGCGAAGATCCTCGTCGTCGCGGATCTCGAGCACATCGATGGAGCCCTCGCAGGGCTCGCAGAAGGGCTGGTCGGGCAGGCTCCGGCAGCGTGTGCACACGTAGAAGGGCCCGTGCGCTGTTGCGCAGGGTGTGCTCGAAGCCGGGGTCCAGAGGGGTGGCGGCGGACTTGCCGAAGTCGCCGGACTCCGGATTCCCGTGCACGACGAGCAGCACGCCGATGAGCACGAAGACCAGGGCCAGAGCGGGGAGCGCGATGAAGAAGCCGTTGGTCGACACGTAGTCCACCAGCGTGATCGCGAAGAGCCCGCCCGCGATGGCCAGGGACACCACGCCCCCTTTGCGACCGCTGGCCAGGAGCGCATCGACGAGGGCGGACATGCCTCAGGCTACCCCGAGCACGCCCGCGTCTACGAGCCGCCGGCAGCTTCCGTCGAGGGCCTCGTCCGAGACGAGTCGCACATAGACCCCGGCGCGTCGTCGCGCCTCGTCGGCGAGCCCCGCTTCGAGGCGGTCGAGGCGGTCGCGGTAGCGGCGCAGCGTGGGCCGGTCGAGCACGATGTCGACCTCCTCGGCGGTCTCGGCGTCTCGGAGTCGTAGCGTTCCGCCTTCGGGTGGAGAGGCGTCGAAGGCAGACAGGATCTGGACCAGCGCGACTCGACCCGCGCGCAGGCCGCGGAGCCAGCGCTCGGGGCCCTCGGGTAGGAGGAAGTCCGAGAGCAGCACGACCAGACCACCGGTGCGTGTGTCGGTCCGAGCCAGGGCCTCGCCGAGGGGGCGGACGCCGGTCATCGTCACCCCTTCCCGGAGCAGGCGCTCGACCGGCAGGCGCTCGCCCTGGTCGCCGAGGGCAGTGATGCGGACCAGGAAGCCCTCGGCGGAGGCGCTGCGGGCGAACAAGGCGGCGAGGTCGACCGTGCGCTGGGCCTTGTGTTCGTCGGTGGCCATCGAGGCGCTGGCGTCGATAAGCAGGTCGAGGGTGGGGCGGACCTCCTCGCGGTAGCGCTTCAGGAGCAGGCTGTCGGTGCGGGCATAGGCGCGCCAGTCGATGTGCCGGATGTCGTCGCCGGGCTGGTAGTCGCGGTGGTCGTGGAACTCGGTGGACGAGCCGGTCCCCCGGCCCTTGTGGGTTCCGGCCGTGCCGCGTGTCGGCGGGAGCTGCAGGGCCAGCACGTAGCGCTCGGCCAGCCCGCCGGTCTCAGCGCCTGGCCGCACGGTCGCGCGACTCCTTCTCGGCCAGGCCGAGCCTGCGAAGCCCTCGGAAGACCCGCGGCAGGTTCACCAGGATGGTCACGGCCACGCCGACCATCAGGAGCGGGTGGACCGCGTCGTGGTCGCGCAGGGCGCGCTCCATCGTCCAGAAGGGGTTGCCGACGTGACGGAACTCCTGCAGGTCCCAGTCCCCGGAGATGGCGCCGTACATCGTCGGAAGCAGCAGGCAGGCCAGACAGAACACCGGCACGCTGGCGACCGCCACGAGGCGGCCCGCGGTGCGGTCGGTCCACCGGTTGAAGAAGGCGGTGGGGAAGCCCACGGAGATGACCAGGTAGGTGATGGCGGTCAGGATGCCGTTCATCACCTCGTACCAGTCCCAGTCGCCCGGAGAGAGCGAGGTCATCGGAGGCGCCGCCAGCAGGGTGACCGCCATCAGCGTCGTCAGGCTGATCATCAGCAGGAAGCCGTTGCTGCCCCCCGGTTGGAAGGGCGCCGTGAACAACGCCAGCCGTCGAGGGACGTCGATCCACGCGCGACGCCCCATGCGCTCGGGCTCGGTCAGGAAGCCGGTGAAGGGCACCGTGAGCGCCAGGCAGAGGTACGCGCAGATGGCGATCGCGGCTTCCTCCTCGCCATGCCCGGCGCGGTCGAGGGCATAGAGACCGCCCAGCGCGACCACCACCACCCCGACGGTGAGGACGCGCAGGGGCAAGGTCCGGTTCTCCTCGGGGTGGCCGATGCGGGCGGTGGCTGCCGCGAAGCCGAAGGCCCCGACGGCCGCCCCATGGCCGACCAGCGCCGACCAGACCCACCAGAACTCGTCTCGGGTGATCGCGTCCGGGCTGTCGATGAGCTCGGCCCCCAGGGCGACAGCGACGCCGACACACCACAAGAGCCCGCCGCCGATCACCGTCATGAGCAGCACGCGGACGAGGCGGTTGGCGCTGAGCCAGGACGCCGCGATGGTCACGCAGGACAGGAAGGTCCCGAAGAGCAGGACCGTGACGACGCTGATGCCGAAGGCGGCCAGGTCCACCCCGGGCAGCAGGAAGGCCAGACCCAGGAAGGGCAGGAGCGCCAGGAACATCAGGCCGATCTGGGTCATCGACGCCAGCAGGCGGCCGAGCACGACCTGGCGAGGCCGCAAGGCGGTCAGCATCAGGATCTGGGTGCGCTCGGTGTCCCAGTTGCCGCCGGCCGCGAGGAAGGACTGGAAAGGCACCAGGCCCATCACCGAGGCGGCCAGGCAGAAGTAGACGACGCCGAAGAAGATCTGGCCCAGCTCGTCCGGGTCGTCGACGACGGTCAGCAGGAAGGCACCGGCCAGGCAGGCGATGACCAGCGCCAGGGCGTAGGTGCCCCAGAAGTAGCGGCTGCGAACCGCCTGCCGGACCTCCTTCACGAGGATGGGGTTGATGCGGTCGTCGGCCCAGCGGATCAGCGCGGTCACTGGACGTTCCCCTCGGTGAGCGAGAGAAAGACCTCTTCCAGGTCGGCCTGGACCGGCCGGAACTCGATCACCTGCAGGCCGCCGGTGATGGCCGCGGCCAACACCCTCGCGGCGCCCTCCTCGTCGGGGACCATGAAGACCACGCCCTCGCCGTCGGCGCGGACGTCGTGCACGTCGGGTTGCTCGGCGAGGAAGCGCTCGAGGTCGACGGGCTCGCCCAGGTGGCGGATCCGGTAGACCGGGTCGGGGCGTAGTCCCTTCTGGATGTCGCTCACCTTGCCCGTGGCGCGGATCCGGCCCTGCTCGATGACCGCGACGACGTCGCAGATCTCGGAGAGCTCCGTCAGGATGTGGCTGGAGATCAAGACGGCCTTGCCGAGCTCGTTCGCGAGCACAGCCAGGAGCTCGCGCAGCTCCACCCGGGCCCGGGGGTCCAGGCCCGCGGCGGGCTCGTCGAGGATCAAGAGCGCCGGGTCGTGCAGCAGCGTGACGGCCAGCCCCGCCCGTTGGCGCATGCCCTTCGAGAGCGAAGTGCAGTCCTTCTGCATCAGGGGCCCCAGGCCCGTGAACTCCACGACGTCACGCACGGCCTTGCCTCGGTCCTTGCCTCGCAGGCCCTGGGCGCGGGCGTGGAAGTCCAGGTAGTCGGACACCGGCATGTTCGGCTCGGAGGCGTAGGCGTCGGGCATGAAGCCCAGCTGGCGTCGAGCTTCTCGCGGGTGCGACAGGACGCTCATGCCGCCGATGAGGACGTCGCCGCTATCCGGCAGATCCAGGGTCGCGGCGATGCGCATGGTCGTGGTCTTGCCGGCGCCGTTCGGGCCGATGAAGCCGCAGATCTGGCCGGCCTCCACGTCGAAGCTGACGGCGTCGACCGCCTTGACCTCGCCGAAGGCACGGTGGAGTTCCTGGACGGACAGAGCGCGACTCATGTGCCCTCCAGTACGCCGACCACCCAGTGCTCGCCGGCCGCTTCCTGGGGCTCGACGCCCTCGTCGTCGAGGAAGGGGGAGCTGTCGAGCCGCGCGACATAGGTGCCCACCGGCCAGTCGAGGGCGCGGTCGGGCCAGAGGTCCACCGGGCGCGTCGCCATGTCGCTGTCGATGAGCCGCTCGAGGTCGGGCTCCTCGACCGGGACCAGGGCGGCGCTGTCCCCGTCGTCGAGCTGGTCCAGGACGTACCAACCCGCGTCGGTCCGAAGGACGAGCTGGCGGATGTCCGCGCCCAGGCTGTTGGCCGCCTGCTCTCCGATCACCTCGAGGCGCTGCCGGGCGGGTCCCTCGGTGAGCACCACCTGGCGCGTGGCCTTGCGGACCGGGGCAAGGTCACCGCTCAAGATCGGGCCTTCGTCCCAGCTCATCTCGGGCATGAAGTCCCAGTCCGGTCGGACGGGGAAGTGGAAGGTGTCCGCGCTCGGGCGGATGCCCCCGGGTGGCGAGAAGCCCACATACAGCTGGCGCACGTTGTGGGTCGCGGCCGTGTGGCTGCGCTGGTCCAGCAGGGTGACGCTGTGGTTGGCCGTGCGCACGCCCAGGCCGTTGTGGGCGAGCCCGTAGCCGACGAGGACCGCCGTCGAGGTCAGCGCCAGCACCGGGGTCGTGGCGAGGAGGCTCGCGGGGCGCTTCAGCAGTCGGACGACGAAGGCGTTGACCGGCCCGAGGAGGAAGGCGACGCCGATCATCAAGAAGGCGAACATGCCTCGAGGCAGGCTGCCGACGCCGGGGATCTCGGGCATCGCGCCCACGTCGCCGCGAGAACCGCGCGGGAGGCGCCGGGACAGCGTGCTGTTCCACGCGGGCCGGATGACCGACTGCACGATGAGGGGCTGGTCCTTCTCCTCGTCGCTCAAGAACGCCAGCTGGCCGAGGCCCATCTGCTGGCTGTTGAGGCCGGGGAGCAGGCCGCCCTCGAGCCACGGGGTCCACGCAAAGCGGGGCTCCATCCAGTCGGCGAAGAGCTCCTCGTCCAGGGCCACATCGCGGGCCTCGTCGCCGACGAGGACCAGGCTGCCGCCCAGGCGGACCCAGCTGGCGAGGGGCTCGAGCTTCTCCCGGTCGGGCAAGCCCTCGCTCGTATCCAGCAGCACGGCGCTGACGCTGGTGTAGGCCCCCTGGCTGGTCGGTAGGTCATCGAAGGCCACCGCGCCGACGCTGTTTGCGTCTGAGAGCACCAGCGCATCGACCCAGTGCTGCACTTCCTCCCACTCGGCCTCGTCCTGGCCGAGGAGCAGCAGGCTTCCCCGTCCGTCGACGGAGCGGTCGTAGGGCCCGATGCTGGAGATCGAGGTGACCCAGGCGCCGCCCTCGTAGACGGTCAACGAGTGTTGGGCGGCGTGGTCCAGGTAGGCAGGCAGGAGCACCTCGAGCTCGCGGCGCTCGCCGGGCTCCAAGGTGACGTCGCGCTTGATCTTGGCCGAGTAGCCATAGGACTCGAGCCACTCCAGGCGCAGCGTGCGCTCCTCCTGGGAGCCGTTGTCGACGCGGACCTTGACCGGGACGTAGCCGCGGTCGACCTTCAAGGGCCAGGCGTAGCGGGTCTCGACGGAGATGCCCGAGCCGCCCTCGGTGTAGACCTGTGCGGCCAGCGCGGACGCGATCAGGAGCACTCAGGCGACCTCGTCGGGCAGGGCCTCGGCGAGCTCGCCGACGTGGGCCAGCACATCGGCGGCGATGCTGCGGCCGTCGTGGCCGTCGAGCTTGCCTCGGTAGTCCACGACGATGCGGTGCCCGAGGGCGTGGGGGGCGACCGCGCGGACATCGTCGAAGCCCACGTTGGGGCGCCCCGCGAGCAGGGCATGAGCCCTCGCGGCCTCGGCGATGCCGATGGCGGCCCGGGGGCTCGCTCCGTAGCGGACGTTGGCGCGCACGACCTCGGGCGAGGACGCAGACGACGGGTGGGTCGCGTCGACCAGGCGGGCCGCGTAGCCGGCGACGGCCTCGGGCAGGAAGACGGCGTCGACCAGGTCGAAGAGCTCGTTCAGGTGGGCCTCGTCGGTGACGGCGGTGGCCTCGGGCGGGCGTCCGCCGCGCCGCTCGCGCAGGATCTTCGTCAGCGTGCCGGCGCCGACCCGCTCCACGTGGAGCTTGAAGAGGAAGCGGTCGAGCTGGGCCTCCGGCAGGGGGAAGGTGCCCTCGAGCTCGATGGGATTCTGGGTCGCGAGGACCCAGAAGGGAGCAGGCAGATCGTGGGTCTCGCCCAGGACGGTGACGCTGCGCTCCTGCATCGCCTCCAGCATCGCGGACTGAGTGCGCGGGCTGGCCCGGTTGATCTCGTCCGCCAGCACCACGTTCGCGAAGATCGGGCCGCGGTGGAAGACGAAGCGGCGAAGGCCGTCCTTCTCCTCGAGGACCTGGCCGCCGGTGATGTCGCCGGGGAGGAGGTCCGGGGTGAACTGGACGCGGCGGAAGTCCAGGCCGAGCAGCCCGGCGAGGCCCTTGACCAGCTCGGTCTTGCCCAGGCCGGGCAGGCCCTCGAGCAGCACGTGACCTCGGGCCAGGGCCGCGACGACCGTGAGCCGGACGAGCTCCTGCTGGCCGAGCAGGCGGTTGTTCAGACCCTCGAGCAGGGCCTCGGCGAGGCTCTGTCCGCGGCGGACGTCGTCGGGGGAGAGCAGGTCGGACATCCTCAGTCCTCGGCAGCGAAGAAGGTGGCCACCGCGTCGCGGTGCTGGGGGGCGAGGTCGCGGCGCCAGGTGTCGGCGCCATTGCTGGCGGCGGTCGCCTTCGCGGCGTCGGCTTCGCGGGTGATGTCGACCTCGGCGTCGGCGAAGGCCTCGCCGAGCAGCATCGTGTGCTCCAGGTCGAGCTCGGTGCCGGGGGGGAGAACGGTCGCTGCGAACTGGTCCGAGTGGTCCGGGCGCTCGTCGCCGAACTCCAGGTCCGCGGTCCCGGGTCCGCGGGTGATGCCGCCCTCGCCGGGCTCGCCGTTGCCGCTCGCGATGGCCAGGGCGTTGCCGTCGCCATCGCATTGGCCGCCAGGCTGGTCACAGGTGCCCTCGCCCTCGACCAGCTGGGCCGACTCGAGGCGGACGCGGCCCTCGTCGATCGCCTGCTGGAGGGCATCGGCCATCTTGGCGGCCTCTTCGGGGCTCATCTGCGGCAGGCCATCGAGCTGGTCGAGCTTCGCCGCCATCTCCGCGAGCTCCGGCGGCAGCTTGCGGGTCAGGCCCGCGTTCGCCATCTCGGTCAGGGCCTTCTCGACGGCCTCCTGCATGGGATCCGTGCCCGTCCGGCCGTTGCCGAGGGCGTCTTCGGCGCGCTCCCCCGCCTGGTCGAGCTCCTTCGCGAGCTGCTCCATGCGCTCCTCGGTCGCGTCGACCGCCTCGAGGTTCGCCTCGCTGGCCTCGCTCGCCTCGTCGAGGTCTTCGATCGTCTCCTCGATGGCCTCGACCTGGGCGGGCTCGATCTCCGCGACCTCTTCGAGGGCCTCGAGCTGATCCTCGAGGTGCTCGACCGTCGCGTCGGGGATGCCCTGTCCGGGGCCTTCGGGCAGCTCGCTGACCGGCACGATGAAGGCCAGCGCCACGAAGGCGGCGCCGGGGATCGGCCACTTCCAGGGCAAGTGCATCGTTGGGGCGCCCTCGGCCGAGGCCGTCCACCGCTCGTCCGGCTTCTCGAGGGCCGTCAAGACGCGCCCGTCGCCGGCGTCGAGCCAGGCCGCTGCGGTGGCGTCGGAGACGAAGCGGGTTCGGGCGACGAGCCAGGCGCTGACTGGCAGAACGGCCAGGGGGAGGAAGGCGGGCCACCAGGCCTCGCGCAGCCAGAGCCGGAAGAGCAGGACCAGGGCGCCGACCACGAAGAGCGCGATGCCCCCATGACGCAGGAACTCTCCGGCGTAGGCGGCCGCGGCGATGCGCTGGCGGACGAAGCGAACGTGGTCTCGCAGGCTCACCGACGCATCCTAATGTGGGGTCGTGAAGAGGACGTGCAAGGCCGGCCCCTTCTTTCAGTCCTGGGTCCACCCGTCGAGGGACACGGTGGCGTGCAGGAGGTCATTGCGGTCCGACACCTTCTGCAGCTTGTCGTTCCCGCGCTCCAGCTGGCGGTTCATGCTGGCGATGAGCAGGCGCCGGAAGATGTGGCCCTCGGTGTCCTGGCGGGCGAGCAGATCGTAGAAGGCGCTGGCCTTGAGGCGGAGCAGGTCGCAGCGTCCGCGGGCCTTGCACGAGGCGCTGCGCTGGGTGCCGTTGACCAGCCCCATGTGACCCATCAGGGCCGGCGCCGACACCACGGCCAGGGGCTTGTCGAGCGGCAGCCCGCGCTTGCGGACCTCGATCAAGCCGGACAGCAGGATCCACATCTCCTGGGCGTGGGCGCCCTCGTTGCACAGCTCGGCGCCGTCGTCGAGGACCATCGACTCGCAGTCCTCGAGGGCCAGAGCCAGCATGCGAGGGTTGAGCTCGATGTGGTGCTGCTTGAGCAGCACGGAGGCGGCGTTCTCGATGGCGGTCACTTCCACCCCTCCTTGAAGAAGCGCCGGAAGCGATCCCCGAGACTCTCCTCTTCCGGCTCTTCTTCCTTCGGCGGCTGAGAGGCGCGCTGGATGGCGCGATTGCTGGCGTGGATCCGGCGGGAGAGGACGGCGACGAGGTGGACCTGCATCGCGACGATCGCTGGGTCTGCGCGCCACTCGTCGAGCAGCTCCGCGGTGATGACCACGGCGGTGCAGTCCACGACTGCGGTCACCAGGGCGTCGCCGCGGTGGGCGCCCTCGACCAGGGCCGCCTCGCCGACGATCTCGCCCGGCCACATGTCGGCGACGATGCCCTCGACGCCAGGCAGCTTCACGGCCAGGCGGCCGCGGGTCAACAGGAGCGCGTAGTCCGCCGGTGCTCCGGGCTCGAAGAGCTGCTCGCCCGCGCGGAAGGCCAGCTCCTTGCCCGAGAGGCGCTTCAGCGCGGCCATGTCCGACTCGGGGAGTCGCTTCAGCCCCCGGATGTGGTCTCGACTCATGCCTGCGGAATACCACGGCGCCTCAGTCGCCGAGCACCTCGTCGGCGAGCTCGACCATCGCGCCACGGAAGGCCGGGGCGTAGCGGGGGTCGACCAGGCGGGCCCGGACGACCCAGACGTCGCGCTCATCGGCGTCGCGGTGGACCTCCGGGTCGCGCTCTGGGGCGAGGTAGGGGGACAGGAGCGCGAGCTCCTCGAGCTGACGGCGGACCTCGCCGGCCTGGCCGCCGGTGGGCACGTGGATGCGCACGGCGACGGGCGCGAAGCGGTCGGGGTCGGTGTGCAGGGTGGCTTCGAGGAAGACCCGGTTCGGGATCGTGACCAGCTGGCCCGAGTCGTCGAGGACGTCGACGTGCCGGAGCCCGATGCCCTGGATGAGGCCGCGGTGGTCGCCCAGCTCCACACGCTGGTCCACCACCAGGCGGTGCTCGACGACCAGCACGACCCCGGCGATGAAGTCCCGCAGCACGTCGCGCGCGGTCCACCCGACGGCGAGCGCCACGCCCACGAAGACATAGGCCGGAGCAGGGTTGAGGCCCTTGGGCAAGAGCATCAGGCCGGCGATGAGGACCGCCGCGAGCGTGCTCACGCGCAGGCCGACGACGGTGCCCCGCAGGGTGAGCGGGACGAGGCCCCGTTGGGGCAGGCGGGTCAGCGGGCCGCGCTCGATCCAGCGGATGGCCAGCAGCATGAAGACCGCCAGGATCCCGGCGATCAGCGCCCTGCGGAAGCTGGGCTCGGGGGTCACCGGCAGCTGTCGCGGGATCTCCCGTTCGGCGTGCAGGTCGCGGACCTCAGCGGCCGTCGGCGCCACTTCGGTGGGCGCCTCGACGAGATCGACAGCTGTCTCCGCCGGTTCCTGAGCCGGAGCCTCGGGAGGGAGGGGCTCGACCTCGGCGGGCGGGTCTCCCTGCTGCGGAGAGGGCGGGGCCTGGGGCCCGAAGACCTCGCCCGAGGTGTAGGGGTTGCCGGCCTCGACGACGCGTCCGGAGAGGGGGTCGATGATGTCCAGTCCGCGCTGGAAGCCCTCGTCGGGCACGAAGCCATCGGGCCAGGGGCCGAGGACGTGGCCGCGCTCTTCCGGCGCGGTCCAGGCGCGCGGTTCGACCGGCAGCTCGATGGGTGGCTCGACCGGTGCGTCGGCCACGCCAGTGTCCTGAGCCAGGGCGAGGGAGAGCCAGATCATGCCTGGAGCCCCCGCTCGACCAGCACCCGGTGAAGGGCCGGGACGAGGTGGTCGGCCAGGGCGTAGCGGCCGGCGTGGGTCCGCTCGACGAGGCCGAGGTGGGCCAGGTGGGCGAGCTCCGCGCGGCTGCGGTCCTCGTCCTTTCGGAACTGGCGGGCGTGGAGGTGCACGTCGATGCGACCCTGCCGCGCGAGCTGGCGCAGCGTCATGAGCGTGTCGTCCGGGAGGCTCCGCAAGGCGGTGAGCGGCGTGCTCGGCAGCTCCCCGATGACGAGCACGTCGTTGCGTGCGTCGACCTCGACGACCGAGGCCATCCAGAGCTGCAGGGCGTCACTGAGGACCCCGCCTGTCGCCGCGTGCAGGTGCTCGAAGTAGGCGTCCTCGTAGAGCTCGTCTGCGGTCCGGCCTCGGGAGAAGGTCTCCCGCAGCCACCAGCCGAGGTTGCCCTCCGGGGGCGCGAAGCGGAGGCCGTAGCCGCTCATCGCGTGGCGCTGGAGGATGCTGGCCCGCAGGCCGTCGGGGTCGAGAGGGCGCAGCCGCAGCGTGCGAGGGAAGACGTCGGAGAGACCGACGACGCGATCCGCATAGGCCCAGACCGTCTTCTCGATGGACAGCAGGAAGGCGTTGTTGCCCTGGTCCTCGGCGACCTTGCGGGCGAAGGCGCGCAGTGGGGCAAAGCCGCCGGGCTCGATCGCGAAGAGCCAGTGCGCGCCCTCGACGACGACCACCACGTCGCCGGTGGCCTTGGCCGCGATCTGCTCGATCTCGCCGATGTCCTCGACGTACCCGGTCAGGGTGTGGTGCACGACGCGCATGTCCAGGCCGCGCAGCACCACGTTCACCGCAGCGCTGCGCGTGTCCTGCCCCGCGCCCAGGACCGCCACGCTGCGCGAGGCCCCCTGGCCCTGTCCTCGGAGTACGTCGCGGAGCAGGGTGAGCTCGTCTTCGCGGCCCTCGAGCAGGTCCGTCGCCTCCAGCGCGGCGTCGCCGAAGAGTCGGCGGAAGACGACGGGCAGCTCGACGCCGCTGGAGGGGGCGGCGAAGTGGGCAGGGACCAGCTCCGGCGGGCGCTCCTCGGGCAGCCCCAGCCGCTGCCGGGCCAGCGCGTACGCCTCGCGGCCGATCGCGCGGCGGAGGGCGTCGTCCAGGTAGTGGCCGAGCTCGCCGAGAGACTCTGCGCCGCCGGTGATGATGTGGCGGCGACGTTCCAGCTGGCCCAGCGCCTGGCGACGGCGGACCTCGTCCCACTGGCCGCCGACGAGCAGGCTGTGGAAGCCCCCGATCTGCTCGAAGACGGCCTTCTCCACCCTCTTCTGGGCGCTCCGCCCGAGGTCCTCGTGGCGGACGTGGAGCTGGCCGAGGCGGTCGGCGAAGCGCTCGATCGTCGCCAGGAGTGTCTGGCGGAGGACCTGGACCGTGCCCGCGTCCACCACGCCGTCGGTGACCACGGCGAGCTCGGTCGAGGCCAACTCGGCGTTGAAGAAGAGCGCCCGCTGCAGCTCTTCGACGGCGCGGATCACGCCGTCGACCTCGTCGAAGAGCTCCTCGACGATCAGGCTGAGTTCGCGACCGACCTCGGCGTCGAGGTAGCTCGTGGCGAGCTCGCGGAAGGGGATGTCCTCGACGCGTGGCGGCCCCGGAAGGCGGCGCCCGCTGAGTCCTGGCGGGTTCAGGGCGACGAGGAAGCGGTCGGTCAGCTCGTCGACGCCGCGGGTCAGCGCGTCGCGCAGGGGCTCCACGGCGCTCTCGCTGCGCAGGGACGCGCGCATGCCCTCGGCGATGCTGAGCGCGTCGTCGACTGTGTGCAGCACCGGGTCGCAGATGCGACGGATGCGTTCCGTGAGCTCAGCCGGGCTCCCGCCAGGAGCGAGGCCCTTGTCCAGGTCGCGGACCGCGCCGTCCAGGCCCTCCAGGACACGGCCGAGCTGCAGGACCACGCGCCCGCGTACGTCGCGCTCGAGGTGCACGACGTGTTCGTCTACGGCGTCCTCGGCGACATCGCGGAGCCTCAGGAGCTGCAGCTCCATCGCGAGTCCGTTCGCCACGGCCCGCGTCAGCTCGCGGCTGTGGGCCAGACCTTGACCGAGCTCCTCGAGGGCCTTGTTCCGCTCGGCGTAGAGCTTGCTGAAGCGGTACTCGCTCGGCGTCAGCTCGGGGGTCCCCGCGATCGCGATCATGCGGTTGAACTGGCGGTAGGGGCGGCCCAGAGCGGCGGCGGCCACACGCACGGTCTCGTCCGCCAGGCGGTCGACCTCGCGCTTGGCGACCTGGAACTCCTCCTCGATCTCCTCGAGCAGCAGCGCGAGCAGGCGCTCCCAGCTCTCGGGCCCGAAGTCGGGGTGATCCACCAGCCCTTTCTCGGCGCGACGGATGACCTCGTAGACGTTGCGGGTCCGCGCCATGAGGTGACGCTCGGAGAGCGCCATCAGCCCCGCCAGTTCGCCCAGGTGCCCGGGCGCTCCACCCGCCAGAGCGTAGCGAGCGATGGGCCGGAGCTCGACGATGCGGAGGTCCTGGCCGAGGCTGAGTCCGCGGGCGAGGCGCGCCAGAGCCTTCTGGAGCCGGAGTCTCGGCGGGTCACCGGGCTTCGCGGCGAGGAGGTGCGCGTCCATGGGCACCTCGGAGGCCTCGGGCATGCCCTCGACCGTGGCGTCGACGGCGGCGACGAGGTCGACGAGGACCGCGTGTTCGCGCTTGAAGTCCACCGTCGCGGCGCGGTCCAGGATGTGGTTCTCCCAGGACCGGGCGAGCTGGGTCCTGCTGTCTCGAATCGCCTGCCGCATGTCCTCGACGGTGGTGTTCGGATCGCAGGCTCTGGAGGTCAGGCGGCGGTGATAGCGCAGCATCTCCTTCCGGAGCTGCGCCAACAGCGCCTGGGCCGATTCGCGTCGTGGAGCCGTGATGGAGGTCCGCAGCTCGCGAGTGAGGTGCTGAAGCTCTGCCTTGAGGTTCCTGGACACCTCGAGCAAGCGACGCCACGTGACGTCGGGCGGATCGCCCCAGGGATCGAACTGGCCGTGGCCCGGCTCGGGGATCCACTCCGGCAGCTGCGAGGGGATCGCCTCGTCCTCGTCCTCGGCGATGCTGAAGTCCTCGGAGAGGGTCGGATCCTCCTCCTGGGCCGTCTCGCCGGCGATGCCGAGGGTCACCTTGAGCAAGACCGGTCCGACCATCTCGTTCAACGCGATGCCTGCCACGGCCATGGTGGCCAGGTCCGCGCCGGTGTCGCCCAGCTGGGAGATGGCGGTCGCCATCGCGAGCGCGATCCCGGCCTGGGCTCCGAAGCCGAGGAAGCCCCAGCTGCGGAAGATCCGGGGGCCCGAGGCCAGGATGGATCCGCTGGCCGTGCCCGCGTAGAGCGCCAGGAGGCGGGCGCCGAAGAGCAAGCCCGCGAAGGCGGCGGACTCGACCAGGCCGTGCAGGTCGAGGTGGGCGCCGGCGAGGAAGAAGAACACGACGTAGATCGGAAGGCTGAGCCGGTCGACGGACTCCTTGAGCGTGCCGTGAGCCCGGGTGAAGTTGCGGACGATGAAGCCCGCGAAGAGGAAGGACAGGAGGGGATCGACGCCGATCTGGCCGGCCAGCCAGGTCACCCCGAAACAGAGCCCCGCCAGGATGATGAGGAACTCCTGGCCCACCCAGCGGATGTAGGCCGCGACGCCGACGCCGAGGGCGCCGCCGAAGAGCACGCTGCCGCCGATCTTCAGGAGCAGCTCGACGGCGAGCCCCTGCTCGCTCGGGGGAGCGCCCAGGCTCGCGCCGACCACGCTCATCGCGACCGCGAAGAGCACGACGACCACGACGTTGTTGAGCACCGAGACGCCCAGGACCGTGTCGGTGACCGGCCCCTTGGCCTTGGTCTCGTGCACGATGGCGATGCTCGCAGCGGGGCTCATCGCCGCGCCGATGACCGCCAGCAGCGCGGCGGCGGCGATCTTCACCTCGGTCGGCTGGTCGACCAGGAAGGGGATGGCGAAGCCCTCGATCGGTCCCGACAGGAGCCACACTAGGCCTCCGAGCAGGCCGAGCAGGATGAGGTACTGCAGCCCGAGGATGGCGCTCAGCAGCTTGGCCCCGCGCCGCAGCGATGCGATCGAGAGCGCACCTCCTGCCGAGAGCGCGATGAGCGCAACGGCCAGGTTGTCGAAGAGGCTGAGGTCCCTGATCGTGGCCTCGTCGAGGACGCTGAGCCACTCGGGTGTGTGCAGCACCTCGTGAGCGTGGTGACCGCAGAGGATGCCCGTGACGAGGTAGGCCGTGATGTGCGGCAGCTTGACGGTCTCGAGGATCTCGCCCAGCGTGAACGCGGCCAGGATGATGAAGCCGAAGGTGGCCATCGAGACCGGGTTCAGGAGCCCCTCGTCGGGCTGATGCACCGCCTGGAGGAAGAGCATCAGCACGAAGAGCAGGAAGACGATGAAGCCCTTCGTCAGCCCCTCGCCCAGCGACAGCTTGCGCCCGTGCCCGGCCATCAGCGCCTCCAGAAGCCCGGCGTGAACAGCGCCAGGATCGTGAGGAACTCGAGACGGCCGAGCAGCATGAGCGACGACAGGACGAGCTTGGTGGGACCGGAGAAGAAGCCGAAGTGGTCCGTCGGCCCGACCAGGCCGTAGCCGGGGCCGACGTTGGAGACGCAGGCCAGAGACGCCATCAGGCTGGTCGTTCCGTCGACGCCCTCGACCAGGGCGACCCAGATCGCGCCGAGGCCGACGGCCAGGACGTAGACGCCCATGAAGGCCAGGATGCGGCCCAGCGTGGCCGGATCGACGGCGGCTCGCCCGACGCGGACCGGCTCGACCCGGTGAGGGCGGAAGCTGCGTCGAAGCTCGGCCACCGCCGCCTTGACGAGCACCATGACCCGGCTCAGCTTCATGCCGCCCGAGGTGCTGCCGCTGCAGGCCCCGGTGAAGTAGAAGCCGAGCAACAGCATCCGCGTGACGCTCGGCCACTCTTCGAAGTCCGCGGTGCCGAGGCCGGTGCCCGTCATAATCGAGGCGGTCTGGAAGGCCGAGTCCCGCGCGGCTTCCGGCGCCGCGTTGCCGTCGATCACCAGCACCACCGCGATGACCGCCGCCACGCAGCCGAGGATTCCCAGGTACGCGCGGGTCTGGGCGTCTCGCCAGAAGACCGCGGGGCCGCGGCGGAGGGCGTCGTGGAAGAGCCCGAAGTTCATGCCCGCGATGATCATGAAGAGCGTGATGATCCACTCGACTCCGGCCAGATCGAAGCCCCCGGCCGATGCGTTCTGGGTCGAGAAGCCGCCGGTCGCCACGGTCGAGAAGGCGTGCGTCGTGGCCTCGAACAAGGGCAGCCCGGCGAGCCACAGCGCGACGATCTCGACGCAGGTGAGGACGACGTAGACCTTCCACAGGAAGCTCGCGGACTCCCGGATCCGGGGCGACAGGCCGCGCTTGCGTGGGCCGGGGACCTCGCTGCGGTAGAGGTGCTTGCCGCCGACACCGAGCGCCGGAAGGATGGCCACGAAGAGCACGACGATGCCCATGCCGCCGAGCCAGTGCATCAACAGGCGCCAGAAGTGCAGCGCGGGGTTCAGGCGGTCCTCGATCTCCGGGAGGCTGGTCGCCCCGGTGGTCGTGAAGCCGCTCGTGCTCTCGAAGATCGCATCCGAGACCCGGAAGTCGGCGCCGATCAAGAAGGGCAAGCCGCCGACCAGGCAGAGCGAGCCCCAGCACAGGGCCACCACAAGCAGGGCGTTTCGGCGGCTGATGGCCTCGAGGTGGGCGCGCCGCCCCAGCGCGAGCGCGATGCCAGCCAGCACGGCGACGGCGGCGGCGGAGATGCCCATGTCGCGGGCGCCCTCGGGGCTGTCCATCGCGAGGCCGACCATCGCGGCGGCGCACATGGCGACCGCGGCGCCGATGAGCACCAGGCCCATCGGACGTGCGAGCTGCGGGAGGTCCTCGCGCAGCTCTCCGAATCGCCAGCGGGCACGCGTCAAAGCACCTTCTTGCGGAAGAGGCGTTCGATCGCGGTGCGGGCCGCCGCCGTAGCGACGACGACCACGAGGTCACCATCCCGGATCTGGTCGTGTCCGGAGGGGACGCGGGCCTCGCCGCCGCTGACGATGCACGCGAGCAGGGCGCCGCGGGGCAGGTTGAGGCGCTTCAGCGGAGTGCCTGTGACGCGGCTGCCCTTGCTGGCGAGGAGCTCGATGACCTCGGCCTGACCGTGCTCGAGCAGCGTGATCGACTGCACCTGGGATTGGCGGACGAAGCCCAGGACGTTCTCGCTGGCCACCGTGCGCGGCGACAGGACGGTGTCGATGCCGAGCTGGCGGTAGATGTCGGTGTGGTCCGGGCGCTTCGCCGTCGAGATCGTTCGCGGCACGCCCATTCGCTTGGCGAGCAGGCCGGCCATCAGGTTGACCTCGTCGTCGCCGGTGACCGCAGCGAAGAGGTCGAAGTCGCCGACGGCCTCCTCCTCGAGCATTGCCAGGTCCGTGCCGTCGCCGTGGATCACCGTGATGTCGGGCAGCTCCTCGGCCAGGTGCTCGGCCTTGGCGCGGTCGCGCTCCATCAGCATGATGTCGACGTCGGAGCCGCCCAGGATCCGCGCGAGCGTGCTCCCGATGACGCCGCCACCGACGATGCAGGCGCGGCGAGCCTCGCGACCCTCGCCGAACTGCTCGCCGACCCGCTTCATGCGCCCGGCCATGCCCAGCACGTGAACGCGGTCCCCCGCCAGCAGCACGTCCGCGCCGCCCGGCACGAAGAGCTCGCCCTCGCGCACCACCGCGGCGATCAGGGTCTGCTCGGGGAGCTGCAGGTTCGCCAGGGTCTTGTGCAGCATCTTGCTGGTCGCCGGCAGCTCGACCTGGATCATCTCGACGCGGTTGCCTGCCAGGCCGATCACGGCGATGGCTCCGCGGCTGCGCGCGATCTGGGCGATCTCCTGGGCGATCAGGATGCGCGGGTTGAGCACCACGTCGATGCCCATGAAGTCGTAGTGGATGCCGAGTCGGGCGGTGCTGTAGTGCTCCCCCTGCACACGGGCGATGGCGCGCTTCGCGCCCAGGTCGAGGCCGAGTCGGGCTGCGACCAGGTTGACCTCGTCGTCGTCGGTGACCGCGACCACCAGGTCCGCCTTCGACGCGCCGGCCTGGCGCAGCACGCTCGGGCTCGAGCCGTAGCCGACCAGGGTGCCGACGTCGCGCGCGTCCTCGACCGCGGCGACGTTCAAGGCGTCTCGATCGATGACGACCACGTCGTGGCCGTCCTGCGCCAGCTCGCGGACCACGTGGCGGCCGACCTCGCCCATACCGACGACGACGACGTACATCAGGCACTCTCCGGTTCGGGGAGCTCGGCGCGGATGTCGCCCGAGTCGATCAAGAGCCCCTTCATCAGCCGCGCCGCCCAGAGCTCGTTGAGCAGGACGCTGGCCAGCATGCAGGTGACCACCAGCCCCGCGAGCGGCTCGGCCGGGTACACGATGCCGAAGTTCAGGGCCATCGCCACGGCGACCTCGCCCTGGCCGAGCAGACCTCGACCGACGTCACGGCGGATGCGGCCGCTGGCCAGCGCGGAGAACCAGCCACTCAGCAGGCGGCTGCCGCCACGGGTCACGGCGTAGAGCAGGGCGAAGACCAAGACCGGCCATGCGGCGCCCATCCACGTGCTGCCCGCGAAGATCAAGAGCAGGATGTACATCGGGCCGCGGGTGCGTTCGAGGACCTCGAGGATGGCCTTGCTGCTCTCGTCCTTGGCGTTGAAGAGCATGACGAAGCCCAGGACCAGGTTCACCAGCAGCGGCGACAGGTCCAGGTAGTAGGCCGCGCCTGAGGCGAAGACGATGATCCCCACCAGCGCCAGGAACTGCTTGTCGACGTCGTCCTCGTCCTTCATGAAGAAGCGGAACAGCCCGCCCAGCACCACGCCCAGGCCGACGCTCACGCCGTACCACTCGGGGTGGGTGATCGGGGTCTCGCGCCAGGGGATCGGCGAGTCCTCGCGGAAGATGCAGAACAGGCCGCCGAAGACCGCGATGGCCAGGAACTCGTCCAGGCGCGTCGCCTGGTAGAGCGTCGAGGTCGTGTCGCCCTCGGCTCCGAAGCGGCGCTGGATCAGCTCCAGGATGCCCGGCGAGGTGGCCATGGCTGCCGCCGCGAGGGCCAGAGAAGCCAGCATCCGGCTGCCTGCGTCGGTGTCCGGGCTGAACAGCACCAGGCCGAACCAGACCGCCGCGAAGGTGATGGCGAAGGTCACGATCGAGCCGAAGACGGCCAGCATGACCGCGCCGCCGGTGCTCTCGTCCAGCAGCTTGCGCGGGTTGAGCGAGGCGCCGTAGAGCAGGCCCACCCAGCCGATGGCGAGCGCCGTCAGGGGGCTGAGCTGGCGCGTGGTGTCCTCGCTGATCAGGTCCAGCGCGACCGGCCCGACGAGCACGCCCAGCAGCATGTACTCGCTGCCTGTGGTGAATAGGAAGCGGTCCTGGAGCCACTTCACAACGAAGTGGAAGAGCAGGTAGGCGATCGCGGCGACCGCCAGCAGGGGCAGCACGGTCGTCATGGATCAGCGCTCAGCAGGTAGCCCTCCTCGGCCGCGGCAACTCAGCCGTCGAAGCAGATGCTCGAGTCCACCGTGTAGTTGGCCGGCGGTCCGTGCTCGTCGCCCAGGGGTTCGATCTTGCCCGACTGGTCCCAGTCGGTGGAGCCCCAGGTCAAGGTGCTGGCGCTCCCGAAGTACATGAAGACCAGCATCTTGTTGTCGACGTTCGGGTTCCCCGAGGGGGTCAGCGTGTCGAAGAAGGTGACGAAGTTCATCTTGACCTTGTCGCCGTACTCGAAGTCGTCCTCGTCCGGGTGATCGAAGGTCGAGAGGTAGTTCATTTGCGGACAGTTGTCCTCGACCTTGGTGAAGGTGCCGGCGTAGCCCTCCTCGGCCTCGGTCGCGTCGAGCTGGGAGTGGTAGCTGTAGGGCACCTTCTCGCCGCTGTACTCGAAGGTGTCGACGCAGTCGTTTTCCCACCCGGCGTCGTCGAAGAACCAGTACCACTTCTCGGTCATCGTGAAGTTGCCGTCGGCGTCCGAGGAGCCCTCGCCGATGTAGTAGACGATGGTGTCCGCGCCGTCGTTGCAGCCCTCGTGCTGCCAGATGCCCCAGTACTCGTCCGGCACGTTCGGGTGGACCTGCTCCTCGGAGTC
>Ga0114933_10001154_pt1 | contig 30127 bp, 32 predicted proteins | sample 4SBtaG_FD_89691 | JGI IMG/M metagenome (GOLD analysis project Ga0114933, IMG submission 89691) | Deep subsurface microbial communities from Kolumbo volcano to uncover new lineages of life (NeLLi) - 4SBTROV12_W25 metaG | ecosystem: Environmental > Aquatic > Marine > Volcanic | place: Kolumbo... | reverse complement strand
CGAAGCAACGAGTTCACTAGATTCCCAATCAGAAAAACAAGTGCACCAAGCCTTAATCAAGCTAACAAAAAACCGAACTACGATAGTTATAGCACACCGATTAACAACCGTTACTAACGCTGATATGATATATGTTATTGATGAGGGAAAAATTATTGAAAAAGGAACACATGCAGATCTAATATCAAGAGAAGGGTTGTATTCAAGACTGACCAATATACAATTTAACTTAGAATAATTCGATGAAATACACCTACAAGAAATTAGTTAGAAATCTAGACCCATAGAAGTATAACTGATACTTTATTGAGTTATTAACATATATAAAAATTATGAATTAACCTTTATTGCTGCAAAATTTTATTTTGGCTAAATCCAAATTAATTGGAAATTAATATAAATATTACTCAAGGGAGTTGAAAATGACAGAACAAACACAACCCATGGTTTATAATAACTCTCGTTTTCGGGTCGTCGATTATAACTTTGACATGTTTATAGGGCCGGCAGCAGGAGAACAATTTAAAGATTTTGCATTAACCGACTTAGATAGCGGTAAGGAGGTTAAGATATCTGATTTTGCTGGAAAATGGTTGGTTATTGAGACCGCGTCTTCAACTTGTTCAATGTATACGAAGAACATCAAAACTATGAAGGACGTTGTATCAGGGTTCCCCGATGTTGAATTTATAACTGTTTATGTTAGAGAGGCCCACCCTGGCGAAAGACTGGGACCTCATAAATCGATGGATGATAAATTGAAGGCGGCACGTAAAATTGCTCCCCGATACGGAGAGTTTCGACAAATTTTAGTTGATAACTTAGAAGGTGATTTCCATCGTGCTTACGGAGCGATGCCCAACGTCGTATATATAATCCGTCCCGATGGAACAATCCATTATCGATGCAATTGGGCGGCTCCTCACTTAATTACTAAAGCTCTTGAAGACCGAGAAAACTTGCATAAAGTAGAAAATGCGCCCACTGCAGAATTACGGGCTTCTCGTGCTATGCCTCATATGATCCGAACTATGTGGACCGGCGGATTTGTAGCTTTATACGATTTTTTCAAGGCAGCCCCGCTTACGGTCTCTAAACATATCAAAGTAGACGCTTATTACGCAAAACATGGTCGATTTAAAAACCAACCAATTCCTGTGGAGGAAATGCAAAAGCGAATGGATTCAGAAGCTAGTCAATAAATTAACATAAAGAATAGCTTCTTAACCAACTTACCGTATTTTATTAAAGTCAGTCATCCCATAATTTGGGTTGGCTGGCTTTTTAAGTTCTTTTATTAGCTCCAATCAGAACGAAAAGCATTAAAGCTGGTTTACCTGAACGGTTAGACCAGGCGTGGTTGGTGCCTCTCTGTATTAAAACATCATTGGCAGAGAGTTTCGTTTCACCTTCTTCCATCACAGCCCACATCTCTCCCTCTAAAACAATTGCATAATCTGTAGTCTGAGTTTCATGCATTCCCGCCTGTTCTGAGTCAGAATCGTGTGCATCACTGCTTCCCATTTGAGCAAAAGCGTCAGCGTCGTCAGCATCTTGAATAACCTCATCAGGAGGAAACTCAACATAACGGAATATTGTTCCAGCCGGATCATGAGGCTCAATTCTTGTGTCTCGTATTGCCGTGTCCGAATGTCCGGTATTATCTGCAGGAGCAGAAGTTTCCCAAATTTCGTGAAGAAAAAGCTGCGGCAGTGGTTCTATAACTTGTGGAGGCGCCCCATCCATTAAAATTATGGATTTACCTTCCGAATTATGGCCTGTTACTACGCGTCTAAATTGTCTTTCCATTTTATTTCTCTCCTATGAATGTAAGGCTGTTGTGTTTCTTATTTGTATTTTATCAAATCAGTATTTCGTCTTTCCATAAGAATTTGGAGTAATCAGAAATATATTGAATACATGGTATTCCGAAAGTCTAGATTTAATGAATATTCTGCCCATTCTAGTCTTTTTTTGCAATCAAGTGAGGGCAGTTTTATTCAGGTGGAAAAAAACCACAAAAAAAGCCGCGATATTTTTCGCGGCTTTTTATTAGGAATTAGTTCGCTGTGACTAAGCAGCATTACGAACTACTTCAGCAACTTTTTCCGGTTCTAATTTGAACTCTTTAGCAACTGATTCTATTACGCGGTCTCTTACATCTGGCTGTATAGCCCCAGGTGCATTAGTTTCTGGTTCATAGGGTTGGGGTGGTGTTGTTAAGTTGACAAGGTCCCACCTAGCATAGTGCCCTAAAGAATCAAAAACAGACTTTACCACTTTTATATATTTTGATTGAAGCTCAGCATAAATGATCGTATCGATATCGAACGTGGGCGGAACCATATATTCTGAGGTAGGTGCTACAATATGGCTACCACCGCAGGCCCAACCTACAAACTGTTCTTGGCCAGGACCGCCATACGTCATTGAATCTTTGAATGGAAATTTTTCTGGAATATCTTCCATTCGAAGAAGGTTGTTTGCGGATACTACGTAACATTGACCTGTGAAAGCTCTTTCTCTAGTAGCAGGAATAAGATCGCATTTATTTATGTCATGACCAGCGTATATAAAAGATTCTCCTTCTACGCCTCCGCAGTTCCACATACCCGGCCATACAGAAACATGAATATCCACTCCTTGGGCAATGTACCATGCTGTAATGTTCACTATGTGATTTTCCCAACAAATTTGTCCACCTAGACGTCCTATTTCCGTATCAAATACTTGTAGATCTCGGCTATCACCCATACCCCACCAAATACGTTCGATGAATGAAGGAATGAGTTTTCTATGACGTCCTAGTACGCCACCATATTTATCAATATAGACTAGTGAGTTGAAAAGGGTTCGACTTCCAATTCTGTCATCTAGCTCGTTACACCCCATAACAACATAAGCACCTACTTCTCGTGCTGCCTTACCTAAGATATCTGTATCCTCGCTTCCTACAATAAGTGAGTTATCCTGTAGGTCTGCCATGACATCATGAAATCCATTTGCAATTGTATCCCAGCCCATTGTCCAATAGGGGTATGTTGGAATCCAGGTTTCGGGAAATACAATTAATTCCGCACCTTCTTTTCCTGCTTCAATGATTTTATCACAGGCGATTTCGAGGCATCTTTTTTTATCCATAAATGCGGACGGTGTCTGCACAACTGCTACTTTTACCGATTCACGTCCGCCAAGTACTTGTGCTCCCATTTTATCCTCCCTAACTAGTTTCACTGTTTCTTCTCAGCGAGATATGTTGATCGAATACGTAATGTTAAACACTTTATCGGTTTTAACTGTACGTGACTTATATCTTTATGAAAACAATTTAAGTTTTGTTTACTGTGGACGGAATGTTATTAAGTATTGTCTGAAGGATTAAAAAAATTAATAATTGATTTTCGGATCGTTAATGGATCTAAAAGCTGTTAGAGTTTAGTAAACTTTAGATAAAAAAATAGGCAGGAAAAGAGTGGTGGTCACGGCAGGATTCGAACCTGCGACTTCGAAATTAGGAATTTCGCACTCTATCCAACTGAGTTACGCAACCACTATTATTTCATACTCTCTTTTCGTAATATTTTTCAAGTTTTAAGATATCGTATTATTCACGAATCGATCACATAAGGTTTTTTAATAAAATAGAACACTATAAGTTATTGTTTTTACTATATTATTTTAACCAGAAATATAGATTGGTTTATTAGGTATTTAGTTCTCTATCCTAATAAGTTAAGGAACAACGTGCCTGCAGTATAACTTTAGGGTTAAGAAAAAGAATGAACTCTAAAATGGTTAAAAATACTTCTTTACTCGGCATTGCAGCAGGGTGTTTTGCACTATTTACAACCGTGGCTATGCTTATTGCTGGAAGAATTGGGGCAATCGGAGATACTCTAACAATCTGGGACTTGGCGGGAATACGTCAAGGAGGAGCTGCTATCCTTGCTTTACCTTTGTTATTATATACTCGACCATGGAAATTGCGACCTAGTCAGTACTTAGTTAATGCCATATTTGGCGGCGCACCAATGATCCTATTGTTATTCGGCGGAATGATTTACGCACCCGCTTCTCATGCAGGCGTATTTATGAATGGTACACTTCCTATAGCTGCAACATTAATATCCTGTATATGGCTGCGGGAATATCCAGATTTATGGCAAAAATTTGGTATAATAATAATCATTATTGGGATGTTAGTAGTGGGATGGCAAACTATTACATCAGTTATGCCCGGCCAATGGCGGGGACATTTATTATTTATAGCCGCTGGTATTTGGTTTTCAGTATGGTACGTAGCTATTAAGGCATGGCGTCAGAACATTATGCAAACTTTATGTGCTCTTTTGGTTCTTAATGCATTTATTTACGTTCCAATCTGGTTGTTCTTCCTACCAAGCCAAATATGGACAGCTCCTACTGAAGATCTAGTATTACAAATAATCGTACATAGTTTGTTTGGGTCATTTTTAGCTATTTTTGGTCATTCTTATGCAGCAAATACTATTGGCCCAATGCGGCAGTCAGCTATTATGTCTGGCGCACCAATATTAGTACTTTTATTTTCTGTACCATTTCTAGGGGAAAAAATAACAATCTATGGCATAATCGGAGCCCTGGCTGTTACCTTAGGGATTTTATTTGTAAATAGGTTTTCATTCACCCCGAAACAGGGAAACCACAAGCCTTAACAATATTTGTAATAAAGGTGATAAAATAACACCTAAGTATCAATCACGTAAACGAACCAGTTCGCTACCAACACTAGAACAATCATCATAAACATCCGTCTTTTCTGAAGATATTCGTACACCAGCTACATCTTCAAATCCAAGACATATATCTGCGATTTCATCAACAAGTGTTTCCTGAAGGTTAATATGACGTCTTTGAATTAATCCATGCACAGCATCGCGCACCCGGTCATAATTAAATACCTCTGTAATACTGTCGTTCTTAGGCCCTTCAGTAGAAGCCATATAAAGTGTAATATTAATAAGTACCTTCTGAGTTTTTCCTTGTTCAGAATCATTTATACCAATATGCGCCTGAATTTCTAAATCACGAAAAAACAATTTACGCACTGATAGTTTTTTTTTAAGCAATCTATTCTCGATAGGGTCCATGGTTGAAATATTCGTAATAGCCATATTCACTTTCCGTTCTCGTCATCATTAAAAAATTGAACTTCATCGGAGGGGTTCTTGGTTTTTGCAAACATTACATCACGCCTACTACCAACAAGATGTTGACCACCATCAACTAGTAAAATTTCTCCAGTAACTGCAGTTGCCGAGACTAAATAACGAACTGCACTTGCAATATCAAACACTGTAGCTCCACGTTCTAAAGGGGTACGATCATGAACTATTGAAAACTGATCACGAGTCTGATCAGCACTTGGCAAGACTAGCCCTGGTGCCACACCACAAACTCGAACACGGGGACCCAATGCCATTGCCAACATAGTTGTAAGCCCGTTAAGCCCATACTTAGACAAGGTATAAGAAAGAAAGTCTGGGTTTGGGTTAACTAATTTTTGATCAAGAAGATTAATAATTACACCATCAGATGATTCCTGTAGTTTTTCCGAAAAGGCCTGGGATAATAAAACTGGTGTGCAGAGATTTACTGCCATCATCGAGTTAAAACCCTCAGAATTAAATGATAAAATATCATCGTTAACAAACAAAGAAGCATTGTTAACAAGGCAAGTTAAACCTCCCGTGACATTTATTGATTCAGTGATTAATTCTGATGCAGAATCAGCTCTTGATAAGTCAGCTGCGATGGCCGTAGCTTGTCCTCCTTGGGCTTCAATTGCTGCAACAGTTTGCTCTGCTGCTTCAAATGACTTGTGGTAATGCACAACAACATGCCAACCATCTTTAGCTAAACCAAGTGCTATTGCTCTACCTATTCTACGAGCCGCTCCGGTAATCAAAGCTCCAGGTTTTGTCTTTTTTACAGTCATTTTATTTTCTTCATCATTTCCGTTGCCTTGACCAAGGCCCTACGAATACCCGGTTCTAAGGCGGAATGGCCGGCATCCGCTATAATTTCTATTCGTGCTTCTGGCCAAACCGATGCTAGACAATAAGCAGTAGTTGGGGGGCAAACCATATCGTAACGCCCTTGTACAATAACACCAGGAAGGTGTCGTATAGAATCAATATTATTAATCAAATAATTTTCTTTAAGAAATCCATTATTAGCTAAATAATAGGCCTCAAGCCTCGCGAGGGCCAGGATACTTTCTGTATTATTCGAATCCAAAAAAATATTTTGTTTAATCTGTAAGGATGAACAATTTGCCTCATAAGACACCCAAGCGCGCGCCGCTGGTAAATTTATATCAGGGTCAGGGTTTTCTAATAAATTTAGATAAGCTGTTAATAAATCAGTCCTTTTTGATTCTGGTATAGCATTAGAAAATTCTTGCCAAGCTTCAGGAAAAAACCTTCCCATACCGTAAATAAACCAATCAACTTCTTCCTTAGCACACAAAAATATACCTCGTAGAATAAGACCTCTACACCGGTTATTAAATGATTGCGCATATGCTAAAGCAAGAGTACTTCCCCAAGACCCTCCGAAAACAAACCACTTTTCGATTCCCAGAAACTCTCTTAAAATTTCAATATCAGCTATTAAATGCTGGGTTGTATTATTATCTACAGAAGCGTTAGGGGTGGACTTACCGCACCCACGTTGGTCAAAAAGTATAATTCTATAGAATTCAGGGTCATAAAATCGCCGATTATTTGAATTCGTACCAGCTCCAGGGCCGCCGTGAAGAAATAATATTGGTTGCCCCTCCGGATTACCTGACTGCTCCCAATACATTTCATGGCCGTGGCTAAGAGGTAAAGTACCAGTTTCATATGGCATAATTTCTGGAAATAAATCTCTATGCAATAAAGTTTCCTCTCTTTAGGTGTACAAAATTGCACTTTATAAAAAATGTTTTATAAATTTTATTTTTATACCTCTATTATATCTTATTGTTGAGCTTCACAAAACAGCCCCACTAGTCCTCATTTAAGTTGAACTCATCGAGTCTTCCATCATCTCAACTGCTGTATCATGATCGAGGTCTTCACATGCAGCATACTCACGGGCCAACCTTTCAAGAGCAGCTTGATACATCTGGCGTTCTGAGTATGACTGCTCAGGTTGATCAGCATTTCGATGAAGGTCGCGTACAACCTCAGCGATCGCTATTGGATCGCCAGAGTTTATTTTCGCCTCATACTCCTGGGCTCGTCTACTCCACATGGTTCGTTTAATTCTTACTCTGCCTTTAAGTGTTTTCAGAGCCATTTCAATAGTTTTCTCACTCGAAAGTTTTCTTAAACCAGAATCCTCTACCTTATCGATAGGCACTCTAAGAATCATCCGTTCTTTTTCAAAATTAATAATAAATAATTGAAGGTCTTGCCCGGCAATTTCCCGCTCCTCAACCCCAGTAACCTGTCCTACACCATGTGTTGGATAAACAACGTAGTCCCCTGCACTAAATTCTAAGTTTTTTAATGATTTTCTTTTTGTATTTGTCTTCATGGTGGCCTATTTTATTTATTCCAAATAGAAGCGGCACTACCGCCATTATTATTTCAGCAGATGTCACTTGGTTATTTTATATTAAAGAGATTGCTGCCCAGGGCATCTCCAAAACCTCGTAAAAAAGTGATGTGATCTCTCTAAGGAGCACTTAGTCCCTATAACACAAAAACACTATTATTAACAGCTCAATGATCTATTTCATTGCAAGATTTTTTCTGGTATCTAGCCTTGACCAGGATTCGCACTGAAGTGATTGTCAAACTTATCTTCTTGGCCCTTAAATTCTTCTGCTTCAGGTAATGGGTCAGACTTAACTGTAACATTAGGCCATTTTTCTGAATACTCTCTATTCATCTCCAACCATTTCTCAGCCTCGGGCTCTACATCAGGGATAATTGCTTCTGCTGGACACTCGGGCTCACAAACCCCGCAGTCAATACATTCATCAGGATGTATTACCAACATATTTTCTCCCTCATAGAAACAATCTACAGGACAAACTTCTACGCAGTCTGTATACTTACATTTTATGCAAGCCTCGGTCACTACGTACGGCATTTTAATTCCTTCCTTACAAATTCAGTTCAGTAAATTTACGGCATCTAAGACTTAAAATAATTTTTTATCCTAGAGCCGAATAAGATTTCTATTACTAAACCATTGAATCGAACATATTAACTAACTTGTCAACTCAATAGCCCTTTTCTTAGCTTCACCACTTTCTCTATCAGTTACGTAAAGTAGGCCTGCAGCTCGCCTTAATAAATTTGCTTCATGATCATGCAATTTACCATCAGCTAGAACAACACGCCATAACATTTCGAGCATTTCAATTCTATCATCATGTCCAAAACTATCCCTTATTTGTTTAGTAAACCTAGACAACTCTATGGAATCTTTTGCGACCTGATTAGCCAAATTAATTAATGAGGAGGCCTCATCTTCAGATAAGGCAAATTTTGACCTTACCAAGTTGGCAATTATAATTCTCTCCTCTGAGTCAAATGTATCATCCATTCTTGCCGCCTCAATCAGAAGCACTGCAGCAGCAAGATGCAAATCATCAACATTTTGTTGACTCGTCTGTTCGGTGCTATGACCACCGACTTCAAATATCTTTCTAAGTCTATCTAACATTCAGATCGGTTTACACTTCATTTACTAATACAACAAGCTTAACAATACTAAATATGTCTATATTTTTTTTAATTCATCTATGGCACGACGGTCACGTTTTGTAGGCCGCCCTGAACCAGCAATTCTTTGGCCATTATTCATTGGCTCACTCACTGGAGATGGGATAGTTGGTGATAGATCTTCATAAAGACCTTTAGCCTCAGTAAAAGGCCCCCTTCTTACTCCTAAAGCAACCACGCGAAATATGCGTATGCGTTGACCCAATATAAATGTCAAAACATCATCTACACGCAATCTCTGATTTGGTTTGGTAATCAAGTTACGATTTAGGCGAACCATACCAGATTTACATAGATTAGTTGCCTGAGTTCTAGATTTGCATATACGGGCATACCAGAGCCACTTATCTAACCTTTGTGTTACAGTTTTTTCCATCAACTTATAATTAAGTTCTTCATGAATGGGGTCCTTTTTTTAGTCTAGCAAGTATTGCAAATGGAGAGTTAGGATCAATAGCGCGTATATTTTTTTGTTTTCTTATTTTATTTGAGGTTCGTTTTCCTAGTTTTTTTCTAGAAACACTAATAAATTTGTCCTTTTTAGTAACAACATAGCCAAAACTCTTTAATATTAATGCAAATTTCTCTTCATTGACCCCAATAGTGTTCATCATATTTGAATTTACATTAAATGGTCCATCGCGGCTCAACTGCCTTACATTAGCTAAAAGACGCTCTAGCAGATCAGCACGAATAGCAATTTTACCAACTGGGAAAAACCCCAACGCTAAATACCAAGAAGAAGGTATGTTTGCTGAACAATCTATAGACGTCGCTCCTCCGTCAGGAATCGCTGAGGGCTTCTCCTCTCCTCGATGTACCGCCCAAAGCAAACCCTTCAAAGGCATTAAACGACCTTTGAGTAAAGAGGGCATATAAGTAATTTCAACCCCAACTCTAATTCCGGCCCGCGCAAGGATATGTTTATTATTACCAATAAATTTACTTCTACGATCAATACTGTTATCACGAGCACTGCAACCCAAGCCTTCGGTCAAGCGGTATATGAGGCCGCGCAATTCTCCATCTAGAGTTTTTTCACTTAACGATAATAGCGGCCTAATTTGACTAATTAGATAGTAATCTAGCCATTTACGAAGACGTAGACGAATTACTGATATAGCTGAACTATCTAGTAATTCGCTGGGTAGAATATTAATATGGGGACGAACAATTGTTGATCCAGATGTCAGTTTTGCTAGAGGTGCTCCATTCCATTCTAAAGTACCATTTGATAAATTAAGTAAAAAAGCATCGTTATCGGCTGCTTTTATAGAAGCAACTCTAATACTAACTACTTCTCTTAATGCACGATTAATAGCAGCCATGAGGTGTGTACTAGTGAGGACATCTTTATTGTCAGGCACAAAATGAAAGCCTTTTAACCAGCCCATTTCATTACCTTCCACGGTCACACGACCGTCCCAACCGACACCGGCAAGTAATTTTTTATGTTCACGTAAACGACGAACCAGCACCGCCGTTTTCCTATCAACAAAGCGTTGAGTTAACCGGTCATGTAAAACATCAGATAACTTGTTTTCTAGGGCACTGGTCCTTTCTTGCCAACTAGTGGCATCTTCAAGCCAATTATCTCGGTGAGACACATAAGTCCAAGTACGTACATTAGAAATACGTGAGATCAATGTATCAATATTACCGTCCAACCTATCAAGACGACTAAATGACCTTGCAACCCAATCAGTTGGTATCCTTGCTTCGGAAGACATGAGAAATCTAAAAATACGAATAACAAGCCTCAAATGTGAGCCGCTACGATCTCCAGAAAAATCAGGAATCCGACATGTGTCCCATAATAGACTAACCGATTCCGGGTTTGATGCCATATCAACAATCTTTGGGTTAGATATTGCTGAAATAAGAGCAGAGTAGTCATCGGCAGCCCTTGCACGACGTAATAAAGGCAAGGGAGGGGGTGATTCAAGGCTTCTCTTGAGGCTTGTAGGTGAATTAAAGTCTAGTTCGGTCGAACGCCAAAAAAGAGAACTGAGTGAGTCGAATTTATGGTCTTCTAATGATGCAACTAAATCTGGATCAAATGGTTCTATATCAGCAGTGGGACCAAAGGTACCATCCGATAAATAGCGACCTGCCCGTCCAGCCACCTGAGCAATTTCCGTCGGTAAAAGATATCGATAGTTAACTCCATCAAATTTTCTTATCGAAGAGAAGGAGACGTGATCAATACCCATATTTAGACCCATGCCAATGGCATCAGTAGCAACTAAATAATCTACTTCTCCAGCCTCGTACATACCGACTTGGGCATTGCGAGTTCTCGGGCTAAGTGCTCCAAGAACTACAGCTGCTCCGCCACGCTGACGGCGGATCACTTCAGCCATGGCATACACATTTGAATTTGAAAAAGCTACAACAGCAGATCGAGGAGGTAGCCGGTTGAGTTTTTTAGGCCCCACATAAGTGAGTTTAGAATAACGTTCACGACGTATATACTCAGCAGAAGGAACTAAGCGACGCAAAATTGGTCCCATGGTCTCAGCACCGAGAAACATAGTTTCTTGTGTTCCTCTTGCGCCAAGCAATCTTTCAGTAAAAATATGCCCCCTTTCAGCATCAGCGCAAAGTTGAATTTCATCAATTGCAAGAAATGCAACGCTAATTTCTTTTGGCATAGCCTCAACAGTACATAAATAATATCTAGGGTTTTTAGGTATTATGCGTTCTTCACCTGTAATCAAAGCAGCAGATCCAGCCCCTCTAAGCCTTACAACACGATCATAGTTTTCTCTTGCCAATAGTCTGAGAGGGAATCCTATCATTCCAGTTTCATGACCCAGCATTCGATCTATAGCTAGGTAGGTTTTGCCGGTATTAGTCGGGCCCAATACTGCTTTTATTGACTTAAAATCAGAAAACATAATAAATATATAGTTAAATTCAGAGACATATAATTGAACATCTACTAAAACAGACCTTGAACGTCTGGATTTTTGCCCTCATATGTGCGGGCAAAAGTTATATAATCCACAGCAATGAGAAAAAACATGAGCACCTCTGCAAACGAAAATCCATCTCAGTCGACTGATACCCACAACTTTCAAGCCGAGGTTACTCGACTTTTAGACATTGTAGCCCGGTCTCTCTACAGTGATAAAGAAATTTTTTTACGCGAGCTAGTATCAAATGCATCAGACGCGTGTGACAAGCTAAGATACGAAGCACTGACTGATCCATCACTAAGTGAGGGTGAGGGAGACCTAGGTATCACAATTACGTCTGATACTAAATCACGCACCCTGACTATTAGTGATAACGGAATCGGAATGAGCGACGAAGAACTAATTGAAAACCTGGGAACAATTGCTAGGTCAGGAACCGCCGCTTTTGTTGAAAACATTGATAAAGCAGAAGGAGCTGAAAACAACCTTATTGGTCAATTTGGTGTAGGGTTTTATTCTGCTTTCATGGTAGCAGATACGGTTACAGTTAGCAGCAGGCGTGCCGGTACCAATAAATGTAATATATGGAAAAGTGATGGAAAAGGTAGCTTTACAGTTACACCATCTGATGCCGATCATCCCAGAGGCACAAAGGTAGTGCTGCATATTCTGAAAAATGAAAAAGAATTCTTAGAACCTGAACGCATCAAACAGATCATAAAAACCTATTCGGACCACATTGCATTACCAATTAAACTCGCTGACAAAGATGGTACTACAGAGCAAATTAATACTGCATCAGCTCTTTGGGCCAGACCAAAAAGTGAAGTCAGTAAAGAACAGTACAACGAGTTTTATCGACATGTCGGGCAGATGTTTGATGAACCGTGGTTAACGCTTCATAACCGGGTTGAAGGAAAAATTGAATATAGTAATTTGATTTTTATACCGTCTAGTCAACCATTCGATTTATTTCAACCGGAAAGAAAAACTAATATTAAACTTTATGTGCGAAGAATATTTATAACTGATGATTGTGAAGATCTACTTCCTGCCTGGTTAAGGTTTATTCGCGGTGTAATTGATTCGGAGGATCTACCCCTCAACGTAAGTCGGGAAATGTTACAAAACAACCCAGTCTTAACTCGAATTCGTACTGGCCTTATTAAACGTGTAATTAGCGAGCTAAAAAAGAAATCAAAAAAAGATGCTGAACCTTATGCTTTGTTCTGGAATAATTTTGGAGCTGTATTAAAAGAAGGTCTCTACGAATCTGCGGATTACCGTAATGATCTTCTTGAATTAGTGAGGTTTAGTTCCATAAAGCAAGACAATTTGATCAGTCTAAAAGATTACATCGATAATATGGCAACAGGACAGGAAGATATTTTTTATATATCTGGAGAAAGCATGGAATCAGTAGTCTCTTCGCCACAATTAGAGGCATTTAGGGAAAGAGGAATTAACGTTTTGTTAATGGTTGATCCAGTTGATGAGTTTTGGCTGCCTATGGTTAGCGAATACCAAGGTAAAAAGTTCCGGTCAGCAACGCGTGGAGATATTGATTTAGAAACTATTGGCAAAACTCTAGAAAAAAATGATGAACCTACGCCAGCAGTAAATAATGCCTTATCGAATCTAACAGCATTGCTAAAACTAACACTAGCTGAAGAAGTTAAAGATGTTAGAGAAAGCAAACGTTTAACTAATAGCGCCGTTTGTTTAGTAGCTGCAGATGACGATATGGACATGCACATTGAAAGACTTTTACGCCAACACAAACAGGTGGATTCAGCAGCAAAAAGAATATTAGAAATTAATCCTATGCATCCGATGATTATACATCTGGCAAAAGCCTTATCTAAAGAATCTGATAATAAATCACAAACTATTGACGATATAGCTTGGCTACTGCTTGATCAGGCAAGAATAATAGAAGGTGAAAGCCCGCCCGATCCATCTGCATTTGCGAAACGCATGGCCGACATAATAACAATGGGGCTAACTGTGTAACTCATCATTTTAATTTATTAAAGAAATTAAAATCTCATAAATAAAATTAATTTAATTAGGCTAAGGCCAATGAAAAGACTCCTAAATCCAGCTCGTGAACGCCTTGAATCAGGTAATATATCCATTGGTATAGGGATTAGAATTGTACGCACTAACGAGATCGCTCCTTTAATGAAGACTGCAGGTATGGATTGGCTTTTTATAGACCTCGAGCATGGCCCTTTAACACTCGATCAAACCGCGCAAATATCAGTTACATCTCTGGCTTCCGGAATAGCACCAATCGTAAGAGTTCCAAGAGGTGAAATGGCAATGGCTACTCGAGCACTTGATGGTGGAGCACTCGGAATTGTTAATCCAATGTGTGAAAGCGCGAGTGAAGCTCGTGATATTGTGGAAAAATTACATTACCCTCCGGAAGGTCAACGAAGTGTTGTAGGTGGTCTTCCTCAATACAATTATGGTTCCACCTCAATTGCGGACTCTACTGAGGGAATGAACGAAGCAATGCTAGTAATCGTAATGCTTGAAACCCCAAACGCAATAGCTCGTGCCGATGAAATTGCTGGTGTGGATGGTATTGACATAATACTAATTGGAACTAACGACCTCGCCGCCTCATCAGGTATCCCGGGAGAAGTCGGACATGAGCGCATAGCTGGCTACTATGAAACGGTTGCTAAGGCTTGTAAAAAGCACGGAAAGTGGATGGGAATGGGCGGGGTACCCCAACCAGATCTCCAGGAAAAATATATAAATATGGGCGTCCGTTTTCTCTTGGCCGGACAGGACTTAACCTACCTTTTAGGGGCAGCCAAAACAACCGTAGATCGCGTAAATACATACTTATAAAAGTAACAAATTACTTACGCCGCGTCCTCCATCATGTTTCGTAAAACATACTGTAGAATACCACCATGCCGGTAGTATTCAACTTCATCTAACGTATCTATTCGACATAACAAAGGAATCTCCCGAACTGCCCCATCAGCGTAAGATATTTTACATTGTAACTCCATCTGTGGCACTATATCTCCCTCAATACCTATAATATCGTATGTTTCCGTTCCATCAAGCTTCAATTCTGACCGGTTAAGGCCGTCTTTAAACTGTAAAGGTAAAACTCCCATTCCCACCAAATTTGACCTATGAATTCTTTCAAAGCTTTCTACAATTACAGCTTTTACACCCAATAACCTTGTTCCCTTAGCTGCCCAGTCACGACTAGAACCAGTGCCATATTCTTTTCCACCTATTATTACGAGCTTTATACCCTCTCCCTGATAACGAATAGCTGCATCATAAACAGACAGCGATTCCCCTGAGGGCTGATGAATAGTAACCCCTCCTTCCGTTCCGGGGGCCATTTCATTCCTTATGCGTATATTTGCAAATGTGCCACGCATCATTACCTCGTGATTACCTCGCCTTGATCCAAAGGAATTAAAATCAACCGGTCGCACCTGGTGCATTTTGAGATAATCACCTGCTGGACCATCTTCTTTTATAGAGCCAGCTGGAGAGATATGATCTGTTGTTACGCTATCAGCCAGAATCATCAACGGGCGAGCTCCATGAATGTCCTCTATTACTCCCGGCTCTGGAGGCATGTCTTCAAAAAAACTTGGATGTCGTACATAAGTTGAACCATCATTCCATTTATAAGTAAGACCGGTAGCCACTTTTATATTTTGCCAACTTGGATCACCTAAAAACACGTTATCATAGCGATTGCGAAACATTTCAGGAGAAAGAACATTTTCAAGAATATCCGTGATTTCAGAATTTGAAGGCCAGATATCCTTTAAATATACATCTTTTCCATCATTGTCCTGACCTAAGGGGTCTTTAAACATATCTACATTTAGTGACCCAGCTATAGCATAAGCCACCACCAAAGGTGGGGATGCTAAATAGTTTAACTTCGTTAGCGGATGAACACGGCCTTCAAAATTTCTATTACCCGAAAGAACTGCACCAACACCTATATCACCCGAAATAATAGCATCATGGATATCTGGATCTAAAGGACCAGAATTTCCTATACATGAGGTACAGCCATAGCCCACTAAGTCAAATCCCAGCTCATCCAAAGGTTCTTGGAGGCCTGCTGCAACCAGATAATCAGTAACAACTTGACTGCCCGGCGCCAAAGAAGTCTTAACCCATGGTTTAGTAGTCAAACCTTTTTCCAGGGCCTTTTGAGCAACTAAACCAGCGGCAACAAGTACTGATGGATTTGAAGTATTCGTACAACTAGTAATTGCAGCAATTACCACGGCCCCAGGTTCTATAACAAAATTAGAGCCGGCGACTTTTGTTTTCTTACCAGCCCCCATGTCATTCAAAGCGAGACTAGCACTGGAAACCATACCTGACAGTGCAACCCGGTCTTGTGGTCGCTTTGGGCCCGCAAGTGAAGGCTCAACTGTTGAAATATCAAGCTCCATAGTATCTGTATAAATTGGTTCTGGAGTATTTGCATCTCTCCACATACCTTGAGTTTTGGCGTAAGCCTCAACTAACGCTAAACGGCTTTCGGAGCGTCCTGTAAACCTCATATAACGCATGGTTTCAGTATCTATTGGAAAGATTCCGCATGTAGCTCCATACTCAGGTGCCATATTCGAGACCGTAGCGCGATCAGCTAGAGATAGGTGATCTAGCCCCCCCCCAAAAAATTCAACAAACTTTCCAACCACACCTTTTTGTCGCAACATTTGTGTAATAGTCAATACAAGATCAGTCGCCGTCATGCCCTCTTTTAATGCACCAGTAAGTTTAAAGCCTATAACTTCAGGAACCAACATTGACACTGGTTGCCCAAGCATAGCAGCTTCGGCTTCTATTCCGCCTACACCCCAGCCAAGGACGCCCAGACCATTAACCATAGTAGTATGACTATCGGTACCAATTACTGTATCAGGGTAAGCTATTGATTGACCATCAAGCTCATCGGACCAAACAGTCTGAGCTAAGTATTCTAGGTTAACTTGATGGCAAATTCCCGTACCTGGTGGTACCACACGAAAATTATCAAATGCTGCCTGCCCCCAGCGTAAAAACTCGTATCGCTCTCCATTCCTTTCAAATTCAAGTTCTACATTCTTACTAAATGAATCCTGGCCCCCAAAGCTATCAACCATAACAGAGTGATCAATCACTAAATCTACAGGTGATAGCGGATTAATTATCCTCGGATCACTATTTAAATTTTGTACGGCTTCTCTCATGGCAGCCAAATCGACAACTGCAGGAACGCCAGTAAAATCTTGTAATAAAACACGCGCTGGACGATATGCAATTTCTCGGTTAGATTTACGCTCCTGCTGCCAATCTATAATAGCTTTTACATCATCAACCGAAACGGTTACCCCATCCTCATGTCGTAGCAAATTTTCAAGCAGCACTTTCAGTGAATAAGGCAACCTTGAAATATCGCCGAATTGTTTTGCTGCCTCATGAAGTGAAAAATAATCATACCTTCTGCCCTCGACATCTAAAGTACGACGCGTTTTCAAGCTATCTCGACCAATAGTAGACATCTAATATTTCCTTTTTAGTTGCCAAGTGGAGTTTTTATTAAATAAGTAAACAAGCGACATTAAGTTATGGCTCTTTATATGATAAAGGCAAACATTCGCCAAGCAGGGGTAATTAGAGACATACAAGAACGGATTATTTATAGTAGTTTAAATTTCTTAATATATCTTATTTACTTTGATGGCCAAGATGAATCTAGGGGTCAACAGCAACAAAATATATGATATTGAATTATTTTATAAAATTATACCCCCTCGGAACTATTAATAACATCTGATAGGTTAACACCAAAGTCATCTATAGAAATGCCAAGTGAGAAAATATGGAAGGCCTGAAAGTTAAAAATATTAATTGTATGCGTGGTAATAATACTGTTTTCTCTGGTCTTAGCTTCAATATTTTACCCGGTAGAGTATTATTACTATCAGGCGAGAATGGCAGCGGCAAATCAAGTTTATTGCGAATAGTCGCCGGTCTCCTAACTCCATCATCCGGGGTAGTTTTATGGAAAGATCGAGATATAAGTTTAGATATAGATGCCCATCATCGTCGAAGTATCTTTATTGGCCACGCCAACCCTTTAAAAAGTATAATGACTGTTAGAGAGAATCTTGAATTCTGGACCAAACTAAATAATATTAAAATTGATATAAACATATCACTTAAAAAATTTGACCTTAATAAACAAGCAGATTTACCAACACGTTATCTATCTGCAGGTCAGTGTCGTAGGCTTGTTTTAGCTAGATTGGCAATAAATAACCAACTGGTGCAACGCCCTCCTATTTGGATACTTGATGAACCAGCAGCTGGCGTAGACCCTAGTGCAACTAAAACCCTAGCTGATTTAGTTATAGAACATCTTAACAATTACGGCTTAGCTATTATTGCTAGCCATGGGGGAAATCTGGACGATGCTCTAGCTGTCTACGCGGACCGTTTAGAAATTGTGAGAGATCTATCATGAATGGGATAAGCCTCTTGATAATCCGTGATATAAAATTATCCTTTCGTAATGGCTCAGAGGCAATAATGTCTATTATCTTTTTTATTCTTGCTGGTATGCTATTTCAATTTGGTTTAGATCCTAATTCTAGAGTTTTAACTCAAATAGGAGGTGGAATTATCTGGGTCATTGCTCTTCTCGCAGCAATGTTGAGTTTAGGGCGAATGTTTAATAACGATTATGAGGACGGAAGTTTAGAACAGTACTTTCTTGCGCCCATTCCTATAGTTTTTGTAGCTTTAGCTAAGGCTATATCTCATTGGTTAACAACTGGTATTTTTCTTGTAGTAGCAGCACCCCTGATTGCTTTATTTTATAACCTTCCAAATACAATATTAATGCCATTGGTAATATCAATGCTTCTTGGCACACCAACTTTAAGCCTCATAGGGTCTACCGGCGCTGCTTTAATACTAGGATCTCGGAATAGTAGTGTGTTGATACCACTTATTGTTCTGCCTTTATACATCCCGGTTTTAATCTTTGGATCTTTAGCAATTAATAGTGCAGTAGAAGGAGCAGAATATAATAATTTTTTAATGGTTCTAGCAGGCTTATTTTTAATAGCCCTTGCATTATCACCCTGGGCAACAGCAGCAGCATTGCGCCAGGCTATAGAATGAATTTCCAAAAACAAAAAGAAAGAACCTAGTGGTGTTAAATTTCTTTGCGAACCCCAACCGTTTTTCTCGTATCTCAGCTAAGGTAGTACCTTGGTTTGGTGGTGGAACAATAATCTTATTGATTATCGGTATTTATTTTTCTCTTTTTTCATCCCCACCCGATTATCAGCAGGGTAACGCAGTAAGAATCATGTATGTCCATGTTCCGGCTGCCTGGACTGCACTAGCTTGCTATGTATTTATAGCCATAATGAGCGCTATATCATTAATTTATAAACACCCTCTTGCTGATATAGCTTGCAGATCAGCTGCCCCATTAGGAGTTGGCTTTACCATTATAGTTCTTGCTACAGGTAGCTTATGGGGAAAGCCTACATGGGGAACCTGGTGGGTTTGGGATGCACGCCTAACATCTGTTCTAATATTATTATTTTTATATCTAGGACATATCTCACTTACACATGCTTTTGATTCCCAAGACCGTGGTGCCAAAGCAGCTGCTGTTCTAGCCTTAATTGGCTTTATAAACATACCCATCATTAAATTTTCAGTAGACTGGTGGAATACATTACACCAACCTGCAAGCATTGCTCGTCTAGACGGGCCTTCTATTGACACTTCTATGCTAGTTCCATTGCTATTAATGGCATTAGCATTTATTTTTTATTTTATAACTATGCTGCTTATTCGGATGCGAACAGAACTTGCCGTGCGCAAAACACATGCCTTAAAATATAAAATGGGACACTAAGCCTGGCAGAAATAATAGGTTTGCAAGCAATAATGAAATATTTTATTTGTATATTTACATTAATTTTTACTCTCTTTAGCTCAACGAACCAAAGCTTATCAGAAGGAAATAGCAAAAGAGGGGAAAGTATGTTCCAAGTACATTGTCAAGCCTGCCATACTACAAGTGAAGGGATTGGCTATAAGGTTGGGCCTAATTTATTTGGAGTGTTTGGGGCAAAAGCTGGACAAAGAGATTATAGTTTTGAGAGACACTATTCAAGGGCTTTAAAACAGTCAAAAATAATATGGAATGAAAAAAACCTGCATTATTTTCTTGAAAACCCCAAAGGTTTCCTTCCAGGAACAAAGATGCCCTTTGTCGGCTTTAGAAATAAAAAAGACCGTGACCATATAATCACCTATCTTAAAAAAATATCTCCTTAATGTTTTTAATTATAAAAAATAATCGGTATGTTTTTTATAAATTATGTAAAATATTATATTTTCGAAATTACTTTAATAAGAAACTAACACTTCCTATTTAATAAGGGTGTTTGTAAATTAATTAATATTTTTGCTGCCAACCCTGCAGGAACTTATATATGAAAAATATAGTAACTTTCATTAACATGGACGGTTATGGGTTTTATTTATGGCCTGCCTTTAGTTTGACAATTTTTATATTACTTTTAATGGCAGCTATAGGTTTGATAAAATTAAAAGCCAGTGAGAAGGCATTAAATAAAGTTTCTGAAGGGAATAATAAAAAACGAAAAGAAAGTAAAAGTGAAACGCAAGCATAAAAGATTATTGCTAGTCTTAGTTTCTCTTGGGCTTTTAGGTTTGGGAACAGCAATACTATTATCCGCAATCGAGGATAATTTAGTGTTTTTCTATACACCGTCTGAAATAGAAAATAAAAGTATAAAAAACGACCAAGTTTTTCGTATAGGGGGTGTAGTGGTCAATGGTACTATCAAACATAGTAATAGTTTTTCTTCTTTCAGTTTAACTGACTTTAGAAAAACAATTTCCGTAACCTTTAAAGGCGTTTTACCGGATTTATTCAGAGAAGGACAGGGAGTGATCGCTGAAGGCAGTTTGAAAGCAGATGGCACCTTTACAGCAACCCAAGTATTGGCAAAACATGATGAAACATACATGCCAAAAGAAGTGGCTGATAAACTTAAAAGCTCGGGGCTTTGGAAAGAAAAATTTAGTAAAAATGAATATTTTAATTAACCTATTAAAGATATACATCAATGATACCTGAAATTGGACTTTTTGTCCTTTTTTTAGCCCTTATAATAGCCGCAATTCAGGCTGTGGTTCCTATGGTGGGTGCAGTTCGTCAAGACGTATACTTAATGGCTTTAGGTAACAGACTTGCTGTTATACAATTCTTTTTAGTAACCATTTCATTTACTAGCCTGATTTACGCATTTGTAATATCTGATTTTTCACTCCTTATAGTATATAATAATAGTCATTCGCTTAAACCCTTGCTTTATAAAATAAGCGGTGTCTGGGGTAATCATGAAGGATCAATGCTACTTTGGGTTTTGATCTTATCTATGTTCGGTGCGGCTCTAGCCATATGGGGTAAGAATATATCACCCACATTGAAAGCGAGGGTTTTGAGTGTACAATCTATGATTGGTGTTGCATTTTTGGCATTCATTTTATTTACGTCAAATCCTTTTTTACGCCTTAACCCGGTCCCTTCAGATGGGAGAGGGTTAAACCCAGTACTTCAAGACCCTGGCCTGGCCTTCCACCCACCCCTGCTTTACTTGGGCTATGTTGGCTATTCAATGGCGTTTTCTTTTGCTGTCGCTGCTCTAATAGAGGGTAAAATTGATGACAAATGGGGAAGATGGGTCCGGCCCTGGGCATTAGCTGCCTGGGTATTTCTAACTGCAGGTATAGCATTAGGCAGCTGGTGGGCATACTACGAGTTAGGATGGGGAGGATGGTGGTTTTGGGACCCCGTAGAAAATGCTAGTTTTATACCATGGCTTTTAGGAACCGCTCTCTTACACTCATCAGTCGTAGTAGAGAAAAGGGAAGGCTTTAAAAATTGGACTGTTTTATTAGCAATTTTAACTTTCTCAATGAGCTTGCTTGGAACGTTTCTAGTAAGGTCAGGGATTCTCACCTCTGTTCACACCTTTGCAACAGACCCTGAAAGAGGATTATTTATTCTATTAATTTTATTTGTAACAATAGGCGGAGCACTTGGGCTATTTGCCATAAGAGCACCAATAATAAAGAATAATTTTAAATTCGCTCCAGTCAGTAGAGAGAGCGCCTTATTATATAATAATCTCTTTCTAACCATAGGCTGTGCTATAGTCCTGCTAGGGACTCTGTATCCTTTGTTTCTGGAATTTGCTTCAAATGGAGAGAGTAAAGTCTCAATTGGACCTCCATATTTTAATATTACCTTCCTCCCTATTATGATTCCTCTAGTCGCCGCTATCGCGGTCGGCCCAATGCTTTCTTGGAAACGTGGCGTAATAGGTGCATTATACGTAAAGCTACTGTTTGCTGCAGGCTCATGCCTAATAACTATATTTATAGTTTTAATATTAGTGCCAGAAGGTCCCACACTTGCAGCATGCTCTATGGGCCTTGCGGCTTGGATAGCCGCTGGATGCCTGATTGAATGGGCTTCGCGCATACGACTTTTCAATTCTAAATCTATCACAAATACAGGTCGACTGATAAAGTCATCCAAATCAGCAAATGGCATGACCCTAGCTCACCTAGGCATAGCAATTCTAATCGTTGGTATTACCGGAGCATCCGCTTGGCAGAAAGAGATAACTACTTCTATGGCAATAGGCGAGACCATAAAGGTTAATGACTATTCTCTAACACTAAAAAAAGTACAAATAGGAAAAGGGCCCAACTATAATTTAGAAAGAGGCACTTTCTCTCTTATCAAATCAAATAACTCAGCCATTATTATGCACCCAGAACGAAGATACTTCCCAGTTGCTCGTCAGGCAACTACCGAAGCCGCGATAAAAACAACTCTATTAGCTGATTTTTATTTAGTAATTGGAGAATCCCGAGACACCATAGATAATAAAAACGAATGGACCGTTCGTTTTTATATAAACCCCATGATGTTTTGGTTATGGTTAGGTGTAGCTACAATGGTTTTAGGTGGCCTTTTATCTTTATCTGACCGGCGGCGCGGTATTAGCATTCCTGTTAGAAAAAAAGCCTAAAAAATGCTGCAAGTCTCTTTCAAAACAAAATTGTTTCAAGATATATAATGAAGCGCTTTATACTAATAATTCCGATTATAGTTTTCATAATAATAATTGCTGTACTTTCGGTGATGACTCTACAAACCAAAGAAGGACGAAATCCGTCAATAGTACCGTCAGCGCTACTCGGCAAGGAAGCCCCTAACATCGAGCTACCTATGCTTGCAAGAAACATTCCTGGAGGTTTTAAAGGGTCTGACCTGGTAGGAAGGGTAAATATAGTGAATGTTTTTTCCTCATGGTGCGTTCCTTGCCTAGCAGAGCATCCACAAATTAGTTGGTTAGCCACCAATGGTTTTCCAATCTACGCCATTAATCACCGCGATAATGTCTCTGATGCATCTAATTGGTTAAAAAAACATGGCAATCCATATTTTGCAGTTGGTTTTGATCCTGAAGGAAGAGCTAGTTTAGAATGGGGTGTAGGCGGAGTCCCAGAAACTTTTATTATTAATGCTAGTGGAATTATTACCTATAAACATATAGGTCCAATTACTAAAGAAATACTTAAAGAAAAAATTCTTCCTAAATTACATGAGGCGAAAAGATGAAGATCATTTTCGCTGCTCTTATCATGATATTTTTATCTCCAAGTTTTTTTTTATATGGAGATAAACTAGTTCTTGCCTCAACATCTAACAAAACATCTATCAGTGAAGAAATAGAAAATAAAGAACGCCAAATTTCCAAATTATTAAGGTGTGTCGTATGCCAAAATCAATCAATATATGAATCGAATGCAGACATTGCTTACGATATGAGACTATTAGTACGAGAAAGACTATTAGCCGGTGATAATAAAGATCAAGTAATAAATTATATAGTAGCTCGTTATGGAGATTATATTTTGTTGAAACCTCCCTTTCAGGCTAATACAGTCCTTCTTTGGATGGCCCCCCCTTTGATGGTGTTAATTGCGTTAATGATAGTTATTTTATTGATTAAAAATTATCAGCATAAAAATATATATCAGAAAACAGATAAACTTCTTAATCCAGAAGATAAATAAGCTTTAGATAATTAAAACCAGAGTTAATTCGTGCGACAATTAAGAAGCAAAACATCAGTGATATAGTGGATAATAAATGCATCTCTAATAGATATGACGATGACTAAACCCAATGTCATTATTAGGTATATTTCTGATTAGTTTATTTTAGAAGAAACCAAAATAATAGTAAAAGAATTACCTGAAAGCTAAAATTTATCAGATGAACGACCATTAACAGCCCCGGCTAGAACCTAAACTCCAGACCAATTTACTAAAGGAAAACAAATGAGAAATAAATTAAACGAAGAACAAAAAAAAGATGCTTTAAATAAACTGCCTGGTTGGTCACTTGTTTTAAATAAAGAATCCATTACAAAAACATATATTTTCAAAGATTTTAACCAGGCCTTTGGTTTTATGTGCCATTCTGCTCTTAAAGCAGAAACAATAAATCATCACCCTGAATGGCTAAATGTATGGAACAGAGTTGAAATAACCCTGTCCACGCATGATGTGGGTGGTCTAACCACCCTGGACGTAGAACTTGCAAGTTTCATGGAAACAACAGCCCAGCTCTATACCGATGATGAATATGTTGACTAACGAGCGGCCATTCTTAAAGCACCGTCGAGCCTAATAACTTCGCCGTTAATTAAAACATTATCACATAAATGTAACACCAGTTTTGCATAATCCTTTGGAGTTCCAAGACGTTTAGGAAATTCCGGTTGTTGAGATAAGCTTTCGTAAGCCTCTTGCGGAAGACCCTCCATCATAGGTGTATCAATTAAACCGGGAGAGATAGTATTCACTCGAATTCCACTTCTTGCCAGCTCACGCGCAGCTACTATATTTAAAGCAACAATTCCTCCCTTGGAAGAAGAATAAGCGGCTTGACCTATTTGACCTTCATAAGCAGCAACAGACGCAGTATTGATAATTAAACCTCGTTCACCATCTTCCATAGGTTCAGCCTCTTGCATATCAGCGGCAACCAATCGCAACATATTAAAGGTACCTATCAAGTTGACCTTTATGACTGCTTCATAAGCTTCGAGCGGCAGGGGACCATTACGATTTACAATACGCCCCGGTGTAGCAACCCCTGCGCAATTAATAAGCAACTGGGGTAAACCATTTTTTTCTCGAGCAACCCCAACTGCTGCCTCTGCACTCTCTGAACTTGTTACATCGCACTCAATGGCAATTCCGTCACATTGATCAGCAACAGCTCGAGCCCCATCCATATTTACATCCATTACAGCAACTTTCATTCCTTTCGCTGCAAGTGTTCGAGCGCATTCGGCTCCTATTCCTGAGCCCCCACCAGTTATAATGCCGGCTCTACCATTTAGTTCCATAAAAATACCTCCACATTTCTGTATCAATAAAATTAATAATGCATGCTATATGTAAAAAATCACTTAAATTTTATTATAATTACCAGCTAATAAATTTAGGACTGAAAAATATTAACACCACCTAATGGACCCACTTCTTTTTCAATCAGCGGCATTACCTCTTCGCCAAAACGGCGAATAGATTTCATTATCACCTCATGATCCGTATTACCCATAGCCATATACAGTGCAATATGATTCGAACCAACTCTAACAATCTCATCTACCAAACATGACGCCACCTTCTCAGGGTCACCAATTGGATTCCATGCTAAAATATCTTCCGGTGACATTTCATTAGGGAAGCTTTCTTCTGGCAACCACGCCCCTGGAATATCTAGTTGCCCCCTGCGCAAATATTTTGATAACCTAATTTGATATCGAGCATTTTCTGCAAAAGATAATGCTTCATTTTTACTATCTGTAACCATACAATATCTTAGGGTGGCAAATTCTAATTCACTTTTAAGTCGTCCCTCAGACTCCCACGTTTCGTCAGCTTCTGAACGAATTCTTAGTAAAGTTTCATTGCTTTCACCAAAGCCCGATACAAAAAGAGGATAAGGGCCGCTGGCAGCTCGGCGTTGCGAATCTTTACTATTACCTGCAATCCAAATAGGTGGTCGTGGTGTCTGCAGCGTTTCAATAGAAAATGGTGTCTCTGGCATAGTAATAAACTTACCATCAAACTTGAAGCTAACTTGACCAAGGCCTTTACTTATAAATTCAAGCCATTCATCGGTCGAGGCACGTGATTCCTCAAGACTAGTTCCAAACCTGATTAACTCATGGTTTTGATAGCCACTACCAAGTCCAACAATTAAACGACCTTCGGATAGGTTATCAGCAAACGCAAGTTCACCAAGAAGTCGAGGAGCCTGATAAAGAGCTGGTAAAATCACAGAAGTGCCTAACTTAATCCTTAATGTTTGCGGAGCTACATATCCAACCATCATTAAAGGGGATGGAGGTAAAGAGTAGTTAGAAAAATGATGTTCTGTAAACCAGGAAACACCGAAACCAGCTGTCTCGGCAGCTTGCACCTGCTCTACAGTTTGGGAAATTAATTGAGACACACTTTGCGATTTATCGCGCCGATTCATAAGATTAAAAATTCCAAAGTGCATTAGGATTCCTCTATAGAATTATTTATTTATAACTAAGAAACTAGGTAGCTTTCATCTCTTAAATATTATTTTTTGATCTTTCAATCAAAGCTGCACGTCGAACAATATAAATAGTACTTAATGCTATAATCAATGCACCAAAAACTGAAAGTAGATCAGGAACTTCTCCGAAAGTTAAATACGTGATAATAGCAATAAATGGTAACCTCAAATAGTCTAATGGAGCTATATTTGAAGCTTCAGACATGGAAAATGCAAGACTAGTACAAACAATTCCCGTTGTCCCCAAAACACCCATTGCCGCAGAATATGCTAGTATTGTCCAAGTAGGATTAACCCAGACTGGTAAGGCAATAATAGCTAGCATTAATGCAGACCAAAGAGTCTGGTATATGGTAATAGTAGCAGTAGATTCCGTAGCACTAAGACGCTTAACACCTATAAACCACCATGCAAGAAGAAATGCACCAAAAACTGGGAAAAGTGCTACCAGTGGTAAATCTGAGAATCCTGGCCTTAAAATAATTAGAACTCCACAAAACCCAATAGCAGTCGCCGTCCAACGGGCTAATTCAATTCTTTCTTTTAATAAAAAAGCAGCTATAATAGTGGTAAATAATGGAGCTGTAAAATTAAGTGCTGTTGCCTCAGCCATTGGCATTTTTGATAAGGCCATAAAGAAAGTTGCCGTCATTATAACAGTCAAAGTTGCAGTCATAAAATGCAACCCATGCCGTCTAGTCTTTAAGGCTGCCGAACGTTTATGAATCAAAAATATTAACATAAGCGGCACGGCCCATATAAACCTTAAGGCCGACACCTCCAATATGGGTAATTCTGCGGCAACAATACGAACTAAGCTATGGTTTAAAGCTAAAGCCGCACCGCCAAATATCATACATAAAGCAGCTATTACTGGCCTTGGTACACCAAAAAAAGTTTTAATATTAAAATTCATCTGGAGTCTTATGCGCCCTTATTCCTAATTGATAATGCTTCTCGTCGTGCAATATATACTGCCGATCCAGTTATAACCATGGCCCCTAAAGCGGTCCAAATATCCGGCACTTCCGAAAACCATATAAACCCTATACCGGCTGCGAATAAAAGTCTTACAAAATCAAGGGGGGCGATAGCCGACATTTCAGCTATAGACATAGCACGCGTAAGAAGCAAATGTGCAAAAGTGGCTAAAAGACCACATAAAACAAGGGCTATTAGCATTTCCCAGGATGGAGTTTCCCATACAAATAAAGCGGGCAATAAAGTAACGATCGAGGTAAAAATACTAAAGGTGAATACAACAGTACGCGCATTATCCTCCTGTGAAATAATACGAATAATTAACATATTACAGGCAATGGTGGCCGCACTACCTATAGATAGTAATGCACCAACAGAAATTACCTCTAATCCCGGTCTTAGCATTATCAAAACGCCCACAAAGCCTAAAACACAAGCAATCCATCTTCGAGCGCGAACCACCTCGTGTAATACAAATGGCGCCATCATTGTAGCAAATAAAGGAGCAGTAAAGTTAAGCGCAACCGCTTCACCTACGGGTAAAATAGCCAGAGCACTGGACCACATCAATGTACCTATTCCGGATATAATACCACGCAGTATATGCAAACGCGGGCGTTTAATACTAATTTTTGCTAATCCACCCCGCATTACTAAAGGCAGCATAAATATTAAACCGCTAAACGATCTCAGAAAAGCGGCTTCAAACGGATGCACTTCACGGGTGGCATAACGGATTAAGCCAGCAGTTATAGCAAAGCAAAATGCCGATAAAATCATATAGAATGCGCCTTTGACGGGAGCAGATATAGGTAATTTTATTGAAAACAATGAAGTGATCATATCAAGCACATTAGACTACAGGTGCCTGATGGTATACGTATAGAATTCTAGGTTTTACGGTTTTATGATAAACCTTTAAATAAATAGAAATTTTTAGCCTATCAACTCAATCCATGGTAAGGCATAATAGTTGCATAAGGTCTTGAATATTATAGGCCTATATGCGTTGACATAATTGTTTTGGCAGTGTTTATCATCTTAAATACTATCCTAAACCAAAAGAGAATGGGGATTACACACTTTCTCCATCAATAATCTATAACTATAATCAGGATAATTAAATGAGTAATTATAAGAAAGTTTTTCCTGACGCGAAAACAGCACTTGACGGTTTGCTTTTCAATGACATGACAATTTTGGCGGGCGGTTTCGGGCTCTGTGGTATTCCAGAACATATGATTTTAGCCATAAGAGACTCTGGCGTGCAAAACCTTACTGTGGCGTCTAATAATTGTGGAATTGATGATTTTGGTCTCGGCCTTTTATTACAAACAAAACAAATTAAAAAAATGATTTCATCTTACGTGGGTGAAAACAAATTATTTGAAGAGCAGTTTCTCAATGGCGAATTAGAACTAGAATTTAATCCGCAAGGAACCCTGGCGGAACGATGCAGAGCTGGAGGCGCAGGTATTCCAGCGTTTTTCACAAAAACGGGTGTGGGCACAGTCATTGCTGAAGGAAAAGAGACCCGTGACTTTGATGGTGAAACTTATCTTATGGAACATTCTCTTAAGGGTGACTTAGCCGTTGTAACAGCTTGGAAAGGAGACAAATTAGGAAATTTAATGTTCCGTAAAACAGCTAGAAACTTCAATGCTCCTATGGCAACTGCTGGGAAAACGTGCGTAGTTGAGGTTGAAAATTTAGTCGAAGTAGGAGATATCGAGCCCGATCAAATTCATTTACCAGGAATTTATGTCGATAGAATTTTTGAAGGACAAAACTTCGAAAAAAGAATTGAACGACGTACCATTCGTGATTCATAAACAACGCTAAAAACATTAAATTATATAGGAGATAATCAATGGCTTGGACACGCGACCAAATGTGCGAACGCGCTGCGTTGGAGCTAGAGGATGGATTCTACGTTAATCTGGGGATAGGTATGCCTACATTAGTTGCAAACTATATACCAGACTCTATGAGTGTAACATTTCAATCAGAAAACGGGATGCTCGGGATGGGCGAGTTTCCACTTGATAATGAAGTCGACGCTGACCTTATTAACGCCGGGAAACAGACAATCACAGAACTACCGGAGTCAGTATACTTTGACAGTGCCACTTCATTTGCAATGATTAGAGGTGGACATATAGATTTATCAATACTCGGTGCGCTCCAAGTGGCTGAGAATGGAGACCTAGCTAATTGGATGATCCCAGGCAAAATGGTAAAAGGCATGGGCGGTGCTATGGATTTAGTGGCAGGGGTAAGGCGCGTTATTGTTCTAATGGACCACAATGCAAAAGATGGGTCTCCAAAATTACTTAAGAAATGTAACCTACCTCTCACAGGAGCTGGGGTGGTTGACACGGTGATTACTGACCTTGGCCTTTTCGAGATTAAAAATGACCAATTATACCTCTCGGAATTAGCACCAGACACTTCTCTAGAAGAAGTTCGTGAAAGAACAGAGGCGGAATTCGTTCAATAGATTTATTTAAATTTTTATGTGCTGCGGGTTTAAAATAACCTACCAGCCCACCGTCTTATGAAAGACAGAAGTGCGCTATGAATAGTCCACGCAACGAATCTGCAATAGGTATAGTAGCAGGGCTTATAACTCTATGTATTTTTTCTGGTACCTTAGTTGTATCTAGAATTGGCGCTACAAATACCTTGACTATTTATGATGT
>Ga0114933_10001153_pt1 | contig 30141 bp, 19 predicted proteins | sample 4SBtaG_FD_89691 | JGI IMG/M metagenome (GOLD analysis project Ga0114933, IMG submission 89691) | Deep subsurface microbial communities from Kolumbo volcano to uncover new lineages of life (NeLLi) - 4SBTROV12_W25 metaG | ecosystem: Environmental > Aquatic > Marine > Volcanic | place: Kolumbo... | reverse complement strand
GTCTGCTTGCCGCCACTTACATCTAATGTCTTGTTTAATCCTTGTATGAAGCCCACGGTAACCAGGATCAGTATGGATACGATCGCCAGCGCACCGAGAGTAAGCAAACTGCGCGTAGGCCGCCGCAGTAGGTTACGAATTCCATATTCCCAGGGTAACACTCGTAGATTCACGACTTCGTTGTTTTACTAATTCCACAATGCCATATTCTGACATCCGCTCATTGTGTGAATACCGCGCAGCCACTACATAAAGCTCGGGCAACTAATCATCAATGAAAAGCAGGACTAGCAAATCAGCGAGTGAATAGAGATTCGAAGGGCTCGTCCTGGTTGAAGAAGGTGCGTCCGCCAGTCTTGCGTGTCACCTCTTGCTGCGTGAAATTGGTCGCTATCTGTATCAAGACGGTATAAGACTAATTCTGCACGAAATGATTTTGTTGGAATCGATACCCATATCGCGTTCATCATCGAACGGTGATATTCACAGAGACACGTATTTGGGATAGCCGGCTCGGAACAATCTTCTTCGTGGCTGCAACATAACTCTGCAGTATGTTGATCCACCCCATCACAGCATTGCTGAGCCGCCGCATAACACACATTCGTGCTACACACGGTGAAAAACAACATCAACAATACTAGAAGTCGGGCCATGATTACTTTTCTTAGGGATTCGATTACGCTTGAAGCACCTACTACTCCAATAGTAGGCTCACCTGATCAAATAAGTCAACAGGTTTAGGTGATTGCCTCCACCGGATTATTATCTCAAACTGTCAAACAACAAGTGCCCGTTGAGCTTCGTAACCGCATTATGTAGTTTTCTGGATGAACGCAAATATGTGAGCTGAACATTTAGCAAAGTCCGTTGCGCGGTAAGCATAGACAGGAAATCAACCTGACCGTCCTGATACCCCTTAGTAATCAGATTCAAATTTTTAGTCGCAGAACCAAGGATTTCCTCTCGGTATCGAGACTCAGCAATACGTGCAGTTTCAAAATCTCGATAAACTGATGCTGCGCGTTGTCGTAAACTCAGTTTGAGTCTGCGCAACTCAGCTAGCCGCATTGCTTCTTCCGCTTCTGCCGCACGGATGTTTCCCTGATTTTTATCAAACAGTGGAACGGGAATCCCAACTTGTATGTTGGTTATATTATCACCTGTCAAACTGTGATTGCGCAGGCTTACCATCGCATCAATGTTTGGTATAGTTTCGAGCTTCTGTCTTCTGACATTCAGTGTCGCCTGTTGGATACGTTGCTGGGCCATGGCGACTTGCGGACTCTTATTAATTATGGATTCGACAACAGCCTGGAAGCTGCCACCGTTAACGACCTTGGCAACATCCCCTGAAACTCTAACTAGTTTTATGTTTGGCTGCCCACAAACAAACATGAGATCGCGCCAGGCATATTGGTGTTCCTGGATCGCCTGATCCCTCGCAACCTCAGCTTGACTCAGCTCGATAGATGCTTGCCACTCAACGTGCTTACCTGATTGCCCTGCTTCAACCAATCTCTTTGTAGCGTCAAACGTTGTCCTGTTTACATTTACAAGAGTAGATAGGACATCGACTTTTTGCTGTGCTATCAATAAATTACCAAAAGCGTTATCGACATCGGTTAGCACTCGTAGCTTTGATGCCTCCAAAAAAAACTGCTCACTAAATACAGCTTGCTCTGCAATTTGGACATCCAATTCCCGCTTACCACCAGTAATGAATCGCTGTTGTAAAAACACGCCATGAGCACCATCGCTGCCATGCATTCCAATTTCATTAGCGTGGTATCCAACGCGCGTATTTGGGTAGAGTCCGGCCTGAACTTGTCGACCTTTGGCCGCTTCGACGCGTTGTTGACCTATCGACACAGCCGGGCTTCGCGTTAGTGCGAGGTCTCTGAAGTACGAGATATTCACCTCTCGCTGCTGCGCATAACATGGCGCAGAAAATGTGAGGTAAATCAAGAAAATCACGATACAGCGCATGTATAAACCCGAACGTCGATATACGTCATCAAGTCCGCAATCGTCCGACGGGCTGCGTTAGTTTAGAGAATCCTCATTGCTTAGGCAAAAAGATCTGTCGCAACATTTCCAAATACATCGGTCAACCTGAAATCTCTGCCGCTGTATCTGAATGTTAATTGCTTATGATCCACACCCAGCAAGTGCAGGATAGTGGCATGTAAATCATGTACATCCATCCTGCTTTCAACAGCGTTTACACCTAACTCGTCTGTTGCACCGTGAATGTAGCCAGCTCTCGTACCACCACCGGCAAGCCACATTGAGAATCCCGTATTGTGATGATTCCGACCCTTCGCACCCTGAGCAGTTGGTGTTCGGCCAAATTCACCACCCCAGATAAGAAGTGTGTCCTTCAATAAACCGCGTTGCTTCAGATCTTTGATCAAGGCAGTTATGGCCTGATCACTCTTTCCGGCATCACGCTGGTGATCCATGATATTGCCATGAGCATCCCAAGGTTGCCCGTTTCCGTAATAGATTTGCACCATGCGGACGCCACGCTCCACTAAACGACGTGCAATCAGACAGCCATTGGCAAATTCACCTTCACCGTAGAGTTTCAATGTGTCTTCTGTCTCACGGCTTGTATCAAATGCCTCCTGAGCTTCCCGCTGCATTCCATATGCAATTTCAAGAGATTGAATTCTTGCTTCAAGATTCAGATCGCGTTCACGCTGCTCCAGATGCTTCTTGTTGGCACGTTGAAGCAGATCCAGCATGCGTCGCTGAGACTCGCTCGTAAGATTCTTATTGTTGATATGCCCAATGACGTTTTTTGGATCGATCTTCGAATTGTTGATATGTGTACCCTGAAATACACCCGGCAGGAAACTGTTTCCCCAAAGTGCCGGACCAACAACTGGTTTGCCAGGGCACAGCACAACAAACCCTGGCAAATTCTGATTCTCTGTACCAAGTCCATATGTAACCCAGGATCCCAAACACGGTCGGATTGGTTGCTGAGCACCACTGTTCATCATCAACAACCCGGGCTCATGATTTGGAGTGGTCGTGTGCATCGATCGAATTACGCATAACTCATCTGCAACCGTTCTCAAATGTGGATAGATATCGCTAATATCGATTCCACTTTCACCACACTTCTTAAAGCTAAACGGCGAGGGCATATACTTGCCACCAATTCCCTGCTTGCCTTCCTGCACCTTCAATTCCGGCTTCGGATCAAACGTATCAACGTGTGATGGGCCGCCGTTCATGAATAAGAAAATGACATTCTTAGCCCGTGGCTCGAAGTGCGGTTGCTTGGGTGCCACCGGACTATCACTACGAGCGGCTGCCTTTAGTTCCTCTGACAGTAAGGCGGATAACCCCAACATGCCAAAGCCGGTGCCGCTTCTGCTCAGCATTTCACGACGCGAAATAACCTGCTGCATTTGATCTCTGTTTGTTTTCATTTTCTAACTCTGTTTTAACTCCGCTGATTTTCAGCCCGATTACTGCCTCTTGTGTGTTATCGTCCGGGAGTTCAATGTTTGTCCGTGTTTAATCCACAAACATGAACTCATTGGAACCAAGCATGACTAACGCGTACTGTTCCCATGAGGTTAATTTATCGCCATCGATCATCGGCAACTGCACAAACTCCAAGCCGGCAGACAATTCGTCATCATCTGGAGTTCGTCCAAAGGCCGTGCGATACGCAAACTCAATACGACTCTGTTCATCTTGTGTATGATCCTGAATCCGTTGGGCAAATGCTTTCGCTCGTTGCGTCATGAAATCACTGTTCATCACAAATAGCTGTTGCAATGGCACCGTTGTAACCGGTCGTGCATCGCTCGTGATGTTGGGATCCGGAAAATCGAAAAGCCGTAGTAGCTCATTTAATCGGTGGCGACTCACAAAACCGTAAATGGTGCGTCGCTTGTTGCCGGCGCTGTCTAGATTCCCTGCCGGGCCACCCAATGTCGTTTCCAACTCGCCTGATACGGCTAACAAACTGTCACGCCAAGGTTCCACTTCCAATCGCCGTCGATTCATCCTCCATAGTTGCTTGTTTTCTGGATCGACGTCGTAGTACGCCTGATTAAATCTGCTCGACTGCTGATACACCGACGAGAGCATGATTTGTTTATGGAGTGATTTAATCGACCATCCGGATTCCATAAAGGACACAGCTAGGAAGTCGAGCAACTCCGGGTGTGTTGGGCGATTGCCGAGTTGTCCAAAATTACTCAGCGTGCCGACCAGCCCTTTATCGAAATGTCCAGCCCAAACACGGTTTACAATGACACGAGCTGTTAACGGATTGTCCGCACTAGCAACTGAACTTGCCAATTCTAAACGGCCGCTACCAGTACTCTCAAATGGTGCCTTCTCTCCGCCTGTAAAAATTGCCGGCATTGCCCGTGGTGCCACATCAGCTTGATTAGCTGGATTTCCTTTGAGATAGATCTTTACATCTCGACTACCATCTTCGTTTATTGAATGCGCTAGAGGCACACTGATCGCATCGACTTGCTTCTGCAATTCCTCTCGCTGTTTGCGCAATTCTGCCAATTGCACCTTCGGTTCTTCTGGCAATTTAGATTCCGCCTCATTTGGGGGAATAGCAAGCAGTCCCTCGTCATAGAACATCAACGAAAGAAGTGTTGCGTTGACCTTGTCTGCTTCGGTAAAGTCGCTCGGCTTTTCATCACCGGCATCCGCAACGGCTTCTTCTGGAAGTGGTTTCATTTCCAATCGAGCGCCGGAAAACACGAAGTGATCTGAACTGATTGAATTATCATCTGGTCCATAACCACCAGTCGTAATCAGAGTTACATACCTTGCTTCTGCCGGTACCGTTACTTCATAAGAGACGAATTCTCCGTTAGCCTTCATTTCGTCAGGTATCCCGCCGGAAAAGTAGTACGTGAAATCACTGTAGTCGATTTCCATCTTCTTACCGTTCACGTAACCAACAAGAATCGCATCCATCACTTCCTTCTGCTTGTGCGGTTTGGAAATAACAACGGCGACGAATCCGGATGCATTGGACCCAAACGCGTCATCATTGATGCCGGCGCGGTCGACTTTGAATGTGAATTGCTGATCTTCAGGTAACAAACCTGCTCGTCGGATCTCGGCTAAATCGAAAGTTACAAGTGCATTGGCATGCATGCCAATGCCCTGCTCTTTTCGTGGGCCATTAGCAGCATATGCCTGCCCTTCTGTGCTGATACCGCCGCCATCGTTATTCCAGGCATCATTCGTTATTTGGCCATATTTTCTGTCATTCGCACCAATGTGCTCAAAATTGAATGAGATTCCCTCTGCAATATTGGTCGTTGTGCCCCATCCAAATGCGGTGCGATCAATTCCCAACTTGTTAGCGTCAGCGATTGCTTTGAATTTGTCCGATCCCAATGCCGTGTCCAATGCCACAGCGTTAGAGTCATCAAAGAGGTTCCCTAGTGGGATGATCCCTGGCTCTACCTGAGCCCGATCGGAGTCTCGGACAAATGCCAGATTATCTCCGAAATGTGCAAACAGTGTTTCTCTCTGGCCCAATAAGTCCTGAACTGCAACCTGTAATTGGCTTGCAAGTCCCTTGATCTTGTCGGAAATCGCAGCGTCCGCTGAATGGTCTTTGTCCTTTGGCAGTGAGTCTATGTAGATATATAGATCCTGAAGAAACGGTCGCTGTTTGAGAATGCGTGCATTTCGACTCGTTAGCAAGTTAGCCCATCGCTTTACAAGTGTGACACTGAGCCCGAACTTGTCCGTGACCTCTTTCGTTAACTTCTTCTCGTCCTTTTCGGTACGTTTTCGATTTAGCCAGTGCCAACCAGCCTGCACGTAACTGCTTATTTCATCCACAAGCAGTGGACGTAACTCTCGGCTCTCCGAGATGAGAAAGCTGTTTATCGCCAGATCCTGATCTTTGACCTTTTGTTCAGCATTGCTGCGACTTGCAACGATTTCGCTCGAAACAATTGGGCGTTCTTCATACTTCGTACTCGCAAAGATGCCCGCCAGACCGTAGTAATCCTGCATTGTGATCGGATCGTATTTGTGATCGTGACAACGAGCACATGAAACTGTCAGTCCAAGTACACCGCGAGTCAGTGTATCTATGCGGTCATCCCATTCATCCGCCTGTGCCTTAAGCTTCTCTACGTTTTCGGCGTAATACACTGGGCCAAGTGCAAACAACCCAAGAGATGCAATTCGTAAATGCTGATCAGGAGTCTCAAGTAAGTCCCCAGCAATCTGGTGCTTGATGAAGTCGTCATACGGCATGTCATCATTAAAAGCATTAACGACCCAATCACGGTAGAAATATCCGCGAGGATACTTCCTGGCCTTAAACGTGTGAGCTTGATCTTCACCATAACGTGCCACATCGAGCCAGCGGCGACCCCAACGCTCTCCATAATGCTCAGAGCTGAGTAATTCCTGCACCACTTTTTCGAATGCCTGCTCATCTGGATCATTCACGAAAGCTTCAATTTGTTCCGGTGTCGGGGGCAGTCCGATCAGATCGAAGTATGCGCGACGAATCAACGTTACGCGATCAGCTGCAACACTTGGTTGCATATTGTTTGACTGTAATTGTGCAAACACAAACTTATCGATGTCCGTCTTTATCCAATCAGACTCGACCTGTGGCACTTCGTGTTTCTGAGGCTTCTTAAATGCCCAGAAGTCTTTGGCCTTTTCAAAGTCGATCATTGGCTTCGTGGCAAGTGCCTGACCTTTTCTTGGATCCACTGCACCCGTCCTAATCCAGTGCTCAAAGTCCTTGATCACTTCATCTGGCAACTTTCCTTTAGGAGGCATTTCAAATCCCTCGTACTTGAGGGCCATGACAAGCAAACTCTCATCCGGTTTGCCAACGACAATTGCTGGCCCCGAATCACCACCCTTCATCGTCCCCGCTCTATTATCAAGCAATAGGTTTCCCTGAACGGGACGGGAATCGACGCTGTGACACTCGTAACAACTTTCAATCAGCACGGGTCGAATCTTCTTTTCGAAAAACTCCAGTGCCGCTGGATCCAGCTTTTCTTCAGTGTCTGCACTCATCACAAGTGACGGCAATATCAAGCCGATTATGAGCGCTGAAAGTGCAATTGAGAAATGTCTCATAGTTTACATATCGTGTTGGTTATGGTGGGCGCGGAAAAACGCGTGGAGCACGAGTAAGGCTTATTACAGCTCACTTAGTGGATTTTAGTCGATAGAGGTTTTGCTGGAAATCTTAAGAGCAAGCTCAGCTGGGATTTCCTGACCATTTGTGGACAATACGATTTCACCTTCCACATCAATGACCATATCCGTTTTAGTGATGTTTCCAATCGAATCATCAAAGTAAATCTCGGATTTGGAACTCTCCGTGGACTTCAAGTCGGACTTGGCAATCTTAAGCGGTGAGGCTGGATTGGCTTCCACTTTTAGCACTACCGACTTAATCACCGCCGAGATCTTGTGTAGTTTTTTATCACCAACTGTAACGATTCCGTCGTATGTGTAATCACTCGTTACTTCAAGAGATTGACCGGCATCCAAAGGGATTGGCAATACTCGAGACCATGATTCGCCCTTTTCTACAGCTGCTGACGGCAGCAGATTAGTGAACATGTTTACCTCGATGACAATTCGCTTGGAAGCAAGTTGCTGCTCAACAGCAGCTTTAATCGCCGGTGGCAGTTCCTCTAGTTCTAGTCCACTGACGCTTGCTGATGTGGCTAAACCATCCTTATCAAACACTACCGTGGTTTGGGCAGTCTTGATTGCGCCATAAAGATCAATGATGGAGTCGAGTGGAGAACCGGTCTTCTTCACTTCTTTTTCAGAATCATATTCAATGGACAGGCCGCCAGGTACTTGTAGCTTCACGCTCATTTTCTCAGGCTGTTCAACAACCTCGACACTGCCGTCATCATTCTTCTTGGTGATTTTCCACCCAATTACAGATTTCGATTCGTTCTTGGTTGGTAGTTCCATGCCAGCGATCGACATCGTCTGAGAAATGGATGAGTGTACGGTTTGCTTCCAACTTGCCTTGGTTGGGGCCTTTGCTTTTAGGCTTACCTGTGCATAAGCACTTGAAAACGTGGTGCTAAAGATTGCGAGTAGAAGAAATAGAATTCGCTGTCTCGAGAATTGACTTGCCATTGGGATTTACCTTTTTCCTGTTAAAGAACTACTAAAACAATCGCTTGTCAGTACATCTTCTTTATAAGTGTTTGTTGCAGAATCGTTGAGAGTCATCTTCTGAGATCCCTATATTCCAAAAGGGTTATTCTGTCGCTTCCATTCGCTGTGGTTTGTCGTTCTTGTATAAGTCCAACGCTGTCTGCTGTATTTCATGGCGGCCTTCACGACCGAGCGACTCTGATATCTTCATTGCTTTGGTTTGAAATTGAATCGCAGTTTCAAACTCGCCGCGATCAGCGTGAATCATCGCTTGGCATTCGGCAACAAAATCCGCGTATTCTTCCGAATCAGCTACTAAGTCCAAAACTTCCTGTGCCCGCTCTAAATCCCGCACTGCATCATCTGGGGCTGAAGCAAGCACTTGCACCAGCAGGAAGATCAGGTTCGGGTGCTGTTCTAGTACCTGCAAACTCCCTTCCAACTGCTCCATCGCTTCACGGTAGCGGCGTGACTTGGCAAGTGCTATCGATCTGCCTTGAAGTGCAAATTCATTTGCCGGCTGCTTCTGCAAAATGAGGTCGTACAATTCGATCGCTTTAGCAAACTCCTGTTTTGTCAGATAGATTTCTGCAAGCAAGGAATGTGCGTCGAGCGTAGAGGGATTTTGATCTAAGGCCTGTAAGAGAACGGATATCGCCTCATCGAGTTTGCCTTGTCTTTGATGCACAGACGCTAGGTTGATGTAGGCAGTGATGCGTGTCCGGTCGAGTTTGATAGCCTTTGCAAAAGACTCACCAGCAATTTCGATATTTCCCAAATACATCATCGCCACACCGTAATTCACGTTGAGGATGGCGTCATTGGGCTTTTCTTCAAGTGCTAGTTTGAAGTGCCGTACCGCCTCAACATAGTTTTTCTCTTTAAATAGTGCCGTATTTCCTCGCATTCGGTGTGCGCTGATAGTTTTCCTAAGCCCTCGTACTTTCACGTGCAGTGGATCCACCGACAACAGTCGCTCGACACTCTTCTCAAATTGTTCCTGGTATTGTTTTGCACGCTCCACCTCGCCGATCTTTCGATGTGCAGTCATTAGCAAGTACAGGATGTTCTTTCTTCCAGGTATCATTACCTCAGCGCGAGATAAATGCTCAATCGCCTTCACTGGATCTTCTTCCATGTATGTCTTGCCAAGCCCGAGATAGAAAATCGGCTGACGACCGTTAGTACGGTCTATTCCCAGTTGGAATTTCTCACGGGCTGTCTCTATCTCATCTAACTCAAGATAAGAATCGCCCGCCCAATAAAGAGATGCAACAACATACGGCATCGCTGCAGAATCGTTGATCAAGAAATCCGCTGCGTGACTAAAAGCATCCGCCGCAGCTTCCATCTGATCTGTTTCGCGGTAAGCTCGTCCAAGCAAATGAAGGACGTCACCGTCTTTTTGATACCTTAGAGAGTTTTCATAACAGACAATCGCAAGGTCAAGAACCTCGTATGATTGAAACACTTGGCCGGCTTGTGCATATAACGCTGCTGTCTTCTTGGCCGGCTGATCGGCCGGTGGGTCTGTTTGAAGCTTCTGAATGCTCTTAAATGCACCGTTAACTTGCTGCTTGGCGGCATCATCAAGTTGAGAAACATCTGGTGATTCTATGAGAACGACTCCGTCTGGAAGTGAATTACCACCACAACCATTTAACAAGCAAAGGGCGACAAAGCCGATGCACATTTTATACGCCATCTAACTCCCTCCCTGTTCCGCGGTGTAATTCGTTGTATTGGTCGACTTGGACTTCAGACCATTCTTCAATTGCGCCGTCTGGCCAATGCACTATGACCTTTTGAACATCGGGTATTTCTCCTAATCCGACAAGGATTCTTGGATCGTTGGAGCTGCAATAACTCCCGTCCGCCCTTGGGCTTCTCCAGAATGTTTTTCCTTCAGTGATAATTTCGACGCGGCAATCCAAAGCGATTGTTTTGCTGTTATCAGTAGTAAGGGCTAGACCCAGCCAGTGGTTTTCATCTCCACTCCGATTCAAATACAGCCGGAGAGGTCCGGAGTTATTGGCAACCAGAATATCAGGCGTCCCGTCATTATCCACATCGCCAATGCAAAGTCCGCGGCTTACCTCGGAAGGTTTGCACACAGAACCACTTGCATCTGAAATGTCTTCAAATGCGCTGCCGTCAATGTTTCGGAATAATTGATTGCGTTGGTGCAATGGATAAGTTTCATTTTCACGAAGCAGGTGTTCGAGAATATTGACTGCACCGTTAACAACGTAAAGATCTAGGAGTGTGTCGTTATCAAAGTCGACCCAGAGCATTCCAAATGCAGTAGACCCGCGACTTGGTACACCCAACTTGAATTGAGAGGTACTATCTACGAAATTTCCCGAACCATCATTTTCGTAGAGGGTATTTGTTTCGTCATTCCAATGACCCAATACCAGATCGTCGTCTCCGTCTCCGTCGATATCTGCCGCATCAATGCCCATGCTGCCTTCTGGATTGCCATCCATATTAAAGGCGCATCCACGCAATACAGCTTCATCAACAAATGTGCCATCTTGTTGATTGACCCAAAGGTTGTTTCCTTTGGAATCGTTTGCAATATATAAGTCGACCCAGCCATCGCCTGTGAAATCTCGGCCAACAATACCTAGACTAGGTGTAGCAATTCGAGCAATTTGAGACTCAGCAGATTTGTCCGCAAACGTACCGTCGCCGTTGTTGATGAACAGTCGATCTGGAACGGGAGTTTCGCTTTCCGGGCCACAATAACTAGTAGCACCGGTATCGATGTAACATTGCCGGTGGGTGTCGTAACCAAAAACGACGTAGTTGCACACGTACAGATCGAGATGACCATCCCTGTTTACATCGACAAAGGAAGCGCTACTACTCAGCTCGTTTGTGTCAGTACCGGATGTGTCAGTGACATCTGTAAATGTGCCATCACCATTATTCTTGTAGAGCTGATTTGAACCCCAGTTAGTGACATAAATATCCTGCCAGCCATCTGAATCATAGTCGCCGATAGCGACACCCATGCCATAACCCGTGGCATTAATACCTGACACTTCAGTGACATCCGTGAATTGAACGGTGCGATTTCCGTTTTCATCAATGACTAAATCGTTACGGAAGAGATGATCTCGTAATTCATTTTTAGGTTGAAAGATGGCATCGCTGACACCGGTGTCTGCTCCTAACATATGTCCTTGATTGACATAGACATCCAAATCACCGTCGTTATCGTAATCAAACAGTGCTGCACCGGAGCCCATTATTTCGATCAGATACATGGAGCCATGCATTCCGTTAAAGTGAGTGAAATCCAGCCCTGAGGACTCAGAAACATCTTCAAACAAATCAACATGTGCAGATAAGTCTGGATTCCCACCCAATTCCTGCCCGGAATCCCCACAGCCAACCAAAACCGCCAAAATGAGCAAAATCATGGACAGTCTATGTTTAAAAACTAAGACAGGCATGTTTTGTCGGGAAAAACAACAGATTCCAGGTCCGTAAATCATGGACAGTCTATGTTTGTGCGCAGGTAAGAAGTGTAATTTGGCGTCGTTTCTTGAGTATAGCCCGTCAGAAATAAGGAAATCCAAGACAGGCATGATTTTGGCCAAAAATCATAAGCCGTCTATGAATTTTTCAATTACACAGAAAGTGGGTGTCCATGATTGAGCTGCCGGAGTTCGGTCACACGGATTCCCAGGTGCCGCTGGTGTTGCTGCGGACGATGGCCTCAATCACCTTCATATTAGCGACTGAATCCCGGATCGGTGTTGGCACTGCAGTGTCATTCAAGATCGCTTGGCTAAACAGGTCGCCCTGGATTCCATATTGATCGCAAATATCAAATACGATCTCTTCGATGTCACCTGTGTCAGTCTGGTGCCACATTTTGCATGGTCTGTCCGGCGGAGCATTAAATGGGATCTCAATTTCAACTCGGCCTTTATCACCAAAAATATTTACACGTTGATACGGTGCCATCTGTGTCGAACACGTAAACGTACTCGTGCCTGTGCCAAAATCCAGAATAGCCGATGCCATGACATCGGTGCCAAATTCCGGATGCATGTCTGCTAACCCCTGAACACGAGTCGGCTCTTCGCCAAAGATAAATCGTGAAACAGATATCGGGTAACAACCGATATCCATCAGGCCGCCACCGCCAATATCAGCCATATTACGGATATTGTCCGGGTCATCGTTGAAATAACTGAACAGCGAATTGATCGTCTTTAGCTGGCCGATGCCTCCGCTGCGAACAATTTCTCGCGCTTTCTGCCATTGCGGATGATGGCGATACATAAACGCCTCCATCACTTTAAGCTCTGGATGCGCTGCAGCTGCGTCTACCAACTGTTGACCTTCATCACTGGTCAATGCAATTGGTTTCTCACACAACACGTGCTTCCCAGCTTCGATTGCCTGAATGGAAACCGAAACATGCAAGTGGTTTGGCAGCGGATTGTAGATCGCCTCAATTTCCGGATCCGCAAGGAGTTCTTCATAACTGCCGTATGCCTCAGCGATCCCTAATTCATCCGCTACTGAAGTAGCCTTATCGATAGACCTCGAAGCAATCGCATGAATCTCACACAATTCGGCTCGTTGCATAGCGGGAATAACTTTTTCAGTACCGATATTGGCAGTACTGACGACTCCCCAGCGAATTTTACGTTGTGTTTCCGACATCAGAATTCCTCTCTGTGAGATCAATTGGTGCGAATCCGGAACAGACAGTGTCTCAAATGAGAAGTCGACAATCCAGTAGGCTGAGGTACAACCCGAATCACATACCATTACAAGTGCAAAGAATACAGCGGCTATTCAGGGAATTGATATGCTGGATTGTCCGGGTCGAAATCTAAATCACCTAGACCAACATTTATCTCGACGTCCGAGTACTTATATTCCTCGATAAGAACTGGCTCACCAGATTCCCCCGGCCATCCGAATGCCGCATATCTAACAGGAATCTTCCTGACCATATCTAAATCAACCTCAGCGATATGGAAGTCAAACTCGTGCGCCTTTTCATGGTGAATCAGGCGAAACCTCTTACACTGCACACCCACACTTGAGACTCCATCAATTATCTCGACATCGACGTCGTCTTTCGATCGTTCACTTCGGTCTTTACGCCCAATATTGGCAAGTTTCTGTAATAGAATGATCACACCGGTGTCAGTCACCGGGTAGCGACTCCCAAACATTGCTACCAAGCTGTCAGGTTTCACTATGTGGCGTTTAAACCCAAGCAAACCAACTTCGTGCACGATCATATGACCGTCATTTGCGCCTTCCACCCAAATCACTTCACGTCCCTGCAGACTCTCGGGGGAATTAAACCGCACGTACACACTGAAGGGACTACTGTTTTGAGTGTTCTTCCCAGAGTCATGCCGGACTTTGACAGCCATCGTTTGTGGTCCAACAAGTTTATCGCCGATGAGTTCGGTACGTTCCAGCGTCGCCGTGTAATCTACAATCTGAGCAGTTGCGTCCTCAATTAGACCATCTACTATGGGCAGGATTTCATCGAGTGGGTGATCACCGGTCAACTCAACGTCGGAGAAGTCACCTCCCTCTCGTGCCTTCAGGGCGTCGATCAATGCTTGCTGACGTGCGGATTCATTCTTTAACCACCATCCACCGTACAGCAGCAACCCCAACAGAACAAAAAGCACGATGCGCACGATGCGACGACGTTTGGGCCGCAAATCGATGTCATCTGCATTGGTAACTTCTACCTGATCCATTTGTATAAGGGCCGCCTTACTTACGGAGACTGCTTCTTCTTTGACTTCTTATTCTTTAGCCGTTCAGCATATTCGGCGAGTGCCTGCTCTGGATCTTCATTGAAATAGTCCTTGCATCCTGTGCAGCAGACGAAGTACGTCTTGCCTTTGTAAGTTACGGGAATCGTCCCAGCACCTTCCGTTACCACACACAAGACGGTCGCCTGACCCTGACCAAACCCACTGCCTTTTCGTGTGAATCCAACCTCACCAAGACGTGTATAAAGTGATTTTCCAGCTCGCTGTTCAATCAACATAATGAGTCGTTTACCTGATGCAACGAACCGAAAATGTACGCGTGCCGGCTGTCCCTTCTCAGCTGTTTCTGCAACAAGTGTCAACTTTCCCTGGTCGTCAAGTTTTCCGTCAAAGCGTTGTGACTTACCATCCGGCGAGGTCGTAACCAACGCGTATGTGCCCGGTTCCTCACCAGCTATCAGTTTACCGGACTTAAAGTACTTGCCTTTATCTGTTTCAAATACAAGTGCAGCTTCTTTATCAAACTCCCACTGCCAGCTGCTACTTTCGATCCAACCGCCGACCGTCGACCCACGCTTAATCTGACCGGCACCGCGCCACTGGCCAACGAGTAACTGCATTTTTTCTAAAGAGTCTCGTTTTTTCTCCGCAACGAGCATACCTGAAACTACACAAACCAGTAACAGGATTGAAAACGCGTTTCTCATGTTCTTCATTTGTTTTGCCTTTTCAGCTGATTGCAACGACGGCTATTTCTGAATTACTGTTGAGTTTCTGCGGGATCGAAGAACAACGCGATGCTCGCCGTAAAACCGTGGACAAAATTCGTTCCACCGATAGGCCCAATTTCACCCATCGCAAAGAACCCTGCCAGCGGGACTTCTCCAATTACGTCATTAATTACTGTAGCATCATGGTGCAACGTCTCGAACATACGTGAACCACGACCGTTACAAGTAAATAGTAATCCAGCGGTTGGTTGAGCCGTAGTCGAATCTCGTTTCCTAGCCAATAACTGTTTCATTTCACCATCTGCAGCTTCAGCATCTCTCAAATGAAACTGGACAGTCTGACCAGCACGCACGAAGTCAGTCACAACAATACTGCCTTCGTCGGGCACGACGTTTTCGATATTGCGGACCAAAAAATCACCTTGTTCAAAGTCATCTTTATACTCGTCTATTACTCGACCCAGATTTAATCCTTGCTGCATAGCAGCTTGTTCGTGAGTTGATGATGATTCGTAAATATCATGAACATGCTTCAATGCTGGCTCACCACGTAGTTGCTGGATTACGTTCCGCTCACACTTCGTAATTACCAGCGGTTCACCGATAGGTCGACAACCTTGAGAAACAACCGACTCTACCCGGATGGCGCCCTGCAATAACACTCCAACCGCACCGATCGAATACACGTCTCTGTTTAGAAAGACTCTGTTTTCGCCAGGGCTAAAGAAACCACTCGCCATTCCTCCAATAACAGGTTTTCCCGGTTGCTTTTCATTCACTTCTGCAAGTAATACATCTGCCGGGAAACTAAACGGCTCTCCCAGCAACAAGAGCGTTGATTCATCACCCCACGACTCATGAACTTCTTCCGGCCAACCGTGAATTGCACCGCCGCCAATTGTTCGCTCAAAAGTCAGACGAATTGGGGTGATAGATGTTTCCGGTAAAACGGCTGACCAAACCGAGATTGCTGGTGCTGATTCCACTTCAGTCTTAACACCCACAATGGACTCACCGGTACAACCAATCGTGTGTATAGAACTAAGTTCTTCGTCCAACTGTGCGACAATTGCTTCTGCATCATCCTGAAAGTGGGGGGATATAAACAAACACGTTAGATCCGGTGCTTGCCCTAATTCCGCTAGAATTCGGCTTACGGCCAAACTCAATTCGGAACTCCAATTACCAGATTGAATTAGCTCGCTATGGAATTTCTGTTTGGTCATGCTGGGTTGGCCGTTCCTTTACAACGTCAAATCTAACTAAAATATTGATTACAGTTGGCAATTGTATCAGGCCAGAGTTATCTGCGTTTATCTAGACCTTGCATCCAAAGAGATTGACATGAAATTCAAATCCCTCTTGGCCGCCGTGCTTTTATTATCACCCGCGTTTGCATTTTCGGAAGAATCCGAGAGCGTGGATTGGCTGGCGGAAATTCAAACATCACCAGACGAGTTGCCGGCAAACACACCTATGGTGGGGTCATTACTTGAATCATCGAGGGGAATGATCAAAACCCAGCGGCAATGGGAGTCGCGAAAGAGAGAGATCCGCCGTCGTTGGCTTCGATATCTTTCACCGGCAATAAAAAACCGCGGTGCGGCACCGGCATACAAGGTAATCCAGGAAGATACTACCGATGGCATCGTTAGACAGTTGATTCGATACGAAGTTGAGCCGGGAGAGGTCGTTGACGCATATCTGTTGCGGCCGATCGTATCGGTGGACAACGCCCCTGGAGTCGTCGTATTCCATTCCACCGTAAATCACAGCATTCGCCAACCAGCAGGAATCGAAGGTGTGAAGGAAAAGGCCTTCGGCCTGGCACTGGCCAAACAGGGCTTTATTGCTATCTGCCCAAGAAATTATCTTTGGCCCAACAATGACATCATCAAAGCTCAGGAAATGGCGGACCGCTATCACGCCAAAAATCCAAGTTCAACAGGTATGAGCAAGATGCTATACGACGGCCAAGTGGCAATCGACATATTAGAAATGCAACCCGGCCTCGATAAGGAGAGAATTGGTGTCATAGGTCATAGCCTTGGTGCAAAAGAAGTCATTTACATGGGTGCTTTCGATGATCGAGTAAAAGCAATCGTCAGCAGCGAGGGTGGCGTTTCAACCACTTTTTCGAATTGGTATGCGCCTTGGTATCTCGGGGATGCAATAAGAAATGAACAATTTCCTCACGATCACGAAGAACTACTAGGGTTAATTGCACCGAAGCCTTTTTTACTTGTCGGCGGAGACAGTGCAGACGGGGATCAAAGTTGGCCGATAATTCATCGTGCCCTCGAAGTGTATCACCTCTACGGAAAACCGGCACACATTGGGCTTTACAATCACCGCCAGGGGCATGCTGTACCTGTAGAGGCTGAGCAGAGAATGCTGCAGTGGTTAGTCCACTACCTTAAATAATTTCCATCTAATTTCCTCTATCACGTTAACTAAGATTTCAATGCACACCATCTGTTCGTTTTTCATCATCATTTGTCTTTCGCTTTTGCAAACTGGTTGCGGTAGCACACCAGAAGAAAGTGAATCCCAATTAACTGCGAAAGCCCAAATTGAAAAGCTCGGAGGACTCGTCTCGGGTACGGATTCTGTTTCCGTCAATCTGATGGGAAATCCCAATGTCAAGGATGACGATTTGAAGGTGCTAGCCGGAATCGACCATCTGGCTTATTTGAATGTCCGTGACACAGACATCGGTGATGCCGGCATGGCTCACCTTGCAAATATTAAGACGCTTGAGACGATCGATGTGAGCAACTCACTGGTGACCGACGCGGGCTTGAAGCACCTTTCCGGCTTGAGCATTTCGAGTTTCCACGCCGGACCCAAAAAGCACTCAGACGACACACGGAAACAAATCGGAGATGCCGGCGTTGCCGAGTTATGCAAAATAAAAACGCTCCGCGTCCTGAGCCTGCAACGTACAAATATTACAAGTAAGGGAGCTGCTTCTCTGGAGTTACTACCAAAGCTTGGTCGCCTGAATCTTGCCTTAACCAAGATCGACGACGAAGCAATCCCAGCGATTAGCACTTTGACAGCGTTAACAAGTCTAGACTTGAGTTTTACCGAGATTACAGATGAAGGCGTTATTCATTTAGAGACGCTGACCAATTTAAATCACCTCTTGATCTTAGAAACCGCCGTCTCAAACGAAATGAAGGCTGAATTATCGCAGCGGTTACCCGGTGCGGTTATTACTCTGAACAACGAAGATCAGGCAACTCAGTAACTGACAACTCAATGACGAGGCTAGACAGTCGTCCTTAGTGGTTCACCGGCCAGACCAAGCATAAGGTTTTCAACTGAGAGTTCAGCCATCTTGAACCGGGTCTGTTCAGTAGCACTGCCGAGATGTGGTGCGATCGTCACATTTGACAAGCTAAGCAATTCGTGACCACGCGGAAGTGGTTCCGGTTCAGTCACATCCAGCCCCGCATGATATATCTCGCGGTTTTTCAAAGCATTTGTAAGTGCATCTGTATCAACGACACCCCCGCGCGCGATATTAATCAGGATTGCAGTCTGCTTCATTTTTGAAAGTTGTTCTGCTCCGATCAGTCCACGCGTCTCATCAATAAGAAAACACACGAGGACAACGTAATCCGATTCCATTAATAAATCGTCAAACGATGTGTAGGTCGCATTCAGTTCGGATGGCAGATCGGTGCGTTCCCGTCGATTGTAGTAGAGGATATTCATATTGAATCCGGCGCAGCGCTTAGCAACCTCCAGACCAATTCGACCCATCCCAATGATACCAACGGTTTCACTGTGGATTTCACGACCAAGCATGTATCCCGGGTCATAGTACGTAAATTCATGGCTACGTGCGTAGACATCCCCTTCCACAAGCCGGCGACCAGATGCAAGCATCAGAGTTAGTGCCATATCCGCAGTTGCACCATTTAGAACATTGGGTGTATTTCCTACTGGAATGCCCCGATCTCGGGCATCCTGCACATTGATATGATCAACGCCGACACCGAAGTTGCTGATCACCTTCAATCCAGGCAATCGATCCATCACTGAACCGTCGACCTCCAAGTGACCGTATGTATACAATCCATCGACTGGTTCATCACACCCTTGAAGGGCAACGTCCCAAGGTAATAACTCCACCCGATTATCCATCAACTTAAGTACGGTATCCGCTAGCGGTGTATCGGCTACTACTCGAGGTTTTCGTTGTTCGGTCATCGTTGCCATCTCTCTTACTGCTCGTGGATTATTCTAAACATGATCGATCTCATGAAGGTAATCCAATGATGTCTTTAGTTTCTCGTCTATTGTTATATCACCGAGTGATTTGATCATGGTGATCTCATCCCGCCTCTCACTGATTTCGATTCGATCTGCGAGCACATCTGTTTTGGGAAACCAACCGTACACTTCTTTGCATTTGGAGTTAGTGAAGTAAGAGACGATTCCATCAATTGCTCGATCGTAATCCTCTGCACTTAAACTTCCAATTGAACAATCGCGAAGCTTCCATCTAATACCCTCGTCCTTCATGCGTACGAACCCGATACGTTTCCCGTTTTGATTTATCGCGAAGTATTTGTCGTAAGGATCTTTCTTTGTGAGGAACCACCAATAGAACTCACTTCGGTGGACGAACGCATCAAGGTGAGCATGTGCATGGTTGTAGCAGTTGCTAACCCAATCCAGATTCTCCTTTAATCGAAACTCCTCGAGCACTATGGAATCATCTCTAACTTCCGTAGAGCCGATGTCGATCAATCCCTTATGAGCTGGACAAAGCTGATAACCGAGCCGGGAATAGTACTCCGGCTTTATATCAGAGAAGAGCAAGCTGACAGATGTACCGCGAGCGGATTCGAATTTTTCCGTCCAGTCCATTAGTTGGCGGGCATAACCTTTGCCCCTTGATTCCGAAATTGTATGCACGCAGCCGATAAAGGACGTCGGCACCAAAGAATCCCCAAGTGATAGCTCGAATGGGAAGCTTGCTAGCGACACTTCTACTCGCTCTTCACCAACGCCAACACAAAAGTCTGCGCGTTGATGGTGAATGGATGCCAAACGGAGGTTTACATGTTCCGCAAAATCATCAGAGCTCCGCCACACATCAAAGATGTTTTCGAACGACTGCACTCGATCCTGAAATGTGGCCACTCTGAACGACAGCATCATCAATCACCCTTTTGGAAAACAGCAAACGTCTCAGCTACTTTACCTGCCATCGTTCATCAAAAAACCCGTGGCTTACAACTGCTCCGGGAGCCATATCATTCGGCAATTCATCCAGGTTGATTATCGACCAATCCGGTAGTTTTGGATTTTGAAGAGAATTTGTCCGATCGTGTCCTTCTCGATGCGTTGGACCGCTATTGATGACTACATACTTGTCAACATTCAGGGGATTGGGATAGATCATCAATGGCAAGTGATTCTTACTATCGAATTGTTGGTCACCGATTGCAACTTTGCTGTTTGACCAGGCCAATGGCATTGAGTGCTTCAGGTTTTGGTCATTCAACAAACGACGCATTACACTGTTAGTCTTAGGGGTACCCCACAACACAAGGTTATACGTCTTGATCATTTCACGTGTTAGTTGCTTATCTGTAATAACGGGAAGTTCACCGCGGTAGAGTGACTTCCATCGATCACGAAGGTGCTTGAACTCAAAATCCAACCATCGCTGAATCGTTGCGTTGTTCTCTACGGCACTCGGCAGAACGACAACGAATGGTGAATAAAAGGCATCGTCTATCGGACCTTGCAGCTCGGGTGATTTAGTTAGCCCTGTCGGCTCTCCAAGTTGCCACTTCCCATCGCGTTTAATAAACGCCAGTGATTCAGTCTCTGCGGTGTTAATCGCTGTCCCGTCAATCTCGCATGATTTAACTGTGGTCATTTTGGGAGAGAGTCTCAGGGATGTGATATTCTTAGTCGTAACTGTGATTGACTCGTCGACAATCCGAGCATCAACGCGAGCATCACTCCAATGTTCTTCCAACCCAGTTAAGGTCACCCAGTAAGCCGAATGATATCGAAGTGTCTGTGTTTGCATATGAACACGCTTGGGCATATTTGGGCGACCTGAAATACTGGCGGCCAACATATGGTTCATAATCTCCTTGAGTGTGTCGGGATGATAAGAGTGCCCCATACCAGGCCCGATCAGATGCAGTAGCTTTTCCCCTTCGGTCTCAAAAGCTCGTTCCATTATTTCAGCCGCCTGGATTTGTTTATCGTTTTCACCGCTATATGCGACCACAGGCAGATTGAACAGATTTCTCGCATACCCAGGTATGTCATAAAGCCCCCACAGTTTCTGAACATAAGGCTCCGGATACGTATCAGGAGTCATCTTGTTGTATTCCTTGGTCTCTGCGAAACCAGCACCAGGGGCAACTGCCGCCCACTGATCTGCGTAATGAGCACCGACATGCCATGCGCCAGCACCTCCCATGCTGAATCCCATGAGAATAACACGCTCACGATCGATGTTGTAACGGCGGGAAACTTCTTGGACGACCTCCAAAACATCGATCTCACCTGCTGACTTGAATCCCATGCAGTGACGCCCAAATGGATGAACGACAATCGCGTCTGCAGGTGCAATTCGGCCTTTACGCTTCAGCCGCTGATCGATGAAATGCAAGTCGGTCGTTTTATCACCGCGTCCGTGTAACCAAACATATAGCGGCACGGGTTGTCCTAAATCAAGGTCTTCGGGAATTTCCAGGCCATATGGCTGTGCAGAACCATCAATTGAAGATCGATACCCTCGAACCACAAGTCCTTTATCTTTATTCCATGGTGCCTTTTGATTGTTTAGATCTTTCAATCGTGACTCGGCGAGTGTCATGACCTGCCGAGCGACATCAAACTGAGTCGGTGAATAGAATTCACCAAGATCCACAGCCAATTCCACCGCTTTGATTAGAGCGATGACATCGTAACGAAAGGTATTCATATGGATACGCGGCATTTGAAGTGCTACTTTCGCTGCACGTAGCCTCCGATTCATTTCTGCCAGAAAATCCTCCGGCATTTCAATCCCTGCCGGCGGGATCTTCCGGGTGATCGACGGAATCGGGTCAATTCCTTGCGGTGTCTTTAGGTTGAGGGGCTTCGTAATCCGCGTGCCCAACCGCCGATGGAAACCATCTGCCCTTGCAGATTCCGGTATTACATCCGCAGTTGCTGTTCTCCACCGGCTCAACTCTTGGCGCAGTCCGGACAACACTTCTGCATATTCAGGATCGGCTGCCAAGTTATGCAAAGAGTGAGGGTCCTTGGATTGGTCGTACAATTCAACCGCTGGTCGCGGAAATAAGAACGTCCCACGCTGATCCTTTGATAACTCGCGACGTGCTTCCATTCTCTGCAGATCCTGATAGCTGGGACTGCGGACGGCATCTGCCGGTGGAGTGCCCGGCAGTTCCGGGAATGCATTCTCTATATATAAGAAGCGATTATTCCTTACGCATCGTTCGTGAGCACCGTAATCGTGCCAGTTATGCTCTGCAAACACAAAATCCCGTACCGTTACTTTCGGGTTTCTCAATATTTTGGCAAATGACATTCCTTGAAAAGATGGCTCTGGATCAAGTCCCGCCAAGTCCAAAAAAGTTGCACCAATATCAACACTGCTCACGAGGCTGTTTGTCGTGGCACCAGGATCCACTTCACTAGGCCAGTGCACAACAAACGGAGTACGAATTCCGGTGTCATAGATAGTTGTTTTATCGCGTGGAAATGGACGCCCATTATCCGCCATTACAATTACGACTGTGTTATCCGCGACACCTTGCTGTTCCAGTTCGTGCATGACTTGACCAATATAGTCATCAAAGCGGCTAACCTCGTCATAGTAGAGCGCCAGGTCTTCCCGTGTTGCCGGCTCATCCGCGAGATATGGAGGTACCACAACATCCTGTTCTGTGTGCGGCTCTTTAATAGCTCCTTTGGAATATCCACGGTGTGCATCAAAAGCCGCGAACCAAAAGAAAAAGGGTTTATCTTTTGGCCGTTCCTTGGTGACTTTCACCCAGTTTTCACACCCACTAGGCCCGCCTCCAACTATTAAGTCAAAGTGTTTGCGAGGTGCAGTACCAAGATGCCACTTACCTGCCGCAGCAGTGTAGTAGCCGTTTTCTTTTAGCACTTGAGGAAACACAACCTGACTCTCCGGCAATGGTTCATGAAGATTTGCTGCGCCGGTTGCGTGTGGATATCGGCTTGTCATTATGCTGCAGCGACTTGGGCTACAACTACTACACGTTAGAAACGCCGAATCAAATCGCATCCCAGCCTCTGCAAGCCCATCGATATTTGGCGTTTTGATTGTCGGATGCCCGTAAGTACCAATGTCTTCAGCACTTATGTCATCACCAATAAACACGATGAAATTCGGTGAGTCTGCTGCCTTCGACGACATTGGGAAAAACAACAGTAGTGCAAGTGTGATGGTGAAGAATCGAATCATTCTGGCAACAATCTAATGGTGATAAGCGGTATGTTTGATAAGGCATAAAAAAACGCAGGGCACATTGCTGCAACCTGCGTCTTATTGTGTCAGATGACACTCTATTTTTCGACAACCCAGACGTTTCTGTATACGACAGGATTTCCATGTCCTTGCAAGTAAAGCAAGCCTGGTGAATCGGCTTCAGGGTGTTTGCCCGGCGTATGATTTGGTAATTCCAGATCGTCATGAATGACCACACCGTTGTGCTTGATGGTCACTCGGGCGTTTTTGACCTTCTTGCCATCTGCATCATATTTCGCAGCTGTAAAGTCATAGTCATATGTCTGCCATGACAACGGCGGCAGGCACATATTTACTTTGGGTTCAGAGATCGAGTAGATCCCGCCGCATTCATTGTTTTTCCCATCAAGCCCAAATGAATCAAGCACTTGCACTTCGTACCGACCTTGAATGTACATACCACTGTTTCCACGTCCTTGCCCACGAGCAAATGGCATGTACGGTGTACGAAACTCCAAGTGAAGTTTGTGATCACCAAACTTCTGCTTCGACTCACAGTCATGTCGAAGGAGTTTACCGAGGACGGCTTCACCACGTTCAAAGTTCTTCACTGATTCAGCAGAACCATCAAACAATACAACAGCACCTTCAGGAGGCTTAGCACCGAGCGTCTTACTCTTTCGGTGAACCTTAGGAATCGTATCGGTAACCTCGCCATCATCATTGATCAGACCAATACCTGCTTCGACGAGTTTACTTCGAGCAACGTTTCCATCCTCTGATGTCCAGGAAATTATATCCCCTTCCAGTTTGCCTTCACTGGTGCGAGTCTCGGCACCACGTTCCCAACCGGCACCTGGCAAACCGCCGATAAAAGCGGTGCTTTTGAATGTCGTATCACTCAATGCGATCACCTGAAAGCCGACCTTGACTTGCTGACCATCCTGTTCAACTTCGACTAGGTATTCACCCTGGATTTTGTAATGTGCTGTCTTGGCAGCTTCTTCTGGTTTAATCCATTCCTTTTTGTCCTGTGCCGTGACAGGCACAGTAATAACCACAGCCATCAATATGGAAAGTATGTTCAACCGGTTCATTTGTGGGATCTCCACCTTGAATTGAGAAATGAATTGAGAAATCAAAAATGCATGAGTACCACGTCATTCTCGAATCTTGAAGAGCCTGAAACAAGGGGATACATCAAGTCATTTGTCACGGTATGACACCAGTAACAAATAATCCCTTGCTTCTTTCTCTATGCGTGTAACAATACCACCCGACCACCAATTCCCATTCAGATGACTCTCGAATCGAAATAAAAGGAGTCACAAATGGTCCATCAAATCACTTCATATCTGATAGAAGGAATCATACACCTAAACCACTCCATGACGCTCGATGGCCGCCTTTGGTTATGCGGATTAGAGCGAGATGTGAGTTTGTTTCTAACAGGTGAAATACCTGATCATCTCAAAGGTCAAAGCTTCAGGGTCCGCCCACCACTTTCAGCGGAGTTTGTTGAAGCACCCGATGAAATCCGTAACGAGCTTCTGACAACTCAGGTTGGAGCGCTTCTTGAAGTATCGATCAATCATCCAAGTGGAACTCCATGTCATGATTTAGATACTTCCGACAACGACGAACTTGAATTCCATTTGCGATGGCACGGACAAAATGGGCCCGTGGCAATTCACATATCCGGAGTGATTCTTGAACGTGCGTACTCCCAAGATCACGACACTTCGGAAGTCGATGAGATGGGAGTATACGCAAGTACAGAATTCATCGATCGTGTGTACGAGTCAATCACCAATGATGAATTCACCACTCCGGAGATTCCTAGCGATCTCTTTCAATCAACTAACGAGTCGAGAGAATTCCTTCTTTCTTTTCCAATGTCCAATGAAAAGGGGAAATTCCCGCCCGATGCAGGATTAATCCGTTACCCTCTGATTCATGACATTACCGGTGCCGACAGAACAACTGACGGATTCTTCAAATTCCTTGATGAAATATCATCTGGCCAACATGACGTGTTTCTAGCTGATTTATTGGACCCTCCATTAAGATTACCGCCTTCAAACGTGATGTCAGACGATGAGATCAGCATCAAGATTGCTGAAGTACTAGCGCGTATAGCCAAACATGGAGTAGCGGTAAGCGTGTGTGACCACTTCGGTCCACGCGATCTCTACGATATGTTCTGTTCGCAGTATTTACCGGAAACACGTATTCATCCGCAGCTAATCGAATTCGAATACATCTTTTATATCGACACTTTTGAGAGCTGTCCGATGTGCCAGGCAAGTCTTGAAGTTGGCTAGGCCATTAGGTTACTTCGATACTGGCCAATCCAGATGTTTGTGGAGGAAATCAAAAGTCTTCACAGCGTTGATCTTGTGTGGACCATCAAACCACTCGATTTCTGTTTGCCCAGGTATCTTTAGCAACGCGGCATACATATGTCGTACTTTTGCGTACTCGTATGCAACCCATTCATCCACGCCAACACCGTCAAAGTGGCCGCGTTCAACCATAAAAGGCCTCGGGCAAATCAGATATCCCATTTCCGCATAATTAAATGTCCCACCCAAGTCCCATTCGAAGATCTCATATTCACCATGCCATACATAAGAGAAGCGATGTTGGGTAGAAGCATTCTTGCGCACCCATTCATTGAAGTCCGCTGAACAAATCGAAAGGCAATAGTCCGTTACCAACGGTGGAATCCGCATTGCACTTTTGCCACCGTAAGACAGTCCGTAAAAAGCTATCCGTTTGTCATCGACTTGCGGCAATGTCTTAAGCCAGTTAACGATCTGCTGATGCTGCGGCACGATCGTCGAGAAAATCGTCTTCTTTAAGACATAGGACTTACGTTGAATCGTTCTAAATCTGTCCCGAAAGATGTACAGGTTCTGCGGTGAGAATGTAATAAATCCACGTTCAGCAAGCCGCGTCGCAAAGCGTGAATAGTATTGCTCATTCTGCTCACCAATCGTGTCCTGTGGTCGACCTTCCAGTCCATGCTGACACACCACGACCGGCCGCTGTTCACCGTCCTTAATCCCCGTCGGAATGATAATGAGGCCATATGCTATGACGTCATCATATACATCCAGCACGACTTCATACCGAGTCCATTTTGCGTTCTCCTCGACCAGTCGCGTCCGAGGATTCAATGGCTTAGCATCAAGATCCCACTTTCCAACTACTTCATTTCGGAAATACTCCCGGTACCACTCGGTAGATTCTTTATATTTTTCTACGGAACTTGTATCTAGATTCTTTGTGAACTCTTTCCGAATAAATGGCGTCTCCGTTAGCAACCATTGCGTATGCTGATCCATTTCAAGTTCGATTCGGTTTTCCCTTGCAACTGGATCATCTAAATCACCGTGCAATTTGACTGGTGGTGTTCCTTTGATGAGTGATAACTCGTCATCACCCAAGCTATGTAAATAAGCGATCAAGGTATGGGAGAAGTTTTGATCCTCTTTTCCTTGTGATAAAGACCAAGTAGCAGTTAAGTCTTCGCTACCGATGAGCTCAAGTGCCCGTGCATATTCACTCTGTACAACATCCCACTGCGGGGACACAATCCGAGCTGGCGCCGCCCCACCGGAACCTGTCACTTCGAATTCTGGCCCCTTAGACGCATCAATCGCGAGTGATCGCCCAGCATACAGCGATGCGATTTCAGCGTCTCCGAATTGCTCCAGAAGTGCCCACACGTTGCGGGCTGCCGGCTCCTGCCAAATGTTCTGGCGGGAATCAAAGTACCCGCTGACCCAGGTCGAATCGATCCGCGTGTCGATGGCCCCCGCATAGAATGCAAGCAATCCTCCTTCACCGTAACCTACAACACCAACCGTCCCATCTTCGGACCGACTACTTGCCCAATCAACAACGGCCAGCACTTTCTGTAATTCGTATCCGATTACGTGACGACCGAGCTCATATGCGCTGCGATAGATGAACTCACGACTTGATAACAATCCACGGCCGTCGTGTTTCTTTTGAGTACGCCCCAGAATAACCGGAACAACCACTGTCGCTCCCTGTTCAGCAAGCCTCATGGCGATCTGAGATTCCGGCGAGATTCCCTCTGTTAGCCCGCATAGCATTTCTGGTGTTTGGTCTGCATCGGCAATTGCTACAACCGTCGTACCATTAGGTTCATTAGGGATGATTAGAAAACCCTCACCTGACTGTGCTCGAATACTAGGCCACTTAACCCGATAGACCTTAGCGTACTGCGTCTCCGCAAAGGCAATTTTTCCAGATGTGCCTGAGATTACATCCAAGTCCTCAAATGCAACACGATCGTCTCGCACTCCGAGAAGATATGACAACCGCTCGCGATTCTTCTTAACAGAGGCTTCATAAGCATCCCGACTTGAAGTGTCTCGATTCCAATACTGCGATCGCTTTTCAATAGAGCTTTCCACCTGACGCAACACGAATTTATCTGCGTCCGTTACAAGCCTGTCCGTTATATCCCCTTCCAGCGTGAGCGGTTTTGTGTTTGGAAGCGGGTCCGCATTGACCTCTGCAAAGGCGAAGACGAGAGACGTGAGCGCAACCAATAAAACGCTTGTGTGTAACTTCGCTGTATGAATCTTTGTCATGAGGTACTCCAAAGTCGGCGCAATAAAATGAGAGGATCTAAATGATGTTCACCGCAATGCCGATTCTAAGGCACGAGAATACCGCATTCCACTAACACTCAAAAGCATTCAGGATTTATCTGCAGTGCCAGAGTGGCGACCTTAAGCTAGTCGGGCGCGCTAAGACGGATGTTTTTGAGTTGAGTGGAAGTGTACCAACTGGCGATCCCAAACGGTCGCACGGGTTCCTGTTCCCACCAAATACCGAATTTGTGACTGTCAGTAGGAACACTGAAATACTCTTTTCCATCAATCCAGGCTTGAATAGATTCCGTAGTGACTCTCAGTCGAATCTGATACCAACGATCGTCCTCAACATCCAAAAACCCCGTTGATTCGTTTTCCACAGCTGCCATGTTGTCGATATTTGACAATCCCACGACACCGCCGCCCCAGCCACCGATTATCATAGAACAGAATTCGTTATCAACTGGAAATGTGATGCCGCAAAAGAAGTCGCGGCCATCAGTACGTCGGGCTTCAAGTGATACTTCGTAGTTCATGGTTGGGAAGTCTTGGCCAGCATAACGAATACCCGTTGCCGGCTTACCGGATGACAGACTAATGACTCCTTCCTCTATAGAAATCTCGCCATGTTTCTCAAAGTCGTTATCGGTAATGACAGACCAGCCTTGCAGCGAATCATTGAGATTTAGCTTACGGCTACCAGCTAACTTTGAAACACGTTCGAGTGAGCAAAAATGGCTAATAAGAAAGCGAGTATATTTTGGAAGATTCTTCGTTAAATCCGTGGAAGATCGCGATACCGCTGTAAGGAATCCCTGTAGCATGCCGTCGTTTAGATTCAGCTTCATTGAAATCGTATATGGTGATCGGCTGATATCAGTTGTATCCATTTCGGCTCGAAACTCGCCGGTAAAAACATCACCGTTATAATCCGGGTAGTTTACAAGCATTTTTAGGTCTTCATCGATGCGCACGTGCACATCTTGATCCTCATGCACCCAGATTTCGATTAGGCGATCCCCTTCATACGTTTTTAGCTTGCCGCGCCAATAACCAAGCAACTCATCGGGCATAGGTTCCTTCGCAGGTGGTGCGTATGGTGAAGACAATCTCCACGCGATGAGATTCTTTTGGTACAGCGGTACCAGTGCTGCGATGGCATCCTGAGTTACCAGCCCGGGCAAGTCACTCGATGAGTTACACAGGGCGACCACAGCCGCATTATGATCCGGCAAAATCGTCAGATATGTTCGAACACCTGGCATGCCTCCTGTGTGACGAACAGTTTTAATACCAAAATCATCTTCGGTAATCCGCCAGCCCATTCCATATCCGCTACCCGAAACGATCTCCTGAGTAGGAGTTTGCATTTCCAGTGTGCCCTGAATTCCGAAAATCTCTACTTGATCTTCGAGCAACTCACCAAGATGGAATAAGGCAAACCGCGCCAGATCATGTGCACTGGCATATACCGCAGACGCACCATCGTGATCAAACGTGTAGTACGGAATCGGCTTCCCATCCTCACCGTAGCGTACGGCTGCATACTGCTCATATTCATCGCTTAAATGAACGGATGTTCGATTCATACCAAGTGGTATGAACACCTCTCGTTTCATCCAGTCGGCATATGACTTACGTGATGCACGACCAATTATGAAGTCCAGGATTCCATAGCCGAAATTCGCATATGTATATCGATCACCGGGGTTCGACATGAGCTTCCCATATCTACGAATCGACTCTTCAAAACTTGGTGCTTTGAATTCTTCATGGTCATAAAAGAACTGTGCATGTATAGGCAAACCTGACGAGTGATTAAGAACCTGTCGAACTGTTGCTGGTGTTTCACCGTCAACGAGATTCTCGAGCTTGGCTCGGCCAAGGTACTTGTTGATATCTTCATCAAGCGTCAGCTTGCGATCCTTGACCAGTTTCATAATCCCTGTTGCAGTAATGGGCTTGGAGATGGATGCGAGTGAATACATCGTATGCTCGTCAGCCTTTCGATTATTCTCTCGGTCGGCCAGACCAAATCCTTGTTCCCAAATGATCTTGCCATCCTTTACAACCGCGATCGCACATGATGGTACATCACCGGACTGTACACGTTGCTGAATACGCTTGATCACTCCGGTAAAGTCCGGTGAAGCGGAAGTGTTTTCCTGAGCTGTGAGAGACATGCAAAGACCACTTGTCAGTAAGACCCAGACGAGTGTCACGCGACTTACCATTTTCATAGTTCGGATCCTGAAATTCATCATCGTTACACGCGACGCAATATATAAACCACATCTTCGGTCTGATCATCAATTGGCATCGACTGCTTAAGATTG
>Ga0114933_10001151_pt1 | contig 30172 bp, 31 predicted proteins | sample 4SBtaG_FD_89691 | JGI IMG/M metagenome (GOLD analysis project Ga0114933, IMG submission 89691) | Deep subsurface microbial communities from Kolumbo volcano to uncover new lineages of life (NeLLi) - 4SBTROV12_W25 metaG | ecosystem: Environmental > Aquatic > Marine > Volcanic | place: Kolumbo... | reverse complement strand
ATCCATCTGATGTGCCTGCACATCATCTGATATCTGATCTGGAAACACATTAGGATTAGGAGCAAATGAAAAAGCTGCATCAATCGCGCATTGACCGCTTTTCCTATGATCTCTATGAGTATGAGTAGTACTTCTAACTGGGTCTATGCAAAATAACACTTCAGGTTTGTGCTTTCTAATTTCATATACGAGTTCTCGCCTAAACTCCTCGTCATCTTCCAAGCCACCGTCAAGATGTCTTAGAAATACTACCCTACTGATACCAAGAGAATCAGAAGCATTCTGTTGTTCTATTTCTCGTATCGCGGTAAGTTTCTCAGGGGTTAAAGATCTATCTCCAGTACCTTTATCACCTTTGGTGCATAGAATCACTACTATATCGGTATTACTCGAATCAATCCATTTGGCCATCGTTCCGCCACAACCTCCTTCGCAATCATCCGGATGAGGTGTCACTACAATAGCTCTCTTAGGTGCTTGTTCTATGATTTCCATTTTGTTTCTCTCTTTTTATAAAACTTCTTTAATTCGAACAGCCAATGTTCGAGTCATTCCTGGCACTGCCGCAATGTCATCTATCTCTGCGTTCTTGATTCCTTGAACAGAACCAAATTGTCTTATCAGCATTCTCTTACGTTTCGGACCAACTCCGGTAACCATATCAATCGGAGATTTTAATGCAGATTTACTCCTTATATTCCTATGATATGTGATAGCAAAGCGATGAGCTTCGTCTCTAAGCCTTTGTAACAAAAATAATGATTCAGAATCTCTAGGAAGAATTATAGGTTCTTGGCTATCTGGAGTAAAAACCCATTCATTCTCTTTGGCCAAGGACGCCAAAGGAATATCTTGCAATCCCAAATGAAGCATAACTTCCTGCACAGCAGACAATTGTCCTTTACCCCCGTCTATCAACACCAGTTGAGGCCTTTCTTCCCAGGTATTGCTTCTATTCCCGTTTGCAGCAATTTCTTCAGTGTTAATTGGACCGAGCCTTGAAAATCTACGAGAGACCATTTCTCTCATACTTTCATAATCATCTACGCCCTCTACAGTTTTAATCTTGAATCTTCTGTATTTTTTAGGCCTAGCTATCCCAGATTCGAAAACAACCATACTACCCACAGTGTTAGTGCCTTGTATATGGGATACGTCATAACATTCTATCCTTCCAGGAAACTCAGGGAGCCCCAGATATTCTTGTAAATCTTCGGCAGCTTTGTAAACGGCGTCAGAATCGGTTACCCATTTAACTTTATGCTGAGTCAATCCTTGCTGAGCATTATTAGATGCAACTTCCAAAATCTTGCGCTTATGCCCTCTCATAGGCACTGATATGGTGACTTTTTTACCTCGTTTCTCTGACAGCCACGACTCGATCAAACCTTTTTCTAGAGGTTCAGCTTCAACCAGTATAGTAGGAGGTATAACCGAAGCGGTTTCATAAAATTGCTTAATGAATTGAGTAATCACAAAATTTCTATCAGTATCTTTAGTCCCTTGCATGAAAAAATTATCTCGGCCAACTAATTTCCCTGTCCTAACAAAGAAAATCTCAACCCATGCCTCCGAATCTCCGATTTCAACAGCAATAACATCTGAATCCTCAGAAACCAAAGAGGCCACTTTCAAATCTTGTTCTTCACTAACTTTTTGGATCGCTTGTAATTGATCTCTAAGAACAGCTGCGCGTTCGAAATTAAGATCTGTTGATGCAGTTTCAAGTTGTGTTTTTAAATTGCGTTCTACCGTGTCCGTTTTCCCTTCCAAAAATAATATGACCTGCTTTATCACTTCGTCATAATCTGCCTTAGAAGCATATCCAGTGCATGGCGCTACGCAGCGATTTATGTGATATTCAAGGCACGGCTTAGCATCTCTTCCAGTGATGTTTTTTGTGCATGAACGATACGGAAAAAGTTTCTTGATTAAGTCCATCGTCTTACGCAATGTACCTACCGTCGCAAAGGGACCAAAATATCTGGAACCATCATCGATAATACGCCGCGTTAAATAGACCCTAGGAAAATCTTCATGTAAATCTATCTTTAAATATGGATATGTCTTGTCATCTTTTAGGCGAACGTTGTATGGAGGTTTATGTTTCTTTATAAATGTATTCTCTAAGATCAACGCTTCTGCTTCGGTATTAGTTACAACAAATTCAAAATCTTCTATTCTAGCTACCATGCGAATTGTTTTCGGTTGATGATTAGCTGAAGCTTGGAAATACGATCTCACGCGATTCTTTAAAACATTAGCCTTCCCAACATATAACACGTTATCCTGGGCATCCTTCATGATGTAGATGCCTGGAGAATCTGGTACAGCGTGGAGTCGTTGTTCTATATTAGCAATGCTCATGACAATAAAATCACAAGTACCAGGCAAGAACTCCAAGAACAATTAATATGGGAACACTAAAGAGACCGATCCGAAGTAATTCTGAGCCCATAAAGTTATAAGCGGATGGACCAGAAGTAGCAATCCTTCCTGTAGCTCTTGGCGCTCTTGATGCTCTTGGTGTAGTCGTCTCAGCCACTTCAGAAGTAGCAATGGGGGCTTCAGCGACTGCTGTCTGGCCAACTGCTAATTTTCTTGGCTGTCTTTTTTTGCGTTTATTAATTTGTGATTGCCGAGCGGCAACCTTCTTCCCTTTAGCAGGCATACCACACCTCCCAGATAATTATTCAGTATATTCTACACTAATTCGGTTCAGAAATCAGAGCGTTATGCCCTTGGATGGCTCTTCTGATACTCTCTTCTTAAATGCTTATTAGTGAGGTGAGTGTATATCTGGGTAGTAGATATACTTGAATGACCTAATAATTCCTGTACATGTCTAAGCGGGGCCCCGTTCTGCAACAAATGAGTCGCAAAACTGTGTCTCAATGTATGTGGGGTAATGTCTTCTTCAATCCCTGCTTTCTTACTATAGTTTTTCAAAATATTCCAAACCCATTGTCTAGTAAGTCTTTCTCCCCTATGACTTACAAACAATCCCGTCTCTTTACTTTTAGATCCTAAAAGAGACCTTCTAGCTCCTTCAACATAAGCTTTCAAGCTATCAGCAGCTTTCTCGTGCAAATAAACTATCCTTTCTTTGTTTCCTTTACCCCAGCAACGTATATACATTTCAGTAAAATCGACATCAGAAACATTCAGAGACACAAGTTCGGTTACTCTTAATCCGGTTGCGTATAACAATTCCAAAATATTAGTGTCTCTAATTGACTCAGAAGTTCCGGCCTTCGCTGCCTCATCTAATAACTTGACCATATCTTCTTCTGATAGGTATTTAGGAAGGGCACGTCCAATTCTAGGAGATCCTATGGAACTTGAAGGATCTTGAACAATTCCTCCCGTCAACATTAGAAATGAGAAGAAACTCTTAACGGATGCAATCTTACGAGCAGTTGTTGTATTTGCATATCCGCGATTCTCTTGCAAATAAACCATATAATCGCTGAGCATCTGAGTGTCGATCTGAGAATATTGAATTCCTGATTCTGTATCATTTTCGATTTTATCTGATACAAAATCGTGAAACTGAATCAAGTCACTTCTATAGGCGTCCAATGTATTTTGGGAAAAGTTCTTCTCTACAACTAAATGTTGCAGAAACTCTTTAATATGATCCATTTGTGATAATACCTCGAATATAAAAATGTCACCGCATCATATCTAGGAGCCTAAAAATATAATAATAATAAATAAGTTCACTAATGATCCAAGCATCACTAGATATCGAATACAACTTGATTTTATCATTGAGAAGACATAACAAACACATAAAATGGAGCAAAAAAACGCAAAAGTGCGAAATCTTTACGAATATCGATTTTTTTACCGATAGTTGTGCACTTAACCAAGAAAATCTATAATTGTGTCTGGTTTGGATTAGAACAGCCGCAATTTCTATAATTAATTCTGTGAGGTCATCAATTGTATAAAACTATCAACGCAAACACCCTTGAAGCTCTAACTAAGATAGACACGCCTAGTATCTGTAATGCTATAGAAGGCTTTGATGTAAGGCCAAGAACCGAAGGGTTCATGAGTGCTGACATTCGAAGTCAGTTACCTTCACTCCCTGCAGTAGCTGGATATGCAGTCACTGCTATGATCAGTGCTAAAAGTCCTCACGGACCTCAAGCCTCACGAGATGACTGGTGGGACTTCATAATGTCCGTACCAGCTCCCAGATTTGTAGTCATACAAGACATCGACGATCCTGCGTTCGGAGCTTATTGGGGAGAAAATAACTCGAACATCCACAAAGCTTTAGGTTGCGTGGGAGTTGCTACCAATGGGACTGTTAGAGACTTGGATGAAGTAAGACCCCTCGGTTTTCAGTTGTTCTCTCCTAATGTCGCTCCATCTCATGGGTATGTCCATTTAGTAGATGTAGGCAAACCTGTGACAGTTGGAGGTCTTACTGTTCACCCAGGAGATCTTATGCACGGGGACAAACACGGAGTTACATCCATTCCTTTTGAAATAGCTGATGAACTACCAGCAATGGTAAAAACCATAGCTGATTATGAAGCCTTAAATATTGAATTATGCCAATCTGACAATTTCTCCCTTGAGAAACTCAAAGAATTGGCAAAAGCCACCCGCCCCTATTAAAACCAAAGGATAAGCGTCAATGCATATACGGAAAACCTTAAAACTAAGTGTAATATTAGCTATTCTAAGTGCTTCTTTAGCACTAGGATGCCAGCCAGATGTAGCTGAGCTTGCTTCAGTTACACCTGAAGCTTCAGAAGCTTTGCAAATACCGACAAGCACTCCTGTACCTGAGCCAACCGTTGAAGAAGAATGCTTAGAGCCAGTCCGATCCGAAACAGAATGGATGGGGCAAATGATTCCTCAATATTCGTGCGTACCTCAAATCAGCGTCGATCCTGCCAAAACCTATTACGCAACAATAAAAGTAACCAATGAATCAGGTGAATCTTACGCTGGCCACCCAGTGGGAGATATTAAGATTGAACTGTTAGCTAGCGTTGCTCCTCTAACCGTAAGTAGCTTCAAATTCTTAGCCGAAGATGGCTTCTATGACGGGTTGATTTTCCACCGCGTCATACCTGACTTCATGATTCAAGGAGGGGATCCTACTGGAACTGGGACATCAGGACCTGGATACAAATTCAAAGATGAATTTGAACAAAACACAACGTTTGATCGTACAGGAATCCTAGCCATGGCAAATTCTGGGCCTGGGACCAATGGAAGTCAGTTCTTTATAACAGTAGCACCAACACCCCACCTTAATTTCAATCACACAATCTTTGGATACATAGTAGAGGGTCAGGAGCTGGCAGATGAAATTTCAATCGCAACTGGAGACCAATCGAACAGACCTACAGAATCAATCATCATCGAAACTATAATTATTGACGAAGGTTAACCCTAGATATGGAACTACCCGGTTTAGAATTCACTCACAAAAATGGTATCGCTTATTTGACTTTAAATAGGCCACGTAAGCTCAATGCTCTTAATTCTGCATTGATGTCTAGCCTAAACGAAGCCTTAGACTCAATTGAAAAGAATAAAAATATCCGAGTCGCAATTATCACTGGAGCAGGCAAAGCATTCTCTGCTGGGTTTGATTTAAATATTGGAAGCAGAGAAACTCAAGATATGGACGCAGATGAATGGCGGCCCATTGTTCAAGGATATGTTAATACTTTTCTTAAAATATGGAATCTTAGCAAACCAGTAATCGCAGCTGTCAACGGCTACGCCTTAGCAGGCGCTTGTGAGCTTGTCCAAATATGCGATATAAAAGTCGCTTCAGAACATGCTGTTTTAGGCGAACCAGAAATTCGTTCAGGCATAGGGCCTCCATTATTAATAACTCCATATAGCGTAAACCTGGCTAAAGCAAAAGAAATGCTTCTTACGGGTGACATGTTCGACGCGTACGAAGCGGAGAAAATGGGATTAGTCGGAAGTGTAGTGCCTCATGAAGAACTCATGGAATCTTGTGAAAAAATTGCCTCCAAAATATGCAAGCTTCCACAAGTAGGAGTTAAGATGAGCAAATTGGCGGTCAACCGAGCTCTAGAAGGAATGGGTTTCTTGAATACCATCAATCACAACATAGAGCTCATGACTCACTTCACTACTACAATGACTCCTGAACAAGAACAATACAATCAAATCCGCCGAGACGAAGGCCTTAAAGCAGCCTTAGATTGGAGAAAAGAACGGTATACTTAACCTTGCTTCTTAACTTCTATCTTTGATAGACCTTCAACAAACTTCAAAATTCCTGAATGGTCTAATTCTTCATGTCCTTCGTTAACCAAAGTCCCTAATATTTGTTGAACCAAAGCTGTAACAGGGAGAGGTACATTCAGATCTTGAGCAGTCTGTAACACATTCCGTAGATCTTTCTGATGAAGCCTAATCCTAAATCCTGGATTGAAATTACGGTCAAGCATCATTGGCCCCTTAGCGTTCATGACATTGCTGCCCGCCAAACCACCTTTTATTGCATTAAATACTTTTTCAGGGTCAACCCCGGCTTTCTGGGCTAACACAAATGCTTCGCTTAATGCTTCTATGTTTGCTGCAACAATAATCTGATTCGCTAATTTGGTAGTGTTCCCAGCACCAATATCACCAGTTAAGACCACTGCTGCACCCATCACTTGCATGATCTCTAAACAGCAATCAAATACACCCTGCTTACCGCCGACCATGATCGACAAAGTTCCTTCGATTGCTCCAGGCTCACCCCCACTAACAGGAGCATCTAACATATCAACCCCTTTCTTTTCACATTCGGCTGCAATTTTCTGTGAAACTAGTGGAGCTATTGAACTCATATCAATAACAATATTGCCTTTGGAAGCACCTGCTAACACTCCGTTTTCTCCTAAAATAACCAACTCGGAATCAGCAGAGTCAGGTAGCATAGTGATGATTACGTCGGCTGCTTCTCCTACTTCTTTAGAAGAACCAACTACAGTAGCTCCTGCAGCTCCCAATTCATCCATTCCTGGTTTACTTTTGTTGTAAACGACTAATTCATATCCAGCTGCAATCAAATTTTTAGCCATTGGTTTACCCATTATTCCTAATCCGATAAACCCTATTTTCTGTGTCATAATATCCTCCGTTCACTAATCATATAGATCGTACCCTATATTTATACTTTTGTTCATCTTAAATAGCAAGATATCTGCCAGTGTTGGAGTATAATAGAAATACCAAGAATGTACCTGTATGATAAGGAATAAATAGCAACTGACCAACTTGATTTATGGCTAACGAAAATACTGCACTTGTAACAGGCGGAGCCGGTTTTATAGGATCCCATTTAGTAGATGAACTACTAAATTCGGGGAGAAGGGTGATTGTTGTTGATGACCTTAGTTCTGGACAGCTAAAGAACATCAATTCTAATTGTGTCTTCATGCATGGCGACATTACTTCTGATGCCTTAGACTCAATATTCGAGAAAGAAAAACCTTCACTCGTGTTCCACCTAGCCGCGCAGTCAAGCGTTGCAATCTCTTCTGATAAACCACTCCTAGATGCATCCACTAACATACTTGGAACATTAAAAATCGCAGAAAACTGTTACAAACATGGTGTGAAAAAGTTAATCTACTCTTCAACCGGTGGCGCTATTTACGGAGAACCTCCTGAACTTCCTGTAGATGAATCAACTGCACCGAGGCCAATATCCAATTATGGGGTTTCCAAATTCCAAGGAGAGCAATTTATCGAGTTATATCATAAATTACACAATGTAAATTACTGTATATTGCGCTATGCCAACGTGTACGGACCTCGACAAGATGGCAATGGCGAAGCAGGAGTGATCCCGATCTTCGCAACTTTAATACAAGATGGCAAACAACCCACTATTTTTGGAACGGGTGAACAAAAGCGCGACTTTATAAGTGTGCACGATGTCGTACGAGCTAACATGTTAGCGATTTCTAACGGAAAAAATTCCACCTATAACATTGGTTCATCAGTGATGTATAGCGTGAATCAAATTTATGATCTGATAAAAGACCATTATGGCTTCACCAAAGAAGCTCTTACAGGTGCCCCAAGGACTGGAGACGTATTTGAGATTTCACTGGATTATGCTAAGGCAAAAAAAGAATTAGAATGGGAACCGGAGATTGACTTTGAAAACGGCTTGCAAGAAACGTTACAATACATTCAGACGCACTAATAATAATTTAACAGAGAGAGGGTAGGTATTTAAATATGGCTAAAACTTGTGATGTAGCTGTTTTAGGAGGCGGAGCGGCTGGTTTATCAGCAGCACTGTATTCAACTCGAGCTATGCTAAAAACAGTTGTCCTAGAAAACTTGGGAGTAGGAGGACAATTACTTATTACCGACGAAATAGAAAATTACCCAGGCTTTCCTGAAGGAGAAACCGGGCAACAACTAGCTATCAACATGCAACAACAAGCTGAAAGATTTGGAGCAGAAATAGACTTTTCATCCATTGAAGGAGTTTCTGATTTAGACAAAGAGACCAAGATAATCCATACCGATGATGGGGATTTGCATGCCAAAGCAGTGATCATAGCTACTGGAGGATCTCATAAAACTCTCGGTATTCCTGGCGAAGATGCACTATCAGGGAAGGGAGTGTCTTACTGTGCAGTATGTGACGGAAACTTCTTTAAAGGACAAGATGTGGTAGTAATCGGCGGAGGAGACGCTGCTATGGATGAAAGCAATTACCTCACCGGTATAGTCAACTCAGTAACAATTGTACATAGAAGAGACGAGCTCAGAGCCACTAAAATACTTCAAGAACGAGCTTTCGCTAACCCCAAATACAAATGGCTATGGAGCCATGTTGTAGAAGAATTCGTAGGAGACGACTTGCTGACAGCTGCTAGAGTGAAAGACCTTAAGACTGGTGAAGTATACGATTATCCAACTGCTGCAGCATTTATATATGTCGGGTTTGAACCAAATTCAGGATATATAAGCTCTCTGCTAGACACTGATGCTCTAGGGCACGTTTATACCGATGCACACATGAGAACGAAACTACCATTGGTCTACGCATGCGGAGATATAAGAGCAGAATCGACCCGGCAACTGGGAACCGCTGTTGGTGATGGTATCACTGCAGCCTTATCCGCTTTCCATGATCTGCAATAGACTATACAAGCAGATTATAGAGTTCTCTTGCCAAGAGAGTGATGCCACCTAGAAATATTATCGCGATAGAAACGTAACGGAATGTGCTCAATTTCAATCGCTTTACGAGCGGCCTGGAAACTAAAATTCCTGCAAAAGTGGCAGGGGTTAATAAGGCGGTATTAATCCATATATCTGTTGTTACCATACCCATGCTTATGTAGCAAAATAAAGCAAGCAAATTGGCCACTATAAAATATGCGGACAAAGTTCCTCGTGTCTGATTTACAGTCCATCTCTGGGCGATAGCATACCAAGCAGATAAAGGCCCACCTATTCCTAGCGCTGTAATACACAAATAGGTTACGAAGCCAATTGCGAGGCCAGTGACTCTGTTCCTTGCAAGCGGTACATTAATTCCAAGTAAACTAATTATCCCAAGCATTATGATAGTGCCACCAATCACTAGTTTCAGAATAGTGGGGTCTGTGACATCCAAAGCATAAGCACCTATTGGAATCGCGACAGCGGCACCAATTATTAATACATATGTCTTATTCCAAACGATTTCTCTTCTAGCTTCAAATGCCACACTGAGTGCTACGATAGCTATCAATATGTCTACTATAATTACGGCCTCAATTGGCAGAACGAATAGCAAAAGAAAAGGGACTATCACAAGACCCATTCCAAAACTGACAGTGGAATAAACTACACTGCCTAAGAAAACCACGAACAAAGCTATTATTAGATCAGTCCCTCCTAGCATAGATGCTCCGTATGAGTTTTATTCAAGATAAAAATCTCCTTGTTGAGCAGCATGTTCTAAACAAGCAGACACATCCACTATAAAAGGCCCTTTCCTTATTAATTCAATTTGAATATTTTGTTCATTAGTAATTTGGATCTCTCTTTCTCCATCAAAAGCTAGAGTACACCTAGAAATATTCCTGGTAATAACTTGACCTCTGTTGATAAGTCCCCAATCAGAAATTAAAACTTCTTGTATGGTACCTGGACCAATCGGAGACAAAACCTTCTTGGACACTTCAGAGGCTTTGGCTATCTTGTACATTAATCCTTGTTCATCTTCTATGCCTATAGTTTGTAGTCTAGCTCCTACAGAGGCTAGACCCAAATCCAAAAGTTCGCAGCGTGTTAAAAACACCTCATCTAAATTATTAAAATCCCAGATAGCTCTGGACGCTACAAAGTTAGCTGTAGATATAGCCAAATCTACTAACGCTAAATCTTTATCGCCGTTTTCTAAAGTGACAACTATTTGTTTGCTTTGAACTGTACAATCTTTCTTATCAACTGCCTGAGAAGCAATAAGCCCAGCACATATACCGATATGAGTTCCCTCTAAATCATACGGGAATACGTTATTGGTACCCGTAGATACCGGTAACACAGTATGTTTATCAAATCCCTTGGCTATCATCCGATTTGTTCCATCTCCGCCAAGTGATATCAAGACATCAATTTGTTTTTCAGCCATATGTTGAGAGGCCAGAAGTGTATCATTAGCATTCCCCCTGATTGGCAACTCAAGAAATTCTACATCAGCTGTGATACCCGGATGATTGATAGCTCGCCTTACTAAATGAGCGTTATCATCCATAGCAACTATGCTGCCCACTTGGAAAGACTGGAGCCCCATAATAATACGGCGCAAAACATTAACTTTTTCCCAGTCCGTGACAATCCTCGCACTTCCAGTCAAACGCCGGATATCCTTACTGGAATAGGGATTTGCTATGATGCCAACTGTGCCCATCAATCTAAACTTTTCAGAAAAGTTATATGTTAAGACAAAGAGTCTGCGAACACTTCAATCATATGCCTAGGATGACGATCAGTACCATGCTCAATTTGTTGTCTGCATGAGATACCCATTACCGCAACATCCCAGTCTGAATCTTTAGCATTCACCGCAGGAAATACTCCCTCGCCTCCTATTTTCATAGATATATCGTAATGCTCTTTCTCATACCCAAAAGAGCCGGCCATACCGCAGCAGCCAGCATTAATCAGCTCAGCTTTATACCCTGGAGGCATATTGAGCATCTCCATAGAATACTGCGTTCCAATCATTGATTTCTGATGGCAATGACCGTGGAATATAATATTCTTAGCATCTTCTTTGAAATCCAATTTAATATCGTTATCTTTGATATGCTTAATTAAGAATTCATCTATTAAAAAGCTGTTTTCTGCAATTAGCTTTGCTTTATCATCTTGAAGTAAATCGGGGTATTCATCTGTTAGAGTAAAAACGCAGCTAGGTTCACAGCCAACTATAGGTATTCCCTGAGAAACATATGCATGCAACATATCAACATTGTAGCGAGCATTGGCTTTTGCTTCTTTTAGTAATCCCTTAGACATCAGGGGTCTTCCACAACATCTTGAATCTGCTAGCTCAACATTAAATCCAGCTGCTTCAAGAACTTTTATAGCAGCTTTACCTGCTTCCGGATAATTGTAATTAGTAAATGTGTCATTAAAAAATACAACTGTATCCTTACTAGCGCTTTCAGCATCAGCAGGTCGATTATTAAACCACGAACCTAAGCTTTGATTAGCAAATCTAGGCATCTGTCTGTTCATAGATACACCAAACATGAGGTTCGCCATAAGTTTCCCAGGATAGCTATTCATCATTAAATTCGCTAATGGAGCTAAGGCACTTCCCATTCTATTGAACTTGTTTATGTTTCCAAAAATTTTATTGCGCAGGGGCATCCGGTTCTTCGCATAAAATTTATCTAAAAATTCATATTTCAACTTAGTCATATCAACACCTGAAGGGCATTCTGACTTACAAGCTTTACATTCCAGACATAGATCTAATGACTCATATAAACGCTTGCTCGACAAATCATGTTCAGGTAAATTTCCTGAAAGAGCAGCTCGCAATAAATTTGCTCTTCCTCTAGTAGAGTGTTCTTCATCTCGAGTAGCCATATAAGAAGGACACATAGATCCATCTAACTTCCTGCAAGCTCCCATACCGTTGCACATTTCTACGGCGCCCGCATAATCTCCATCAATAGAGAAATCGAACACAGTCTCAATGGGCTGAGAAGTATAGTCTCTACCGTATCGTAAGTTCTCTTCCATCGGAGGGCAATCGATAATTTTATTAGGATTTAAAATTTTATTCGGATCGAAAGTAGTCTTCAGATCTCTAAACGCTTGATAGATTTCAGGGCCAAACATTTTTTCAGTAAATACCCCTCTAACAATCCCATCTCCGTGTTCACCACTTAATGAGCCTCCAAATTCATTTACTAAATCGCTTATTTCATCAGCAATAGAAAACATTTTGGAAATCCCATCGTCATCTTTCAAGCTGATCAGAGGGCGTATATGTAGACACCCTACACTAGCATGACCATAATATCCGGCCTCCGTACCATGATTTTGAACTATCTCATCAAACCTAGTAACAAAGTCACCCAATACAGACGGATCAACAGCAGTATCTTCAACGAAAGGTATGGGCTTGGCGTCACCATGAATACTCATGAGCAAACCTAGTCCAGCTTTTCTGATATTCCATACATTATTCTGACCAGCCTTGTCCGATATATTCACACATGCATAACCGAATCTCTTTCTAGCCATGTCGTCTTTTAGTTTTTCCATTTTGGATTCGACTTCAGCTACAGACTCTCCGTAAAATTCTATAAGTAGAATCGCACCTGGCTCACCCTGAATTGCGCTCATATTCTGAGCAAATCCCAAAGATTCTCTGCATCGGTCCAAAAGCATTTTATCCATAACTTCTATAGTGGAAGGGTTGTATTCTAAGATGCTGGTTGTAGCATAACTTGCCTCAACTATGTCTCTAAAATGCAAAATTGATAACCCAGTTACAGTTGGATTTGAAACTAAGTTAACTTTAGCTTCGGTGACAACACATAAGGTACCTTCGGAGCCAACGACAATGTTAGACATGTTTACCGGGCCGTCCAACATAAAATTATCTAAGTTATATCCACTAACCCGTCGTAATATTTTAGGATACCTTTTTTCTATTTCAGCAACTTGATTCTGAGATATCGATAAAACTCCTCTGTAGATATCTGATTCAAAAGAGTTGCCGTTCAATTTACTTTCTAATGCCGCGCCATCTATTTCAGAGAAGTGAGCCTGACTAGCATCAGACAAAATCACATCTAACTCTTGAATATGATCCAAAGTTTTACCATAAATCACAGAATGTGAGCCACAGGTATTATTACCAATTCCTCCACCTACGCATGCCCTGCTAGCAGTTGTAGGATCCGGAGCATAATGCAAGTTATAGGGAGCCAATTGTTTATTAAATTGATCTAGAATTATGCCTGGTTGCACTCTAGCCCAATGTTCTTCCTCATTGATCTCGATAATAGAGTCTAAGTATTTACTGAAGTCGATTACCACAGCATGATTAACAGTCTGCCCTGCCAAGCTAGTGCCACCAGCTCTAGGTAGAATTGGGATTTTATTATCACTGCAATACTGAATGGTTGCTTGGACATCGTCAGTGTTCTTAGGTATAACCACACCGATCGGTTCCATCTGATAGATACTTGCATCAGTACTATAAAGAACCCTGGAAAATGGATCGAACTTTACTTCTCCAGTAACTAATTTAGAAAGATCCTGTTCTATTTCACGTCTTTCACTTCCTCTGATTCGAGCTTCAGCCGTAGTCATTTCCTCTCCTATACAGAAACCTTAGATTTCACTAAAATTTATAATATTATACAGTGTTCAGACATATGAATCTAAATTCGAGTCAATGGACCGGTAGTGTATGGTTAAAAAAACTTACAATGAACAACAATTGAAAGACAAAATAGAGTCCTGTAAAAAATGCAGGAGGCTTACACATTACCGAAAATTAGTCTTCAGAGACCGGCCAATAAGATTTCAAAATGAATCATATTGGAATAAACCTGTTTATGGTTTTGGCGACTCAAATGCAGAACTTTTAATATTAGGTTCTGCTCCGGCTGCGCACGGAGCTAATAGGACAGGCCGGGTATTCACAGGTGACAAATCCTCCGATTTTCTTATGAAATATTTAAACAAACACGGTTTGGCTAATTTAGCGTATTCGAATAATTTAGAGGACGGTCTTAAACTTAATAATACCTACATAACTGATATCATCCGCTGTGCACCTCCAAACGATAAACCTACGGGGAAAGAGATAGAAAATTGCCGCAACTACCTAATAAATGAGCTTTCGTTTTTCCCAAATCTCAAACTTGTACTAGCACTTGGCAAAGTAGCTTTCGACAATTACTTGAAAACAATTTCTATATCCGAAGAACACAAATATACCGAGAAGTTTTCGCACAGAAAACTTTACCAATTATCCGATCATTTACCACTACTTATGGCTTGCTACCACCCCAGCCCAAGAAACACTAATACTGGTCGGCTCACAGAACAAGATTTCGATGCAGTCATACAAGATACCGCAGATATACTTAAAAAATAGTACCCACAAAATGCACTTAATGTTAAACTCTGCCCAACTTGAATAGTTAGAGGAGGAAGTCTCATGGATATAGGCTTTTCCATATCAAATAATCAAGGGATAGACTCAGTACAGTCAATCGTAGATATCGCTACTGCTTCAGAAGAACAAGGATTAGACTCCATATGGGTAAGTGACCACGTCTTCAATGCTTCCTACATTTATGATCGGATAGGAGATAAACCTTATTATGATCCATTAACAATCCTCACTTTTGTTGCAGCCAAAACCTCTCGTATCAAGTTAGGAACCAGTATTTTAGTTCTTCCTTACCATCATCCTATAAGACTCGCCAAGATAGCTGCCACATTAGACCATTTAAGTAACGGACGCTTACTTATGGGCATCGGAGTAGGTGTTATACCTGAAGAAATCCAATCAATGGGTGTAAGTCCACGGCAACGAGGTAAATTTACTGATGAAGCAATTATTCTCATGAAAAAATTATGGACGGAGCCAGTTGTACAACATTCAGGAGACTTTTATTCAGTCCCAGATTTTGTCTTTTCACCAAAACCATTACAAACACCGCACATTCCTATCTTAATCGGTGGAACCAGCGAAGCAGCGATAAAAAGAGCTGCACGGATAGGGAATGGATGGCATCCAACTGCTAATGATCCAGAGACTCTAAGGACTGGCATTGAATTGTTACATCAAGAGCTAGAAAAACAGGGGCGGGATGTTTCTGATGTTCCAATATCTATAAGCATTCCGATAAATTCGAGCACCAGAGACCGTAATGGACTTGGATCTAATCCAGAAGAAATCATAGAAAACAGTATCGCCTTTAAGGAATTGGGAGTAAGCCGCTTGGTAGCGTCTTCTTATACCAACGACCTTAATGACATCTTCAACAATCTAGACATATTAGCGCATCACGTGATGCCAAACGTTAAATAAGGAGTATAAATAATGACTACGAATAAAAGTGAATTCAATGAACTCCAAAAATCTGCACTAGAACACTTGTGGGTTTACGGCAAGCAGCCCAGTCAAATGGCCGAAGCTGGAGAGCCCAATATCGTCACATCCGGGTCCGGCAGTACGGTCACAGATATCCACGGGAAAACATATATCGATGCAATGTCAGCCCTTTGGCTGAAAAATGTTGGATATGGCAGGAAAGAAATCGCAGATGCTGCCTATGAACAAATGTTAGAGATTACTTATATGCCCTCAGGAACAACTACCAAACCTACAATTCAGATAGCGCAAAAACTCTCTGAAATTACGCCAGGGGATTTGTCACGAAGTTTCTTTACCAGCGGAGGATCTGAATCTAATGAGACCGCAATTAAAATCATCAAAGCTTATTTTAAGCGCATAGGGGAACCTTTGCGAACAAAATTCATAAGTAGAATTGGTTCTTATCATGGTGCAACAGCGGGAGCATTAGCCTTAGGTTCTTCTCCTAATTTCCCTAAAACTGATTACGAACCACTAATGCCAAATACCTTTCACGTACCTCAGCCAAATCCTTACCGGCCAATTGTACAAGGATTATCGGACGAAGCTTACGCAGAATTTTGTATCACTTCTACTGAAGAACTGATGAAAGCGCAAAATCCTGACACAATTGCAGCAGTCTTCGCCGAGCCTATATCTAGCCCTATGGGAGCTATCGTACCTCCTGCCAATTACTGGCCAATGCTCAGGGAATTATGCGATAAATATGGATGCCTGTTAGTAGCAGACGAGGTTATAACTGGGTTTGGGAGAACGGGTAAAATGTTCGGGGTTGAAAACTGGGACGTAGTGCCAGATATTATGACAGTAGCAAAAGGTATTACTAGCGGGTATATCCCAATGGGAGCTGCTATCACTCGCAAACACATATCCGATGCATTTATTGGTAACGACAAAGCTACACTTCAACACATAATTACTTTTGGTGGTCACCCAGTTGCTACTGCAGCGAGTCTCAAAAACATAGAGATCATTGAGCGAGATAATCTAGTTGAAAACTCCAGAATAATGGGAGAATATTTACGAGACGGATTGAGAGGACTACAGGAAAGGCATAAGATAATCGGGGATGTTCGGGGGTTAGGATTGTTTTGTGCAATTGAAATAGTGAAAGATCCTGATACCAAAGAATATTTTGATGAAAGCGCAAATCTGTCCAAAATATTAACATCACAATTATCTGAAAACGGGATTCTGCTTAGAGCTGGAAACGTAACGAATATAGCTCCGCCTTTGTGCGTGACTAAAGACGAAATCAATAACATTATTGAATCATTGAATTTAGCACTAACAGCATTCGAAGCAACGATATAGAGGATTAAAAATGAATATAGGATTCGTAGGGCTCGGAAGGATGGGACTTCCAATGACTAAACTACTCTTAGCTGCCGGGCACACCGTGTATGTAAATAACCGATCTCAACAAAAAGTTAGAGACATGACAGAACTTGGTGCAATTCCAACAACTTCACTGAAAGAAATAACAGAACATACTGAAGTTATTATGACATGTTTACCAGACGTAAAAACCGTAGAGGAAATATTCCTTGGAAATGATGGGCTAATTGCGAATGCACAAAATGGGCAAATTCTAATTGACCACAGCACTGTTGGAATAAAGACTACTAATTTATGTGCTGAAGGTGCTGAAAAAGCAGGAGCTAAATTCTTAGATGCGCCGATCAGTGGCGGAACGGAAAGAGCCTCAGATGGCACTTTGACTATCATGTGCGGAGGAGATAAGGAATCTTTTGATACGGTCTTACCATTGTTAGATGTGATGGGGCAAACGGTGCAGCATGTGGGTCCGACTGGGTCTGGAACAGCCGTTAAATTAGTAAACCAATTATTGGTTGGAATCCATTCTCTAGCTGCAGCAGAAGCGTTATTATTAGGCGCTAAAGCTGGTGCTGATCCACAACAAATATTTGATTTAGTGAATACCGGCTGGGGACAAAGTTTCATGCTTGCACGTAATTCAGAGGTAATGATTAGCCGACAATTTGAAGGAGATCGTGCTCAACTACGTGTCATCCTGAAGGACTTAGGATTGATTAAAGAATTAGCTGACACAGTAGAATCTCCTACTCCTTTGGGTAATTTAACTCTTCAACGATTTATAGAAGCCGCTGAAAGTGGGCTCGATGAGTTAGATCCGTCAGCTATCCTATTACCCCTAGAAGACGAATCTAATTTCAAATTACACTAGTCCATTCACTGAATGTTTGAGAGTGTATTTATCAAAATTTGATATAGAATATTTGGTGCAGAATGGATTATTTACTGAACATGCAAAAACCGGACAAAGAAGTCAAAAACTTGATCATTGCATTCAGAGGCTGGCCTGATGCAGGTGAATCAGCTACCACAGCTCTAAAATACATAGTAAGAGATCTAGATGCTGATAAAATCCTGGATATAGACCCTGAAGAGTTTTTTGACTTTTCTCAACAACGTCCCGTAGTTCGTTCTACTGAATCTGGCAATAGGACCATTATCTGGCCACAAAACGAACTATTCTTAGCAGGAACCCAACCTGATGACAATCAAATATTAGCATTCTTAGGGACTGAACCTAATCTCAAATGGAAAACATTTGCCAGTATAATCACAGACCTCTGCGAAGCATGGGGAGTGGATAATGTTATACAACTAGGCGCATTGATGGACGCCGTGCCACACACAAGAGAAACTAAGATTAGTGGCTCGTCTACCGAACCAAACATCCAAAATATTCTCACCTCTCATCAAATTCAAAGATCTACTTATCAAGGACCAACAGGAATTACTACCGCTATTAGCACCGCACTAAACCAAAAAGGTATTCATTACACATCCATATGGGGACACACCCCGCATTACTTACAAGCAGCACCAAATCATCAAATCAGCTATCAGATTGTCAGTTTTATCAATAGAATACTTAACTTGAACATAGACCTGAAACCCCTTAAAACTGCAGAGGAACATTTTCTATCAGAGTTACAAAAAGTTATTTTAGATGATGACCAGATAGGAGATTATGTGAAGAATCTGGAAACCCGATATGACGAAGTCTCTTCAGATACCCCGCTGCCTGAGCCTTCAGATCTTTTGTCTGAATTAGAAGAATATTTGAAAAATAGACCTCAAAATTAGAAAACGAGAAGTTTATTATGGCAGGAATCTCTATAGCCTCACGGCGGAATCATATAGCAACCATATTAGATATGCTTACTTCCGAATATGGACCTTTTAAGGAACCCAGAAAACTCTTACCCGCAGATGAACTGGTATTTACCATCCTGTCACAGCACACCTCGGATATAAATTCAGGTAGAGCATACAATAATCTGATGAGTCATTTTGGGACACTGGAGCACGTCGCAGCAGCGAGTACCCAAGACATCGAGAAGCAAATACAGCGAGGCGGTTTAGCTAAAGTAAAAGCACCTAGGATCAAATCCGTCTTGAATCAAATAATCGAACTAAATGGCAGCCTCGATCTCCAGTTCTTAAAGAATCTTCCAGTTTCAGAAGGTGTCCAATGGTTAACTCAACTAAAAGGAATAGGGCCTAAATCTGCAGGGATAGTGCTAAACTTTTCATTAGGATTACCTGCCATGGCAATCGACACTCATATTTACAGAGTTTCTCAGAGGCTCAGAATCATACCTAAAAGCCAAAATGTGGATAAAGCACATGTATTTCTTCAAAAAATAGTATTACCCGAACAAATAACCAATTTCCATACTGCAATAATCACTCATGGTAGGCAAACTTGTTCGGCACAAAATCCAAAATGCAGCAACTGTGTAGTTGCACAGCTATGTCCCTCTAAAACAGCGTTTTTGAAGAATCACAGCAAAAATAACAGCAATAGTGATAAACTAACACGCAATCGAAAAAGGATAGTGCCGCACTCTCCTGAAATCCCGGAGGAAAACGTATGAAAGTAGGTATAATAAATATCACTGGTTATGCAGGGTCAGAGCTTGCTAGAATCATAGCTCAGCACCCAGAAGTAGAGCTTGTATCTGCTACAGGCAGGAGTGCTGCCGGGCAAAATATTGGTGAAGTTTTCCCCCATTTAGCATCTTTGGATCTGACTTTAACCGAAGAACTAGATGACAACGTTGACATAGTATTTTCAGCACTTCCACACAAAGCAAGTGCTGAAGCCTTACTCCCATTCATAGAAGCTGGTCTTAAAGTTATAGACATTAGTGCAGACTTTAGATTAAAAGATCCTCAAGTTTATGAGAAATGGTACCAAACCGTTCATCCCAAACCCGAATTATTGGAAAATGCTGTTTACGGATTACCTGAACTATATAGAGAAGAAATCACTGAATCGCATATAATCGCAAACCCGGGATGCTATCCAACCAGTGCGATATTGGGCTTAGCCCCTGCTATAAAAAACAACCTCATTAAAAAGAACGTCATAATAGATAGTAAATCCGGTGTCTCTGGAGCTGGCAGAGGTCTCAATTTAACGACGCATTACTCAGAAATCAATGAGAACGTTCACGCATATTCAGTGAATGGACACAGACACCTTCCAGAAATTAGCCAGGAATTATGTTCAATTAATGATGATGAGTTTGACGTAACATTTATTCCGCACCTTATCCCTATGACCCGAGGTATTCTGTCCACTTGCTATGCAGAGTTCGATGAACATATATCTGAAGCAGAAATGGACAGCGTAATTGACTCATATAAAGATTTTTATAGCGAACAAGACTTTGTTGATGTCACAGACAGTGCTCCGCAAACCAAACAAACATTAGGCAATAATAGATGCTTAGTCTACCCAGTAGTCCACAAAGAAACACGAAAACTTATCGTTATATCATGTATAGATAACTTAGTTAAAGGTGCTGCAGGCGCAGCTGTGCAGAACATGAATTTAATGAGTGGCTTCCCTGAAACGATGGCGTTAGAAGGGCTAGCAGTGTATCCATAACTGTAGTAAAATTGGCCTAATGCCCCCGTCGTCTAGCGGCCCAGGACATTGCCCTTTCACGGCAAAGATCAGGGGTTCGAATCCCCTCGGGGGTACCATTAAAACCGCTAGACAAGTCACTATCTGAGTATTATGGAAGGAAAAACAAACATGGAAGTACAGCTTAACCCTGACCAAGTAATGTTTATTGAATCACTTCAGGAAAAATACAATATCAAATCTTCTGACAAAGTAGTGCGTATACTTTTAGACTATGCACTTACCAAACCATCGGAACAAGATGAGATCTTCACCGAACGTCGATGTCTGAGATGTGGTTAATATACTAACACCTCAGTCTCTTAACTCACTGATTTCCTGAACAGAAGACATTCCAATTCCTAAATGGTTAGCTCCCTCTGGAGTCAAGTGGTTACCATCAAAGGAAAATAATTTACCGTCATTATCAAAAATACGGCACCGATTACCAGAATCACAAAATAGTGGATACAAGTCATAAAAGATGTAATCTTGTTGATTCTTCATTACTTCATTTACTGCTAACTCATTTTCAGGAAAATCGAACGAGGTATCCAGCCTAGTACCATAGTCAAGTGTTAATAGATGTCTATAGTTGATCCCTCTTTGGTCACCAAAATATTTAGTTCCTATTACTAACACTTCCGTAGCACCTAAATCCTTCATGACATTTACACTAGTCGGTATTAAGTGTGTCTCCCATAATTTCCAATGTGCAGCCCATAAAACCAGATCACTTGTTTGTATCAAATCCTGTAATTTTAAATTGTCCCAGACGGTTTCCGGCAAACAATTTACCTCCGGATCATTAATCCCATCCGTAGCATTCCTATTAAAATACAAATTATTACACTGCGGCCATATATGGAATGTGGAAATATTAAAATTATCCGAAAGTCCACTCTCGTACAGAGCATTCACCACATCTTGAGAATAGCTGTCCCCTATAACAAGAATATTCTTCAATGACTGATCTCCATAATCAGATAACTTCAAATTGTTAAAATTCTCAGTAACATACCGGACATATTGGTCTTCATCTAATGATGCAAGATATCTGTCATGTCCCGAATATCTTTTCTCCCCTCCATTAGTCACTATACCTGCAAACCCTAAACCAATAATACATAATCCCCAAATAACCAATACCGGCACACAGATTCGGGGATTATAAAAAACAGACATTGGGCTTCGAAAAGGTTTCTCAATTACCTGCCAAGAAAGATAAGACAAAGGCAATATTATGGCCATCATTATTGGCATAAGAAATTCAATTGAATATATCTCAGAATACAATTTACCAAAAGCAAATAATGGTTGATGCCACAGATAGGCGCTATAACTGAGTAAACCTATTCCAGATAATAGTCTGATAGACAATAAGCGTGATACGTAGGTATATTTTCCAGCAAATAGAATAACCATGCTACTTCCAACTACTGGTAATAACGTATACAAGGAAGGCCACCTAGTGAATTCATTAAATAACACAATCGAAATCACTATAAAGACCATACCAAGTAAAGCAATAATATTGTTTTCCTTGAGCTCCCATTTGCTGAGTATTATTGCGCATATCGCTCCCATTAATAATTCCCAAATTCTCGAAGGGATTAGCCAAAAATTTGCAGTAGGATGATATACAGAACCCCATTCACTCACTAATAAACTCAATAAGCATATAGGTATAATGGCGAGTAATAGCCTAGTTCTTTTCACGTACCCAAAGAATATGAACACAAATGGGAAAAATAAATAAAATTGCTCCTCAATCGCTAGAGACCAAGTATGTAACAGAGGTTTCAGTTCCGTCCCCATTTGGAAATATCCCATTTCTTGCCAAAATAGTATATTAGAAGTAAATAGGGTCGTACTGACTAGACTCTGGCTGAAATTATTTAATTCCCAAGGCAGCATCAAGAACCAAGCGGCTGGGATACACACAGTCATTACTGCAAATAGTAAAGGCAGAATCCGTCTAGCTCTACGCATATAAAACTTACTTATGGAAAAAGTTTTGTCTAGTTTATCCCTAAGTAAAATAGTGGTAATAAGATACCCACTGATCACAAAGAATATGTCAACACCGACATATCCTCCACTAAATAATGTCCATCCTGAGTGGAATAGGATCACTGGGAGAACAGCTACTGCTCTAAGCCCATCAATCTCAGGTCTATAATTTTGCGTGGCAAATATATTAGATTTTGAAGATCTAAGCCAAAACATTCTTTACGGCATTTAAAGCCAAATAGTAACCATATATGCCGAATCCATATACAGAACCTTTGCTAACCTGTTGAATCGTAGAAACGGTTCCCCTAGCAGAAGGGTTTGATATATGCACTTCAATAGTAGGAAATCCGACTTGAGTGATAGCTGCTCTTAAAGGACCATCACTAGTGGTGTATCCTGATGGATTAATTAGAGCCGCCGCATATCCAGCCTCGTGTGCTTCGTATAATTTGTTTACGATTTCTCCTTCTATGTTTGACTGAATAATTTCAACTTCTATATCTAATGCATCTGCATATTCATTAATCTTCGCATCATATTCAGGAAGAGTCATAGTACCAAAAGTTTCTATGTTAACCTTTCCTCTCATATTCATTCCTGCTCCATGAATCACTAATACTTTCATAAGACACCCCTATTACTAAACTTATTGCATTGTACCAGTCTAAATCTGATGACAACAATTTACCCACATTAACATCCGTTGTACACTATTGCTCACTCAAATCAAAGAGTCCCTAAAGGATGCAGTATGGATATAAAAACATTCTGGGAAACCACAAAAAAAGAATTATCCAATATTCCTATCAATGCTTCGATAAAAGAAAATCCCGAGAAAAGTAATAGAGAATATACAACTTATGATATTGAATTAACTAGCTTTAACAACGATTTGATCGCAGGCTGGTATTCAGTCCCTAACCATGTAGGTAATCAAAAACTGCCAGGGATATTAGCTGTACCAGGATATGGAGGCATCAAAGAAATTCCCACAATTCTACCTTCAACTGGATTCGTAGTCCTAACTTTATTTCCTAGAGCTCAAGGACTTAGCGAAAAATACTGGAAACTAGAAACCACCACGAAATTAACCCATCATATTGATGATAAATCAAAGTACTACTACAGGGGCGCATACATGGACTGCATACGCGGGATTGATTTCCTATCTGAACAGTCGGATGTGGATGCAAATAAGATCGGGATGTGGAGTAGGAGCCAAGGAGGAGGATTTACCTTAGCTGCTGCATCATTAGATGATCGCATCAAAGCTGCCGTAGCTGAAGAACCTTTCTTATGCCATTACGAATTATCTAAGACACTGGATTCTAGGCCTTATGTGGAACTGAAAGAGTACTTTGAAAATAATCCGGGCGAAGAAGAACAAAGTATGGAAACCTTAAAATATTTTGACCCGATTAACCTAGTCCATTGGATTACATGCCCCACTCTAGTGAATGCTGGCTTGAAAGACCCTGTATGTCCATTGGAAACAATTCAGCCCGTCTTTAACAATATACCAACAATTAAATCACTATTGGTCTATCCTGAATTACCTCATTCGCCTTGCGCAGATTTCAACAAACAAGCTCTTAACTGGCTAAATACACACCTAACCTAAGTTACGTCTATTGATATCCCGACAGGGCAGTGATCTGAACCCATAACATCAGATAATATGAATGCATCAGTTACTTGAGACCTGAGTGCTTGATCGACAAAGAAGTAATCAATTCTCCATCCAACGTTACGGTCTCTCGCTCTAGTAATCTGATCCCAATAACTGTACCAACCAGGTTCATCCTTATACTCTCTAAAAATATCTACAAAATCATTTGTGATTACTTCATCTATCCATTCTCTTTCAATTGGAAGAAAACCAGATGTCTTACTGTTTTCTCTCGGCCTAGCTAAGTCAATTTCTTTATGCGCAGTGTTCAAGTCTCCGCAGAAGATGACAGGTTTGCCTGTTGCCCTCAGATTATTCGTTACTTCTAAAAATTTATCATAGAACTCCATCTTGTAATCTAGCCGTTCTTGAGAGGATTGCCCATTAGGGAAATAACACCCAATCAAATAAAAAGATTCGTATTCTGCGATAATTGCTCTCCCTTCAGTATCAAATTTTTCGTCTCCGAGTCCTTTTTGAACAGATATTGGTTCAATTTTGGTATATAGAGCCACTCCACTGTATCCTTTTCTTTCGGCTGGGTGGAAAAAGGAATAATAACCTTCAATTTCTTTGATGGGTTTAGTCAATTGGTCTTCTTGAGCCTTAATTTCCTGCAGACAAATCATGTCTGGAGAACATTCTTTCAACCAGTCTACAAAGCCTTTTCTATGCTGGGCTCTTAATCCGTTTACATTCCATGATAATAAAGTTAAATCCATGTCTAATCTGCAACTCCTATTGGTACTTGCGTCCCTTTTACTTTTAATTTGACGAATCCTACGGTCGTCTCGGTAGTGAAAAACAATTGATCCCAATCTGATCCACCAAATCCTACATTAGTCGTAGCACTTTCACCATGTTCTACGATGCCAAGTGGTTCTCCAGAAGGGTCAATAATCCAAAGACCACCAGAACCTCCGCAATAAACGTTTCCTAAACTATCAACCTTCATACCGTCGGGTACTCCCGATGCCGGACCATTCAAATCACAAAAAACTTTGTCACTAGCCATATTTAGGATTCCTGCCCCAGTGACTTCAAAAGAGCGGATGATCCCTCTTCGGCTATCATTCACGTATAACAGTTTTTCGTCTGGGGAGAATGCCAAACCGTTAGGATGTACGAAATCAGATACCAAGAGAGTTAAAGTTCCCAGATCTCTAGAAACGCGGTACACCCCAGCAATTTGCATATCTGATTCAGTTAACATGTTTCTGCGATTCCAAGGGTCAGTAAAATATATTGAACCATAGCTAGTGACTACCACATCATTAGTCCGATTAAACGGCTTACCTCGAAAATTACTAGCAATTACAGTTACAGACCCATCAGACTCTTGTCTAACTAATCTCTTTTTCGCCTGTTCGCAAATAAGCAATCTACCTTCTAAATCTCTCGTAAGACCATTTGCTTGATGAGTATTTTGTGCTACCACAGTTGGCTCATGTCCTTCTCTCCAAGACATTCGTTTACTGCTGTGAATATCGCTGAATATTAGTGAATTATTCTCATACCACCATAATGGTCCTTCAGCAGGTCCATAACTACCACCAAAACCAGTACCGATGGTGATGATGTCCTGCTGGTCATCTAATATAGCGTTTAACTTGTTCGAAAATGATTTAATTGGCATTGTAAATTATGCGACCGGAACTGGTACTCCTTGTACTTTAAGGCTTACTCTTCCCACCGCATTCCACGAAGTAAAAAACAATTGATCCCAGTTCTCTCCACCAAATGCGACATTAGTTGTAGCGTTATGACCATGTTCAATGAGACCTAGAGGAGCACCACATGGATCAATAATCCAGAGGCCCCCCGAGCCTCCACAATAAACGTTCCCGTGCTTATCTACTTTCATTCCATCGGCTACCCCAGGTGCAGCACCTGATACGTCACAGAAAATACGATCTGTACCTTTTTCTAGAGTTCCATCGGGCTTCACCTCAAAAGACCTTATATGCCCTCTTCTGGTATCGTTAACATACAGAAAACGTTCATCCTGAGAAAACGCGATCCCGTTAGGAAATACGAAATCTGAAACCAACAGAGTTAGAGTTCCCAGATCAGGACTTACTCGATAAACACCTGCAAAAGTTAAATCCCATTCGTTTTGTGGAACTCTATGACTCCATGGATCAGTAAAATACATAGCTTCATCCGATTTAACAATTACATCATTGGGCCGGTTCAATTGGCGACCCTGAAAACTATTAGCTATGACCGTGGTTTGACCATCATGTTCTAGCCTAATCACTCTTCGAGTCATATGCTCACATGCAACAAGTCTTCCTTTCAGATCTCTTGTCAATCCATTCGACTGATTACTACCATCTTGAAGGACTTTGGCTTCCTCTCCTTGTTTCCAGGTTATTCTACGGTTGTTGTGAATATCACTGAAAACCAGAGCTGAATCTTCATGCCACCACAGTGGACCTTCTGTAGGCCCTTGGTCCCCTCCATATCCTTCAGTAACCCATTCGACTTCCTGGTTAACATCTAATATATCGTCTAATCTATCTGAATATTTTTTGATGCCCATGTCATAACTCCTTTAGTCATTCCTAATCGAGGACCAATTCCCCGTTTACTTTGTTGTCGTCTTTCATAACTGCTAATCCTTCTGCAGGATCTGCATATCGATCGAAATAAAATTCGATTCCATTTCCGTCTGGATCTTCAAAATAAATGCTTCCAGTCATCCCATGATCCACTGTTCTCAAATTCTCATAACCTACTGATTCCAAGTTGCTTTTCAATGATTTTAATTGGTCAATATCCTCTACCAATACCGCAAAATGATTTAAGCCTACAGTTCCTTTCTTGTGAGGGGTATCGTCAGATGCTTTAAACAATGCCAAATCATGATGCATCTCACCACAATTTAAAAAGGCTGCCGTATTTTCAGGATTGGTTTTCACAACCTCAAATCCTAGCACTTGGGTATAGAATTCTATGGACCTTGTAACATCTGTTACGTTAAGGACTACGTGCCCTATTCCTAAAGGTTTTACCATGTTAATTCCTCCTAAATAATTTATGATTCCTCATCAGACATATTGTTAAGAATATCTTCTAAAGCTTGATCAATTCCTGGATCAATATTTAACGCTTCCTCGAATGGAGAATAATCAAATTCAGACTCAATTTTGGACATGAATTCTTGAGCTGCTTTATTGGTTTCAGCTATTTTGTCTAGAGTTGCTTGCAATTTCTCGCATTCAGATTCAGATAATTGTTGAAGTTCATTTAAATCTATAGTCAATCCGAACATCGCCCGGATTCGCCGCATAACGTCATAGTAAGATCTATGATCTGTAGTGAGCCCTACCTGATTATTATTTTCAGTAACGAATGGAAATAAAGGAGCCATAGCACCCATTCGTAAGACATCAAAATCTAAATATTTTTCAGAAGCTATGGATAGTAGAGCCATCCCTACCGTGGGACCTTGCCTTGAACGCAACCCATAACTTGAATATGAAAGTCCAAATTCATCTAACTTTCCTTTCATTTCCGCTTTACTATAGACGCAGCTGACTCGTCTTTCCATTTTAGGAGGAGCTGGCCCATTGTATCCTTCTACAAATACGACATCTTTCGCGCCAAAATGTTTTGCCGCTTTAAAAAAAGCCTCTGCGTACAAATCAATACGATACCAAGGTTCTTCGCCTATAAAGATCAGAACGTCTTCACTATATTGAAAGAATCGATTATTTCGGTACATAGATCTATTCGGCAAACCATCATTAAAGGAAATACCTGGGCGGAATGCATCATGTGTCCCAGCAACTTGGAACGGATAGCAGATGGAATCTATCTTATTTATAAATTTCCCTACTTGCAGAGCGTTGCTTTGCTCGATCAAATAACGAGGCAATCCACCAGAAAGGTTTCCCCCGTCAGACCACTGACGTCTCCAACCGGCAATGATAATCTTTCCGGAAACGCCATCATCCAAATCTACAGTTTCATCTAACATACACTATTCTCAACTTGGTTAGTTTTGGATTCGAAAAGGTTCTAATCAGACTACGACCATCATACACTTTTACTCCATTTCAGGAAAGTTCCACATCTTAATCACACTCAACCAAATTGACATACAAATTCCACTTTTGTAAACTTGAAAGAGTATTTATTGCAAAAATATGCAGGTGCAACAATGAGCTGCGAAACCGACACAATAGAAACGATACGAAATTCTGACCAGCGGATGACTCCCCAGAGACTTCTATTGTTGTCTGCCATCAGACATTCCGGCGAACACGTAACTATTAATCAAATTCATGACCAAGTAAAACAAGCCTACCCTTTCATTAATGTTTCCACAATTTACAGAAACGTTTCGATATTAAAAGAACTGCGTTTGATTTCGGAAACATACAAAACAGATGGAGAAATCCTGTATGAATGGATAGGTGGACACGCTCACCTTCATATGATGTGCAGAAACTGCAATGAAATGATAGAGATTGACGACAAATACTTAGACTCATTAAAACAAGACATTAAAAAAGACTTCGGATTCAACATAGATATCGACCATTTGGCGATATCTGGATTATGTGATCAATGCAAAAAACTGGAACAGGTGGGATATGACGACTGAATACGGCGCTATAGCGGCAATAATATTAGGCCTAATACTTGGCTTAAAACATGCTACAGATGCTGACCATGTGGTAGCAGTCACTACAATGGTTAGCGAATTTAAGAATCCTTTGAGGAGTTTATGGGTAGGAGCATCTTGGGGACTCGGACATACAACCCCGCTTTTTATTCTTGGAATAATAATCTTAATGTTCAAAGAAGCAGTACTAGATAGATATGAGGCCGTAGCCCCAGTGCTAGAATTTGGCGTAGCTATTATGCTGGTATTTTTGGGACTTCAAGTATTCTGGAATCTAAAGAAAGGAAGACTACTTCATACTCATCAACACGATCATGACGAAGGTCCGCATCTCCATATTCACGGAACTCACTCGCCAGAAGAAGCTCCGGAAGTGGAAAAAACTCATGGAAAGTTTTTCATTGGAAAACCTTTCTTTAGAATGAAATCCTTTGTGATAGGTATCATACACGGACTAGCAGGAAGCGCTGCGGTCATGCTGGTATTGTTACCAACTATTGAATCCTTCATAGCCGGGCTGCTATATCTGATTCTGTTTGGAATAGGAACTATCGTTTCAATGTCCATCATCACCATAATTATCAGTGTGCCCTTTGCGATGTCTGGAAACAACATGAAATTAAATAATGCGGTAAATAGCGTTGCAGGGTTAGCTAGCATATTATTTGGCCTTGCATTAGGTTCAGATCTGGCTTTAGGAACAACAATAATACCTTTCTAATTAACTCCTGTTAACAGGAATGCTATACTAGAGTAATAACGCAATTTTAGTTAGGAACGGAACTAAAAATGGTAGCTGAAGAAAAAGCTCAATTAGACTATGTAGCCATTGCTGCAGAATTAGCTCCAATAATTAAAGAAAATTCCGTACGTATAAATGAAGAGCGCCAGATACCTTCTGAAATAGCAGAAGATCTTGCTGACCGAGGATTCTTTAGGCTTTTGCTACCCAAATCCCTAGGAGGAACAGAACTAAACCATTCTGAATTCCTAGATATATTAGAAATTATTGCTGAATCCGATACTAGTACTGCCTGGTTACTTAATCAGAATAACGTGTGGTCTACTGCTTCTACTCGTATGCTTGAATCCACTGCACAGGAAATCTGGAAAGACCAAAGAGCAGTCGTAACCAACGGACCTCCATCATCTAATTGCAAAGCTGTACCCGTTGAAGGCGGACACGTACTATCTGGTAACTGGACTTTAAGCAGTGGTTGCACT
>Ga0114933_10001150_pt1 | contig 30178 bp, 11 predicted proteins | sample 4SBtaG_FD_89691 | JGI IMG/M metagenome (GOLD analysis project Ga0114933, IMG submission 89691) | Deep subsurface microbial communities from Kolumbo volcano to uncover new lineages of life (NeLLi) - 4SBTROV12_W25 metaG | ecosystem: Environmental > Aquatic > Marine > Volcanic | place: Kolumbo... | reverse complement strand
GATTTTCTATTACGGGATTTTCTATTACGGGATTTTCTATTACGGGATTTTCTATTACGGGATTTTCTATTACGGGATTTTCTATTACAGGATTTTTTATTGTTTTTAGCATTAAGATATTTCTTATATTTCCCCCCACTAACTGAATGTATTTGTGGATTGAATAATGCTTTTAAATTAGTATTTTTTTTACCTATTTTAGTCAATTTATATTGTCTATCAATACGATCAATTAAACCATTACCATGTTTGAAACGTCCATAATATTTAGTTAATTTTTTCTTACACATATATACATCATTATTATTCTCCATACAATATGTTTTATAAAAACGATATATATTACCAATCTGCTCAATACAAGATAATATAAATCCAAATCTACCAATAGTACAATAAGCTTCATCTTTAGTCATACTATTACAATATTCTACTGGATTAGTTGTATGATATTTTAATGATTTATCTTTTTCTGCTTGAAGGATTCTTACTATATAAACAATTGTTGGAGAACATGTATAACTTTCCATTCTATAAGTTAATGCAATCCCAATTTTATATATAAGATTAGAAATATCCTCAGAAATATCCTCAGATGTTAATGCAGCTTTTTTATTTATATCCGTCATTATCTTAAACTTAAGTTTTTCTGCTTCATTAACATAATCATAATATTTATATCTCCCATCATCGTAGTCTAATGTCATATAATCTATAACAAATTCTTTTGCTTCTTCTAAATTTTGTGAATCTGCTAAATAATTATTATGTTTCTGATAAAATTTATTAAATAGGGTTGGTTCAGATGATTTAACATCGATTTTTTCTTCTGTATCATGTATAGTATTTATTATATTTTCAAATTTAAAATTTTCAAATAAACGCTCCAATGCTTCCCGATCAAGTTTTATATTTTTTAATTCCTGTTCTGCTAAAGCAATACTTCTTAAAACACTTGTCATGGCACATACCAAACCTTTATGTTCATCTTCTTTTAAAATTTTATTTGTATTTATATAAAATACATCTTGATTAATTCCTTCTATCTCTTTTGTAATTGTTATCATATCAGCATATGTTTCTATATCAAAAGAAAGACTATTAAGTCCTGTAAGTTTTAAAAATATATTTTCAAATCTTGATAAAACATATGAAAGAGTAGGTACATTATTAACATCTTCTGGATTACCAGTATACATAATTCCAAGGTCAATATCAGATTGAGGAGTAATACTACCAAAAATACCCATTTTAAATGATTCTAATTTATTAGATATAGACTCTCTATATGGATATTTTTCCTTATCACTATAAAGTTCGTTATATAAGCTTACATTACTTAAAGATTTTGAAACGTATGCTAATAATTGATAGAAAATATATGTTCTTATAATCCACATAAATTTTTGTTCATTTTCTCCGACCTTTTTAACATCATGAGCATAATTAAATTCATGTATATCTTTATGTTCTGTATATTTTACAAGTCTACCCATTAAACTGGTTATATTTGTTTTCATTTCTTCTAAACTATTAGAATCACTATAAAAGTTTAAATCGTCAATTTTAACATCATATTGTTTATTAAATTGGGATAAATCACCTTCTAATCTTGTTTTTATACTATTAATATTAAATGTTGGATAACTCATTCTATAATATATAATAATATTATATAATAATAATAATAATAATAATAATAATAATATTTTTATTTTATCCTATTTCTTACATTGGATTTTCTATTACGTGATTTGCTATTACGTGATTTTCTATTACGTGATTTTCTATTACGGGATTTTCTATTACGGGATTTTCTATTACGGGATTTTCTATTACGTGATTTTCTATTGCGTTGTTTTCTATTACGTGATTTTCTAACACTTAATTTAGATTTTGAACCACCTACTTGTGCTACTGCTGAGTTTTTTATATTAAATATACCTAATACAGGTAAATGATCATTTCCATACATTTCTAAAGCACCATAGTAGACGGGTTCTAATGTGTTTGATTCAACTTGTGTTGGAGATGAAGATGGATTTTTATATATTACGCGATCAGGATATCCTGTAAGTCTCCCATTTCCCTCGTCTTTATTACCCTTTTGTTGTCTATAGTGGTATTGATCTTCAAATTTTTCAGTAGATATTTTATATGTTGGAGGAAAATTTATCGAATGTTCATTAAATTCTTTAAAAAGAATATTTTTATCCATAACATAATTTAAAAAATCATTATTTACTAAATTTTGAACTTCTTGTATATATTTAAATTCTACCATTGTTGAGTCTGATACTGGTGCTGGTACTGGTTCTGATACTTGTTCTCCTCCTCTTTGGGATTCAATTTTATCAGCACACGTTTTATTTAAGTCGTTTTTATATGATATATCAGGATTTTCTTTAGAATTTTCTTTATGGTTCTTTAGAAATGTATTGTATAATCCAAAAATATCTTCAACTGGAGATCCATTCCATTTACAATAATTTATATCCTTTCTATCCTTTGAACAAATAGCAACATCTTTTTCCATACACATGCCGTCTGGAATACTACGTGAATTAAAGTCTCCTGTTAGAATTATTGGTCTTGGATTATCACGAAATTTGGCTACACGTTTATTTACATATTCATCAATAATATTTAAAGAATTTAATGCTGGTTTAGTATCTCCAAATTCTGAATGTAAGTTCCCAATATGAAATAATAAATTTTTATTTTTCCAAATATTATAAAATTGAAGATGTTTGGTCCATACAAGTTTATTTATATTTAAATCACAAGGAAAAATTGGAAATCCTTTTCTTTCGGCTTCACATGTAATTTCATATTCATCATTTTCTTCTTTATCTAATACATAAAATAATATAACTAAGGAAAAATCATCTGCCACCAAGGGCATGGATATTTTTCTTTTGATTGATACAAAAGAATATTTCGAATTCTCTGTATTGAAAATATTGTTATTTTTTGCTATTTTAAAATCCTCACTATTTAGACATTCTTGTAAACAAATAAATAGATATTTTGGTTTATGAATTTCTAATTTTTTTGTTATTTCGTTGATTTGATTAGATAATATTATATCTGCTTTTTTTCCAACATTCCATGAGAATACAGCTATTTTAGAATTTGGTTCCATACTAATTATTATATAATTATATTATATAATAATTTAATATATATAAAATTATATCAAAATTAATTGATATATTTGATTCGTCTTGATTTTACTTGATTCTAAATATACATAATACAGGTAAATGATCATTTCCAAACATAGGAAATGTCTTATATAAATAAGGCTTTATTTTATTTGTAGAATTTGTATTCTTATATATTATACGATCGGGATATCCTGTAAGTCTTCCATTCTTCCCTTTACTTTGAATATATCTATAATTACTCTCCCCCAATTTATCAGGATAAATTTTATATGTTGGGGGAAAATCAATTTTATGTTCTTTAAATCCATTTAGAAGCAATTTTTTAGATAAAATGTAATTTAAAAAATCTCTATTTACAAGATTTTGAATTAAATTTTTATAGTTAATTGAACCACCATTTTGGGTTTGTATTTCGTCGTTAATTTCTTTAACACATTCTTTTGGGATAGAATTTTTATACTTAATTTTTAGATTGTATAATGTAAACAAATTATTTACTGATTGTCCATTTATTTGGCAATAAAGATTAGATGATGAGGACGAACAAGGTAAAACATTTTTTCGCATACAATTATCTTCAATTGAACGAGAATTAATGTCTCCAGCGAGAATAATTGGCTCTTGAAGATTTCTCTTATCAATATAATCATTGACTTTAATTAAAGAGTTTATTATCTTTTGAGTATTCCCAAATACAGAATGTATATTTCCAATATGAAATAATATTTTATCTCCCAACATAATATCATATAATTGTAAATGCTTGGTAATTCTTTTATTTAGATTTTTACTACAAGTATATGGAAATTTATCTGTTTTACAACTTATAGTATATTTTTCATTTTTTTCTTGATTTCTTATAAAAAATAGTATAAATATACTAAAATTAGTTCCAGGTAATGACATTTTTCTTTTGGTATCCACATAATGATAATTGTTATTTTTCAACTTATTTATCAACTTATTTAGAGTTTGAATAAAATTACATTCTTGTAAACAAATGAAAAAGTATTTTGGTTTTTGTGTATTTAATTCAATAAATAAAGAATCAAATGCTAATAATTTAGATTCTGGGTGTGTCCCAATATTCCATGTAAGTACAGCAATTTTATCATTTTTATTCATTGGAATTCTTATAATATATTGATATTATAAAAATATAAATTAAAATATTTAATAAAAATATTTAATCAAAAATTTATATACTTGTAAAATTCTCTAACATTCGGTAATTATTTCCTGATGGCCAATATTTTTTAAAATTACCATCATCTAATAATTCATGATTAGGCTCCCGGTAAGTCCAACCTTGATTTCCATCAGATGAAGCACGGGGAGGATTTACACTATTTCTAGGATTAATACTACATCTTGATTGAACATGTTGAGAGTAATAATCTCTAGATTGTCCCGGATGTTGATGAGAATATTCGTTTTCAAATACTTTAGATTCTGCTACTTTAGATTCTACTACTTTAGGTTTTGCTACTTTGGATTCTGCGACTTCTGCGACTTCTGCGACTTCATGCTTTACTTTGGGTTTATTATTTTTTTTTTCTAATTTTTTCTTCATGTGAAGCATTTCTTTTTTCATCCTTTTCTTTTCTATGGATAATTGATGTTCTAATTCTGATTCCATTTTTGTTCTTGCATCTTCTAAATATTTTTCTCTCATTTTTTCTAATAATTTCTTTCTATCAAATTCTCTTCTTATTTCTGATCTTTTTTCTTTTAATGCTTCGGCTTGACTTGCTTTTTTATCTAATAATGATTCTTTGTATCTTCTCATTAATATATCAAGTTTAATCTTGGATTTAACTAATTCTGTTTGAACCTTTTTAACTTCACATTTATCTTTAGGTTCACACGCAGGACATTTCATTTGAGGAGGACAAGGTTTGTATTTATATCCACCACATTTAGTTTTTACTATACAAGGACATTTAGGTGCTGGAATTACTTTACCACATTTTCCTTTTAATGCTCCATATTGTAATAAGACTTTCTCGTAATCAGGATGATCCTCAATATTGAATTCGTTTAATTGTTTACATTTTGTAGGAGGGGGACATGCTATAGGTTTACCACATTTGTCCTTTTTAGCAAATTTAGCATAACATTCATCTTTTTTAATATAATTCTTAAAATCCTTATGATAACTTATATCCCATTTAGCCTTGGATACATCTTCAAAATTTTCTACTGTCGCATTATTATTTGAATAAACAAAATTAGCTGCACATCCATCTTTCATTTGAACATCACATTTTTGAGCTTTTCCTTGTTTGTCTTTATGTATTTGTAATTCTCTGAGTAATTTACCATAATCAGGATGATTTCTAATGTTTTTAGGATTAGGATTATTACATATTTTAGCTTTACCACATTTATCCTTCTTAATTCCTAAATTACCAAGTAATTTTTTATAACTAGGATGTTGGGTAATATCAGCAGGATTAGGATATGTATCATTACAGGTTGTATATTTCCCACATTTATCTTTCTTTAATCCATATTTGGCTAAATCCTCTTTAGGACAAGGTTTGGATTTAGGGCAAGGTTTAACCTCTGAACGTAAGACATATTTATTTAAATCGATATTGGGACAAGGTTTCAAATTTCCACATTTATCTTTTGTTCCAAATTTATCTAACTCGGACTTACATTTACCTTCCATTTGTTTTTTCCATTCAGCAAATTGAGGATGATGTTCTATATTAAATTCTCCTAATTTCTTACATCTCTTAGGAGCTGGTATACTTGATTTTAATACATATGAATGTATATCAGGATGTTTGGTTATATCAAATTCATCTAATCCCTTACATTGTTGGATACTATCTTTATGAACGTATTCTTTTATATCACAATGACTTGTAATAGGATGTTCACATAATTTTTTACATCTCTTAGGAGCTGGGATTGAAGTTTTTAATACATAATTGTTAATATCTGGATGTTGTAAAATATCAAGCTCTCCAATATTATTATTATTATTATTATTATTATTATTAGCCTTCATATAATTCATACATTTCTCCTTGAATTGTTTATGTTTGGATATATCATATAAATCTTCCCAAGTTTGTGTAGGTTCAGGAGGGGGTTGAACTGTTGCTTGGGCAGACTCAGTAGTAGGCACTTCACTTAAACTAATAGGAGTTCCATCAGGACCTGTTGCAGTGAGATCATTGGGAAGTTCATTGGGATTTTGAAAAGCTTCAGATATTTTCGCAGCTGGGCAATTAGCAGCATTAAAAGCATTTTGGCATACATCTTTTTGTTTAACAGCGTCTTGATATAAATTACTATTCTTTATAAACTCTTCTTTGGATTTATCATCAAATTCATTTAATTCAAAACATCTTCTTCTTGGATTATTAGGCATTCCTTTATTATCTTTATGCCATTGAGGTAAATATTTTCCCATATTTTCTTGTGTATTTGTAATATCTATTGTAGATACTTTAATGCCATGTTTCTGCACTTGCCAATCAGGCATATATGAACCAGGACATAAAGGATTGGGAACACCAAAACGAGAAATCTCGGGATGACTATGAATTGAAAACTCTTGTTTATCTTCATTATATTTCATATTTGTACATTTGTTTAATACTTTAGCACTGGGATCTTTACATGTTATATCTCCTTTTATTGCTCCACATTTATCTCCTACTTTACTACATATAGAAGGTTTCTCTCCTGGAGAACTGGTATTAAACATTTGACCTTCAGGTTTTAATCCTAACTCCTTTAATTTACAATTGTCTGTAATATTTAAAGATGATTTATACCAATAAGATGTCTCATTGCAAGATTCGGGAATTGAAGCTAAATCACAGCTAGCTGGAGTTAAGGATGACGCAGGAGCTGTGGGAGCTGCTGAAGCTGTGGGAGCTGTGGGAGCTGCTGAAGCTGTGGGAGCTGCTGCTCCTAAATTATTATTTGGTTGGGAATCTACCTTTGAACTAATACCAATAGCTGTAACATTTCTAGCAGCACTATATTTATTGAAACATTCCTCAATTTCATCAGTATTTTTTGTATTAAGGAGACATTTATAGAGATCACTATCCTTGTCTATTTGACTGCAAATAGCTTTTACAGTTGCTTTATGTTCTTCTAATTGGGTTAATCCTCTAGTTGATAGAACAGAATTAGATTTTTCTGATTTTTCAGTCATAATAATACTTATAATTTAATAAGATTTTTTATTGAAATTTTAATCAGATTTTTATTTGATTAAAAATTAAAAATTTAATATTTATATTGTCTATATAATTTGATTTTGATTTATCTTTATTTAGTTGCCTCTTTTGTTACAGATTGTCTTAATTTATTTCTTAATTTTACTAATTTAGAACGTCGAATACGATTAGAAACTATTTTTTTACATTCTTTTAATGAACTATATCTTCCTGGAGCTATTTTCATTAAATGGGTACATAATTTATCTATTTTATCTTCTTCTAATATAGGTGCTTCTTGGATTTCTTTAGGATCAACTAATTGATCCACTTTAATAAATTTATAAAAGTCTGGATGATTATCTATTGGAAACATTCCTGGACGACATTTATTTTCGGCAGCTTGGATTTCAGCTTGTAAATATGGTTGTTGGGCTAATGTACAATTCACATCGGGTACACATTTCTCTTGAGGTTCACATTTGGCATTCTTTGATAGCATTAATTCTATTCTACTATTATTTAATTGTTTTTCAATTTCTTTAATTCTGGTTTTCATTTCATCATGATGATGTTCATGAGTAAATTGTTTGTCTTCAGTTTCATCTAATTCTTTCTGTAATTCCGCATACTCTTTATTCTTTCTTTTTTCTATATCTTCTACATCACATACACTAATCATTTTATCACATTTATTTGGTTTTTTGGATACACCCTGGAATCCTACTCTTAAACCTATTTTGGATTTACCTAAATTATTTCTATTCCAATCTTGAGGATATATCTGAACCGCTTTAGCATGGAAGTTTACATCGATTAATACAACATCTAAATTATTTGTATTGGCATCAAATATTTTCTTCCTCTCATAATCCTTCCAAGTATTATCATAATAATCAAAATATTTTATTGATAGTTGTTTAACATATGCATCATTTGCTCCATGTCCTTGTACTAATATTTTATTCACTTGATAATATCTATTTAAATCACTTATTTCATTTTCAGCAGCAAAATCATATTGTAAATATACATTATCTCTAAGAGCTTCATCTGTTTCAAAAGTACTTACCTTAGGAAGCCATCCATATGTATTATGTAGTCTGGCAGTTTCGGGTCCACTATATGCATCATCTTTATCTCTATTTGATGTAATATGTTCTATTTGGATATTTCCCATTAATGCGGATTCAGGGGCTGTTTGACGCATATCATCAATGATTTCCATATTTGAACGGGCATAATTATAGTATCTCAATTTATTTATTTTACCTAATACACCACCTCCTGGTGTTAAAAACAATGAATAATCATTATTATTGGGACGTGCATTCAAATCATGAACAGAATCTAAATTACCATTTATATATAAATTTACTGTCTTATCCAATATTATTAAACCTATATGATTCCATCTACCTACCTTAACTCTTCCTTTACTTAATCTTGCTTCTGAATTTGAGTAATTTGTTGACATACGAACCTCTACACTCGCACTTTGAGCATCAGGATTAACTAAAATAGATGGTGCTTGATATAATGTTTTATTTAAAACGGGGCTGTCATGAGCATTTCCCTTAACTAATACATAACGTCCTTTACCAAATTTATAAGCATTCTCTGATATTTGAACCCAAAGAGAATATGTATAATTTGAATACGCCTTAATATCGGTATTTGGAATTTCTAACACTTTAGTAGCATCCCTTTGTTCACTTGTCTCTCTAATATCTACTTTAATCTTATTTTGCTCTGTTGGGACAAAATTTAAAAACCATGATTGATTTTGATCAGAAGCATCCAATTCTTGCAGTTTCACAAGTTTCTCATTTATAGGGAGATTATGTGTTAAATATAACTCCTTGGTTTGACTATTGTCTACACTATTTACCAATTTAACACGTCCTCCACTTGAATTATAGAAAAATCTTTGAGTAGGTTTTCTAATACATCTTGTTGCTACTATAATATCACTGGCTTGAGGTAATGACGCATTCTGAGATGCTACTTGAACATCTAAACAATAATTATTTTGAACAAATTTGAGTCGTCCAAGAGAATCTCCATATAATAATTGTTTCTTCTCATTGTCTCCCATATCTTCTGATAATACTACACGATATGAATTATTAACACCTTCTCTAGCAGCGTCGGTAATTGTTAGATAATATTCCTTGGTTAATGTTTCACTTAATCTTTGAACTACACCTAACTTAAAGTATCCTCTTGGAACACGGAAATCGGGATCCATATCCCCTGTTCCTTTATCTACGGATTCTTCCGTTCCAGTTCCCGTTGTCATAGAATTTCTTAATAATCTGTTTTCTAATTCAGCTTCTTTTTGTTCTAATTCACTATTAGTTAAAAATAGTTCTGGTGCTACTGAACGTAATTGCTCTTCAACATCATTTGAAACCAGTAAATCTGTGAAAAATTGCTTGATTGATTTATTATTTATCTTCATATTACGATTAGAATTATTAACTTGGTTTAATATTTTTCCGATATTATTAAATTTATCTTCTATGGATTTTAACTTGAGGTATTTATCTGAATCTGTTTGTTGAGAATCTTCTAATAAATTTTTATTAGTTCCTATTTTACCATATAACACCTTCACCTTATTATCTCCATCATTTTTTTCAAATTCTTCAATTGGTCCGATTACACTAACTAAATCGTCTCTCATTTCATTGATAGAACCATACGAATCTGACGGAAAACCTGCTTCTTTTAATAATTTGGATGCTGGTTCAAACATTTTATGTAATTCTTTTGTTCTAGGAGTGGCACTTGGCGTAATTATATTAAATAATTTGAGACTATTATCAGGTATATTTGTCTTTATTTGAGTAATCGCACTATTTATTTGTGTAGAGATCTCATTCTCTTGGCTTTCTAATGTATCCTTTATGGATTGATTAATATATTCTACAGAATTTGCTTCTTTAATAACACCTTCCGTGGTAATATAATTTTCATTACCAGTTCTTATTTCATTTGCGAATTTATTAATTATTCTTTTCATGAATTCTTTATTTATATCGGAAATACGATTAAGTAAATCTTTTAATTCTATTCTATTTAATCCCTTTCTCTTCCCTTGTCTAATAGCATTTAACGCAATATAGTTGGAAACTTTAGTACTTATATTTTGAACTGAAATTTCTAATGCCTCTTCCATTTGTTTTTTGATTTTAGTATTTTTTATCTCAGTATTTATATCGGATAATATATTGTCTTTTAATTGCATTAAAGAACTCGTACTTTTAATATTAAAGTCATTTATAGCGTCTTTGACGTCAGGCTCTTGAGATAAATCCGGAAATTCACCATTTGAGAATGGTTCTAATGTATTATTTTCTCTATATAATTTAATTATTGTAAATAATAATATACCAATTAATACTAGATCTACAGGATTTTTTAACACAAAGTTTTTTAAATCAACTAATTTTCTAATTTTGAAAATATCCAAAATTTTACCTTTTGTTGACAAAAAATACCATATACATAATAATAATATGGCTGGAAGTATCTTTTTAGTATTAAACATCTTATTATTAGATTATATTTTTTTTGATATTTTTATCTTTTGGAATTATAATAAATAATTAAATTTCAATTATTTATTTTCTATATTATTTATTTGTTATTTATTCGGGATTTATTTTTTATTTTTATTATTTTTTAACATCTTTTTTGGAGTAGCGTTTACACTCATATAATTATCTGTTCCCGTCCATTGATTCGCAGTCATTAACTCGACCGGATTGGTATCTGTATACATCGGACAGACCGGACATCTCTTCTCAGTTATACATACAGGAGGACGTTTACGTGGAATGTCCCAATATTTAGGAGGTATATAATTATAACCCGCATTTGATCTACTTTCTGCCTCTTGTTTAGTACGCTCTTTTACCATATCCAACTCTATCTGTTTACGGAATTGTTTTAAGTCTTTTGGCACACATTTCTTCTTCTTCAATCTCTCAATCTCTTCCTGATATTTTTTAAACTCTTGTTGGTTTTTATTACTTCTTAATAAGGCTTCCTTCTCTAATTGTTTTATACGTAAAGACATATCTTGATCTTCGTGTTGTCTGGGACGTTCTTGTTGTCTGGGACGTTCTTGTTGTTGTTGACTTGGACGTTGTTCTTGTTGTGGTTGACTAGGACGTTGTTGTTGTTGACTAGGACGTTGTTGTTGTTGTTGGCGCGGACTTTGTTGTTGTTGTGGTTGGCGCGGACGTTGTTGTTGTGGAACTGGGGAAGGATTTTCACAATTATTTAATGATAAAACATTTCTATTCATATATTTCCACCACTTTTTAAAATGATCTAAATTATTAAATCTACGTGGGGGACCTGGTTTTTTACGATCTTTTCTTTGCCATTTTAATATATAACTACCGTCATTATTCTTTCTTAAATCTAATACCTTCATATAACATACCCCATTATCAGATCTCCATTGTTCATTGGTGATTTCAACTAAATCTTCTTCAGGAATTACTGAACTACGTCTAACCTCAGGACTTGGAGCAATATTGCTAATATCCGGAGCTTCTAATGGCATTTCAGGTTGACGTTGTTGTTGTTGCGGTCCTCCGGGAAGTTGTTGTTGTAGTGGTCCTCCGGGAAGTTGTTGTTGTTGTGGTCCTCCGGGACGTTGTTGTTGTTGTGGTCCTCCGGGACGTCGTTGCTGTTGTGGTCCTCCGGGACGTCGTTGTTGTTCGGATTGTTCGGCACTTGGGAAATCAACACTAGCATTGGGCATATTAGATACGGCAATATAATCATCTATTAATCCGCCTAAATTAGTTATATAGGTTCCTATTACATCATCTCCAATTTCTACATTATCTATTTTTTGCAACATAAATCTTATTATATTATCACCACTATCTTGAGATAAATAAAGTTTAAATGTTAAAAGATCTTTAAATCTATCTTTAATGATTACACTTTTTAATCCATCAGTCAAACAATTATATAATTTTTCACGTGAATTAGCATTCATAATACATGAATATATAGAAGGGGTATTAATTATAGTTAAAAATAATAAACCTTTAACACTTTGTTCATCACTTTCTAATATCGCTTCTTTGTCTGAAATACATTTTTTAATATTTTTAGCTACTGAATTAATATTTTTGTTTAATGCAACACATAATCTATTAAATTTCTTATTATAATAATTGGGATATAACTTTTTAATATATCCTTCAAAACCTTGTTTAAATTTATGTTTTGATAATCCTGTAAATGATGTTCCTAAATTAATAAATCTTTCGTCATTGCTTAAATTTTCAATATATAAATTATAACAATCCCATATTTCATGACTGTCTTGAGCATTTTTTAAACAATGATATTGAGAACTTAAAAATATCGCTCCTAATAAATATGTCTCTAAAGGATTATTCGCTAAAGGTATGTCTGCGACATTTTGAAAACCTTCCATATAATTTTCACCTAATATTTTCTTAATTGAACTATTATGACATTGAATTGTATTTATACGCTCCCCTGAATCAATATCATATACAAGATCACGATTACTATATAATTTACATAATTCACGTATATTGGATACAATTACACCCTTTTCCTTCTCAGTCAATTTATGTCTGTTTATTTCTCTCATTCTCTCTTTAGTACTTAATGGATTAGCATCGTCTCCTACTTCTACATTATTATTTCTAGGATTATTATCACTTGGTGGACTTGTGGCTATTGGGGCTGTTGGGGCTGCTGTAGCTGCTGGGGCTGCTGGGGCTGCTGGAGCTGTTGGAGCTGCTGGAGCTGCTGGAGCTGCTGGGGCTGTTGGGGCTGCTGGAGCTGCTGGGGCTGCTGGGGCTGTTGGAGTATCTTCTAAAGATAAACCTGATAAACTTGACATAAGTAAATCGTCGGTATCATCTAATTGAAAACTTTCAACACCAACATGTCTACCTCCTAATCCAAATCCTAATCCTTGATTATAACTTTTTTTAATATCTGGAGCTAAATTAGTTAATAACATGTATACTAAAAATATACAAAATGTATTAAATATAAAATTTTTAGGGTTAAAACTACCAGGACCACCAATTAAATATGATGATAATGATACTGATAATGATAAAAATATTGGTTGGAGTAGATTCATTTTTCAATCTCTATATTATTTTAATATAATATTAAAATAATAACTTATTATAGAAAATTATTAAAAGAAAAATTATTAAAGAAAAATTATTAAAAAATTTATTTTTCAATTGACAACACCTGATACAAATATTTCTAAAAATCTATTTATATCACAACCTATTATCATTTGATTATTACTTACTTCTATAGTAGACATCTCTTGAATATATTTCACCCAAACACTTTTTATTAACTTTTGGAAATCTTCCTTGGGAACAATTTGATATATCCCCTTAATACCATACTCTGTTATCATACGTTCTAACATAGGCTTTAATAACTCAATGGATTCATTTATTTTTACAACATCTATAACTCTTAATATCGCATTTGAATGTTCCGGATATACAATAAATTCTACATAAGTATCTGAATCTTTATATTTTAATCCTAATGGAAAATTATTTTTATCACTTAACCAATTATACATTATACTTTATTTACCCAAATATAATAACGTTTTATCATTATAACTATATATAGTTATGTTTCTAAAATATTATAAAAATGTTAAAGAATCAATATTTTAATATTTTAACTAAGGAACAACGTTCTTTAGATTGGCATAAAATTAGACAAAATCTAATTACTGCCACTGATGTTCCAAGTATATTGGAATGTTCTCCTTTTAAAACCAAGAGAGAATTATTAATTCAAAAGTGTAGTCCGATTGAAGATTTTAATTATATAAATAATAAAATATTCAATTCTAAAGCAATTGAATGGGGGGTTAAATATGAGCCAATGGCTAAACAAATATATCAAAATTTATATAATTGTGTTGTAGATGATTTAGGACTTGTGGGACATAAAAATATTGAATGGCTTGGAGCGAGTCCTGATGGTATAATATATACGGAAAATAAGTTAGTTGAATTGAAATGTTTATATAATCGTGGGTTAAGTAATGATGTTCCGATACACTATTGGATACAAACACAAATTCAGATGGAATGTTGTAATATATCCCAATGTGATTTATTTCAATGTAAATTTATAGAATATGAGAATGAAGAACAATATAATGAAGATATGATTTCAAAAAAGGGTATTATAGTTTTTGAGAATAAGACATATTATTGGAAGTTAATAGATTACAAATGTATAACAATTAATAGAGACAGTAATTGGTTTACAAGCTCATTTCCTAACCTGTTAAATTTTAGAAATGATATATTATATTACAAAAATAACTTAACTCAATTAACCAAAAGTTCCCGTAAAAGAAAAATCGATGATAATCCTCAGAAATCTAATAAAAGACAATGTAATCCATATAATTTAAGAAGTGTACGTAGTAGGGTTCCACATCAAACATATCTTAAACATAATATAAATGAATGGGTATCAGCAACTGAAGTAAGAAATCATATTTTAAAGGAACCCTTAATTGATTATTTAAATAAATTTGGTTTTAATAAAGGACATGTACCGGATATAAAACATGAAATTGATTTTAATGAATTTATATGTAATCAGGGCATAAATTTTGAGAATGCCGTTATTGAATATTTATTTAATAAATATCCTGAATGTATTGTGAAAATCGCAACCCAATATGAGGGATATTCAATTACTAAATTTGAAGAAACTTTTAATGAAATGGTTAAAGGAACTCCAATGATATATCAAGCGGTTCTCCATGATAAAACATTAAATACTTATGGTATAGCTGATTTACTTATTCGTAGTGATTATATTAATTCTATATTTCCTGAATCTATTCCATCGGAAATTGAAAATATTAAAGCCCCGAATCTGGGAACTAATTATCACTATTATGTGATCGATATTAAATTCTCTACATTAACCCTTGATAAAAATAATGAATATTTATTAAATTCGGGATTATTTCCATGCTATAAAGCTCAAATATGTGTATATAATATGGCATTAGGACAAATTCAAGGGATAACTCCTGGTTATGGATTTATCCTGGGAAGAAAACAAAAACATGCGGTTAAGGGTGTATATGAAATTAATAATAATTGTTTTAATAGACTTGGTAAAATAGATTTTAATGAAAAGGATAAAGGCGTTATTGAACTGGTTAGTTCTGCTGTTACATGGATTAAAACACTCAAAAAACATGGTAAAGATTGGAAACTACCGAATTATATTTGTAATATATTGCCTTCTCATGTAAATAATGGAAATGATAGTTCATTTCAAGGACTTGAAGTATTACCACAAATAGGACTTCCAAAGGAGTTGCTTCCTAATATGGTAAACAGATATGATCATCCGTGGCATTCATTTAAAATAGATTTTGCTAATACACTTGGCGATATAACATCTCTATGGTCTTGTGGATATAAGAATCGTCAATTAGCATTTAATCAGGGGATATATAGTTGGAGGAATCCATTATGTACTTCTCAATTATTAGGTTTTAAAGGGAAGAGGGCAACAATTATAGATGGTATATTAAAGGTAAATAGAGATAATAATATTAAAATATATCATCAAGATATTAAACCTTTAACAGATTTTATTTCATATAAAGATGTAAATAGTCTTAAACTCCCCGAAAATCATCCAAGGGATAAATTAGAATTTTTTGTTGATTTTGAAACTGTAAATGACCTTGATGACAATTTTAAAGAAATTCCGTATACCAATGGTAATGAAAGAGTATTTATGATAGGATTAGGATGGATTAGTCCTGAATCTAATTCGTGGAGATATAAAAGCTTTGTTGTGGATAATCTTGATAAGAATTCGGAAAAAGATAATTTTGAACATTGGTTAAGATATATGAAATATGTTAAAAATTTTTCAATAGGTAAAGATAAACCATTTCCAAGAATATATCATTGGGGAGATGCCGAACAGGTTTGGTATAAGAAAGCATATAGTAGATTGGGACTACCTCAAGAGTTTTCTAACCTTGAATGGACGGATTTATTAAAAAATATTAAAGAAAATCCTATTTTCGTTAAAGGAGCATTAAACTTTGGACTGAAAAGTTATGCCCGTGCTTTATATAATAATGGACTAATCAGTTCAAATTGGGAAGACAGTAATATGGACGGTATTGGAGCAATGGTATCAGCATGGAAATCTCAGGCTAGAGCACGAAATCTTGATATATCATTTAAACAAATGCCAATTATTAAAGAAATTTCAAGATACAATGAGATTGACTGTAAAGTATTGGTTGAAATTGTTAAATTTATTAGACGATTGAAAAAATAAAAATTTTATAGTTTCTTTATTTCTTTATTTCTTAGTTTCTTTATTTCGAATAAATGTATGTTCGTAAAGAATACCTTCTTTATTTATAAATTTAATTTTCACCGATGTATTGAATTTTCCGACTATTTTTTCTCTAATCTCGTGTATGGAGTTCTTACTAACATTTATATCATCTATATCATTTATTATGTCTCCTATGGAAACAATCTGTTTAATTTCATTACAATGTATATTGGATACATAGGTTCTAAAGTTTTTACCACTTACATATATACTTATACCGATACCATATAACTTCTCTTTCATCTCCTCAAATTTATAATATTTATTTGAATTCGATGTTTTCCATGAAAATAAACCCATATTTATATATATAAAAATTTAATAATATTATTTATTAATTTTTTTATTTAATTTATATTTTTACAATAATTTATTTTTTGCAATTGCAAATTAAATTAAGTAAATTCTTAAATACACCTCCGTATATATCTAAGATAGCGAATATAAGAGATATTGTTACGGATAATAATAAACTTTCATTTTTCTCAAGTTTGTTAGCAGGTAAGTTGGTAATAACTAAATAACAAACTAATGTTAATAGTAAATATCTTGTTAAGCCAGATAATATATTTCTTCCTTCCATGATTTATTATTTACTTATATATTAATTTCATATAATATTTTAAATTCCCTTAATTATTAAATTTGAACCTTTCGGGTTTTTACTTCTAATATCATACACAATTAACATTAACGTCATTATTGAAAATATTACTATTAATATGAAAACAACCGCAGAACCAATTATATAAGGATATATCCTATTCATGACATATTGAATAATTGGCTCTAATAAATACGCCTTTAACTGGTCTATATTATTCGGTTTCTTTATTTCAATTAATAACTTTTGAATAATCTGTTGCGTTATATCCTCAATCATATCTAGTATGCAATAGTAAATAAAATTAATAATTTAGACTTATATTGAATACATTTCCATAACGATTATTTATTAACATTTAAGGGTTATGAAAATTTCATAATTATTATTTTATACTTTGAAATATGAAAAATATATAATTTGGATTATATAATTTGACAACATAAATATAGTATGAATATATAATAAATTAAATGTGGTATTTTAAATTATTGATTTTAATATCTTATATATAAATATTAATTAAATAATATGTCAAATTCTGAAAAAAAATCAGAATTAAGAAAATCTGGGAAATCCAGAAAATCTGGGAAATCCAGAAAGTCTATGAAATCTAGAAGTGATGATATGGTAAATATGTTAGTTTGTCAACTTAATCCTCGTCAAGGTGGATTATCATCGGAAGAACTCAATGATTTTCTTAAGGTAGCAGGTATTAAGGGAAATAAGGAAAATAATTATTTACGAAATAAAAAAGACAAATGTTTAACATTAACAGTATATAATGTAAAGAAATTTATAGATAGTGTTAAAAAATCAAATGTATACAATCTGTTGTTAAATATTGAATCAAAAAATGATTTAAGTTTTGATAAAACATCAAAAGTAAAAAAAATAGATAGAGAAGATTTCGCGCAACTAAGTTCGTCAATTCGCAAAATGATAGATGAACATCGTGAAGAAATTAAAAATATTGTTAATACCAGAAAAAATATTGGTAAAAAAGTTAATGAAGTTGGAAAAGAATCGGAAAAAGAAAGTGAACTCGATAAAGATGCTGATATATTAGATGAATTAGATGATAAAAATTTAAAAGAAAGTAAAAAAATGTATAAAGGGAAGAAAAAAGATTTAACTTCAGATATTGAAAATATTAAAAGTTCTGATAAAAAACTTGAAAAAAGTTTAAATAAAATATTGGAACAAACAAATAAAATTAATAAACTCAAAGAACAACTTAGAACATATCAAAAAAATAAAAAAGACCGAGATGCTGTTAGTAATGACTTAGACTATGAATTCTCCAATAAGAGAATGAAAGAATTATATGACATCATTAACACTCCTGATAAAAAATTGTTGATGAAAGAAATTCAATACTTGAAAATTAGTAATGAAAAGATGTTAATGACAATCAAAGAAATGAAAGCTATTGAAAAAGACCTTAAAAATGAAATCAAATTATTACAGAAAATAGGAAAATCCAAATCTACCACAGCCAGTCCTAATTCTATCGTTAAACTTAAAGATGAAATAGTAAAAGTGAACGAGTTAAATACCCGTTTAGAAAATGGACAAAAAGATTTACTTACTCAACTTGTAGAAAAAGAAAAAGAACTTGATGGCATGGTTAAACTCAATAAACAAAATATTAAAGTCCGTGAAGATTATGTAGAAAAAATGGAACAAATTATATTATTAACACAAAATAAAAAAGAACTATTAAAAGATATTAAAAACAAAGAAAGTCAAATTTCGCAATATAAAAATAAAGTAAAGAATTTATCCCAACAAGATAGTTTACATGATAAACAAAAGGAAAAACAAAACAAGAAAATAGAAGAATTAGAAAAGATAACAAATGAGTTATCAGATAAATTAAAAGGATTAAAAACTGTATTAAAAGAGAAAGAAACTAAAGTTAATACCTTAAAACATGATTTAAAACTTGAAGAAACAAATTTAGATGATTTTAAGAAAATTATAGAAGATATGAAGGAGCAAAAAGATGATTTACTCAAGGAAAGAAATAAATTAAAAGATGATTTAAATAATACCTTTAAAAATTTTAATGATGAAAAATCTAAAGTTGGAAACTTGACTAAAAACATTAACGAACTAAGACAAAAAATAGAAGAAGAACAAGAAGAAAAAAATAAAATGAAAACTGAAATTAATGATTTAGTAAAAGATTTAACCCTATATAAATCCTCAGTTGGGAATTTGTCTCAAGCAAAAGATATACTCCAAAAAAGAAAAAATTTAGAAGACCAAATAGATAGTTTAAAAACAGCATTATCGGACCACGATAAATTAAATAATAACATCAAAGATGCGATTGATACATTAAAACTTGAAAGTGATACTTTTAAACATAGTATATGGAATGATAAAGAAACCAATGGAGATTATTTAATGGAAAGAATGGCTTATTTAGCCGATCAATATACTATTATTAATAATAATTATTCTGATTCTCAAAACAAACTTGAAAAAATTAATAAAAAATTAGGATATTACAAAAATGATATTAATGAATTAGTAGAAATTGCTAATATTCAATTCAACAAGCCCAATGTAAGTGATAAACATAAATTCGAAAAAATGAAAGAATATGTTACTAACAGCACTAAATTAACAGAAAAAGTTGATGAACTTGAAAAAGATAAAAAGAACCAAGAAAAGAATATTGATATTATCGCAGATAAATTAGGGGATATATCACAATTACTTGATGATCTTGAAAAAATAGAACAAGAAATAAATGTTATGGAAAATATTGAAAAAATTAAAGAAAAAGTAGAAAGGTTAACTGAAGTTTATTCTAGTGATGAAAGTGAAGCTGAATCTGATATTGAATCCGAAGTAAGCACCGAAGACTTATCTACTCAAGAAGCTCCCGTTGAAGCTACTCAAGATGTTCCCGTTGAATCTACTCAAGATGTTCCCGTTGAATCTACTCAAGATGTTCCCGTTGAATCTACTCAAGATGTTCCCGTTGAAGCTACTCAAGATGTTCCCGTTGAAGCTACTCAAGATGTTCCCGTTGAAGCTACTCAAGATGTTCCCGTTGAAGCTACTCAAGAAGCTCCCGTTGAATCTACTCAAGAAGCTCCCTTTGAATCTACTCAAGAAGCTCCCGTAGTTGAATCTACTCAAGAAGCCCCTGTAGTTGAATCTACTCAAGAAGCCCCTGTAGTTGAATCTACTCAAGAAGCACCTGTTGAAGCTACTCAAGAAGCTCCCATAGTTGAATCTACTCAAGAAGCACCTGTTGAAGCTACTCAAGAAGCTCCCGTAGTTGAATCTACTCAAGAAGCTCCCGTAGTTGAATCTACTCAAGAAGCTCCCGTAGTTGAATCTACTCAAGAAGCTCCCGTAGTTGAATCTACTCAAGAAGCACCTGTAGAAGCTACTCAAGAAGCACCTGTAGTTGAAGCTACTCAAGAAGCTCCCGTTAAAGCTACACAAGAAGCTCCCGTTAAAGCTACACAAGAAGCTCCCGTTAAAGCTACACAAGAAGCTCCCGTAGTTGAAGCTACTCAAGAAGTAGTTGAATCTGAATTAGCAGGTCCTATTGTATCTGACGAAAGACGTTCTTGGGAACAACAATTAGAAGGTTTATCTGATGAGATGTGTTTAAATAAATCTGAAGAGGATTGCTCATTAGAAAATTGTATATATGAATTTGGTAAATGTTATAATAGAAATCAAGAAATAGAACAATTAATACATCAAAGAAAGATGCAAACTCTTGCTCCACAAGAGGAAAAACCTCAAATAGGAGGAAAAACCAAGCGTAGAGTAAATAAAAGGGATTTATTAAAGAAAATACGTGGAGGAGGTGTTGATTCACAGAAAATTATTGGAGTTCAGAATGAGATTATGAAGAAGATTGGACGTTTAGCCGAAAGAAGAAACATATATGTATCAGAAATTGCCGAATTAAGAAAGGAATTAAAAGACAAATCCGTAAATGAAGAAGATGAATCAAAATTAAAAGAATTATCTGAAAATATTTCTTTATTAACTGGAGAAAAAGAATCGCTTGAAAATAAAGTTCAAAATATTGAAAGTAAATTAAATAAAGTTCAAGCCAGTTTGTCAAAATATGATGAAAAAGATGTTGGAAATAGTAAAACTAATCCAAATGCTAAGATAGATAGATTAGTAGATAGATTAAAAAATCTTGAATCGGACAAGACAAGATTAAGAGAAAAATTAGAACAAGTAAGTGTTGAATGTGAAGAAGTAAATGAAGTAAAAAACGAATTGGAAAGAAAATTATTAACTGAATCTAAAAATGATGAATTTGTAAAGAAACAAATATCCGAATTTAAAGATCAATTAGAAGACAAAGAAAAAGGTTTACAATCCCAAATTACTAAAAATCAAGAATTACAAAAAAGATTAGAAGATGCTTCGGTATTTCAAAGTAAGGCGGAAAAATTGTCAACTAAACTAAAAGATAAGGACGATACAGAACAGGATTTAAGAAATCGTATTGGGAAATTAACTGATAAAATAAAGACTATAGAAAATGAAGGTAAAAGAGATGATGAACAATATGAAAAAGATGTTCAAAGAATGAAAAATGATATTAAAGACTTAGAATCCAAAAAGAGTGATATTAATCGGGATAAGCAAAGTTCTGAAAATGAATTAAAAAAGACAGTAAATGACTTACAAAAAAGAAATAGAGAAATCGATGATTTGAAAAACGAATTGAGAAAATTGGAAAAGAATGATTCCAATAAAGACCAAGAAATCAGAGATAAATTAAATAAGAAATTTGAAGAACAAATGAAAAATAAAGAACGTGATATGGTAGATATTAAACGTCGTTTCGAACAAAAAGAAAAAGATTTACAAAGAGATTTAAGAGATTTAGAATCTAAATTAAAAGATGAATCCAAACGTGAAATAAACGATATAAAAAATAGATCAGAAAATAATATTAAAAAAATAGAAAGCACAAAAAGCGAAGATAGAAGAAAATTAGAAGAAGAAAAAGACAAAATACGTAGAGATAGTGAAGAAAGAATTAGAAGAATAGAAAGCACAAAAAGCGAAGATAGAAGAAAATTAGAAGAAGAAAAAGACAAAATACGTAGAGATAGTGAAGAAAGTATTAGAAGAATCGAAGATGAAAAACGAAGATTAAGTGATGATCTTAATCAAAAAATTCGCGAATTAGAACAAAGAGGTAGAGATACTATGAATCAAGAAAAGACGGAATTAGAAGAACGTAGACGTCAAATAGAACAAGAAAAGGCTTCACTACAAAATCAATTGTCCCAACAAAGAGAAGAATTTGAAAGAAGTAGAAGACAAGAATCAACTGAATTACAACGTAGGGAAGTTGAAATGAAACGGGCGGCTGCAGAACAATATGTAGGACAAATTAGAGAATTAGAAGAAAGATTGAGAGGAAATGAACTTGAAAAGAGAAAAGAAGACCTTATTAGAAGCCATGAAATTCAAAGAAGAGAACAAGAACGTGAATTCATTGAAAATAAAAGACTACAAGAACAACAATCAGCAATAAGGAGCATGAAAAACGAAAGTGAAAGAGAAATAGCAAATGCGAGAAGAGAATTGGACGAAAGAATAAAAGACCTAGAAAACCAAAAAACGCAGATACTTGATAAACAACGAAAGTTAGAAGAAAAACAAACAACATTAACTGATAAATGTAAACTTGATCGTAAAGATATAAAAAACTCTTTCACAGCCAAATTAGGTGAATTAGAAAAAGATATAGATGAAAGAATAGTTCAATATGAAAAACTTGATGAATTAAAAAACCAAGCTACTGATATGGCTAAAAAATTAGGACAAAAATATAAAGAAAGAAATGTCAAGATTCTTGATGAAAATGCACGACTTAAAAATGATTTTGAAAATCTCCAGCCATTAAAAGAATTATATGAAGGATTAGAAGGTACAAGTGCTATTTGTTCGGAAGGAGATGTTCCTATAGATGATCCCGAAGATATTGTTAGGGATTACAATAATTGTCGAGGAGCTATCAAAAATGTTAATGCAATTCTTCTTAATAGAAATGAGAAATTAGAAAATTACATGAAGGGATTAAATGCTGATATTCCTGCAAGAAAATCTCTTGAAAAGAGTGGTTCATATTATACACCTGATGAAATAGAACATTTAGTACGTCAATATATTAAACAAAAAGTTGCTGAAAATCGTGATGAAGAAATACCAATATCATTACGCAAAGTACCAGATTATTCTGATGCTATTGAAGCTAGAGATTTAAGATTAGAAGAAAGAGAACAAGCTTTAAAAGAAAGAGAAGAATTATTGAAAAAAGCTAATCAAAATATTTTAGACGAAAGAGAAAAATTCCGTAAAGATTCCTTAAAAGAACTTGAAAGAGCACCTAGGGAAATTTATGATAGATGGGGTGACGAAATAGCTGATGAAGATAAAGATGTTAACAAAGATGTTAAAAAAGATAAAGAACGTATTTCTAAAATATATTTATCATGGGATGTTATTCCAAAAGATTTAATAACTAGAAATTACGTAGAAAACACATTTTTAATGGGTTCTTCAGAAGGAGTTGCTGGTTATTCTAAGTCTAATCCTCATGTTGGTGCTCCATCAAAGACTATAGGAAGCGGAAGAAAAATGGATGGAGGTGCTTCAAGTTTAGATTATGGTATGGGAACATTGCATAAATTACTTGAAAGAAATAGTGCTTTAGAGGAAAAATATCGTGATCGTGTCACTGACATATTCAAAGATCAACATAGTAGGGAAGAAATTATAACCCGTATCCAAGAGTTTTCAGAAAATGCGTCTCAACAGATGTCTTATTTAACAAATATGAATTTATTGCATCAAGAAGGAACTAAAAATCTTATAGAATATTTCTTAGGTAGAAGAGTAGAAGGTAATGAAGTTAGATATTATTATGATTTTAATATATTGAAAAAATCTACTGATTCAGAAAATCAATATATTGCAGATTTGGAAGAAAAAGATTCAGAAAAAACTAGTTTAATTGATAAACTTACCAAAAAGTCCAAAAAATTTGAATTAGATCTTTTGTATAAAAGAAAAGTAAGCAAGGCAGAAAAATTAAAAGGTATGTTAGGAATAGAATCCGATAGGGATGAAGATGAAGATGCAGATATGTATGTTATTGATTATGGACGTGGTAATCCTAAACCACCTGTTTTAGCTATACATAATAAAGATACAAATCTTGATGAACCGGTTAATGATCAAGCAAATATCGTTATTGATAAAATTCAAAGTAAAATTAATCATATCATGGACATTATTACTACACAAGATATTAAACGGGCTGTTGACTTTTTAGTTACCAAGAAGATTCGTATAGTAGGAAACGAAAATTTCATAAAAGCTAAAATCTTATTAAATAAATTATTAAAACAAAAAGAAGATGCTGAAAGTAAGTTAAATGGATTAAAAGAACTCAAAAATTTATTAAATTTAGATGAAGATGAAGATATTCTTACTGTTAAAAATAAATTTGAAGAAGCCAAAGATAGTTTAGTAGAAAAGAACGAAAATTTAATAAAGAAAACTAAAAATATAAGAAAAATTTTAGAAAAAATTAATACAGGTGTATATGGCGAAGTAAGAAAAGTACAACAAAAACTTGCTACCGTTGAAACTCATATTGATACTTCACTACTGAGACAATATAAATTAATTAAAAGACAAAATGATTTATATGAAACATTAAAAGACCAACAAAAATTATTTGAATTATCTGAAATAGAAAATAATCGTATCAAAAATGAATATGAGGAAAAACTCGAAGAAATACGTTCTTTAAAAGATATATTAATAGACGAAAATAAGATAAATATCGATGATTTAAAAAAATATGTAAACGATTATATTGATAAATTAATTGAAAAATTAAAGGAAGCTGATGGTTCACGTTTAAGTGATCGAGATCATGAAGCAATAAAACGTTATATTGAAATGTTAAACCATTATAAAGCAAGATTTCCCGATTTGATTGATATTACAGGAATAACAGAGATGAGTCATAATTTATATGATTATATTAATGATATTCACGAATTTTTTATAAAATTTTTACCAGTAGCAGCACCAGTAGTACCAGGAGGAGGATCAAGAGGAGGATCTTATAAAAAATGGAATCAAAAAGGTGGTGGTGTTTATATATCTAGTGAGACACAAGAACATATAATGGAACTTCTAAATAAAATAAATAACAAAAATATAACATTACAAACATTAACAAAACAAGTAATACAAGATGGTATACAGGATTTGGACAAGTATAAAAAAGAAACAGAAAGCAAAATAAGGACAAAAGAATCTAAGTTTGATGCTAGTATTAAAGAAGCACAAGAAGTAAAAGTAAAAGCAGATTCATTAGAAGCTCAAGTAAATAAGTTGATAATGGATTATCGCCAAGAAGAAGCCAAAACAAAAGCAGCAGAAGCAAGAGCAAACGTTGCAGACGCAAGAGCAAAAGATGCAGAAGCGTTAAATGATGGTTGGGAGACTAAGAGTAAGTTGGCAGAGGATCGTTTAAACGACGCGGTTGAAAAATTGGTAAAAGCCGAAAAAATAGAATTAGCAGCAGTAGCCGCAGCAGCAGCAGGAGCAGCAACAGGAGCAGCAGCAAAAGATCAATTAAAAATTTGTAATGAAGCGTATATTAGTATGAGACGGCAAGTAGATGAAGCACGAAAAGCACAAACAGAAGCAGATGAAGCAGTAGCACAAGCACAAGCAGCAGCAGAAACAGCACAAGCACAATCAGTAGCAGCACAAGCACAAGCAAACGCAAGTGATAAAGAAGTAGTAGCAGCACAAGTAGCAGCAACAGCAGCACGACAAGAAGCACAAGCAGCAGTAGCAGCAGCACAAGCAGAAACAGAAAAAGCAGTAGCAGCAGCAACAGCAGCAGAAAAAATAGCAAGTGAAGCAGCAGAAGATGCACGACAAAAAGTAGCAGCAGCAGAAAAAGAAAAAAAACAAGTAAAAATTAAACTAGAAGAAGCACAACACAGATTGACTCAACTTATGATGACAGCCTCAGAGAAAGATTCAAAATTGGGTGAATTAAATAATGAAATAAAAAGTTTACAAAATCAATTAAAAGTTTTAAGAAAGATTATATCAGATTTAAACAAAAGAACAAAAGAAGCAGAAGATAGAGCAAGAGCATCACTAGCAAAAGTAGAAGCAACAAAAGCAGAAGCAGAAGCAAGAGCAGAAGACGTAGAAGCAGCAGCACAAGCAAGAGTAGCAGATGTAGAAGCAAGAGCAGCAGAAGCAGAAGCAAGAGTAGCAAAAGCAGAACAAAAAATAACAGCAGCAACAGAAGCAACAAAAGCAGCAGAAGCAAGAGCAGCAGCAGCAGAAGATGCAGCAAAAGATGCAGCAACAGCAACAGCAACAGCACAAGCAAGAGTAGCAGCAGCAGCAGAACAAGCAGAAAGAGGACAAGCAGCAGCAAAAGCAAAAGTAACAAAAGCTCACAAGGACGCAGAAGCAGTAATAAAACCAACAAGTGAAATTATTAAAATCATGAAAAATACAAAATCTGTATTATATAAACAACTGATTGATTATGATAATCAACATAGTAATGTATTATATCAATCTATTAGCGAAGATGCTCGTGTACATGATGTCGTTGATTTAAAAACACTATTAGAAAATGATAAACCTGAATTATTCAATTTAAAACTCAGAGTATTACAAAAATATTTAAGTTTTATTCCGAAAAGCGTGGAGGGTAATGTACGTCAAAGAGCACCACCACCAGTAGCAGCACCACCACCAGCACCAGCAGCAGATCCACCATCACCAGCAGCAGGTCCACCAGCAGGTCCACCATCACCACAAGCAGCAGGTCCACAATCACCAGCAGCAGAAGCAGAAGCAGAAGCAGTATCACATAAGATAAAAGTAGAAATCCCCCAAGTCCCAGATATAAAAGATGTACAAGAAGTTGGAGAATTTATACAAAATTTAGAAGGAGAAAATAAAAAAAAATTTTTACAATATATAAAATCTATAATATCTGGTAGAATCAGAGCGAAAGGGAATACAATATACGACCAGAACCAAAAACAGAGATTATCCAAATATATTAAGAACACAAGTGATTTAGAATATTTAAATGCTAATCCTACAGAAACTATAGAACGTCCATATTTAAATAAATCAGAATCAAAACTTGCTAATGCTATAATAAATTTTGTAGTACCAGTACCTCGCAAACCGTTATGGGCGGGTGGTGGAGCTCAATCAACATCATATATCATAAAAGAAGAAACTCAAAAAATAATCTGGGAAATGTTATCACAAATCAAAATTATATACAATCAATTATTTGGTCCCGGTGGTATTTATAAAGAAATTCCAGAAGAATACAAAGAAATATTAAGCCCTATAGAAAATATGGCGGAGTATCCAGATTATGAAAAAGATGAATTAATGTTAAAACTTAACACATTAATTAAAATTATTTCCAGTAAATTACCTGAACTTTTAAATTATCAACAGTTTAATAATGATTTAAGTAATACATTGACCTCAAGTGGTGTTGTTGATAGAAGGGAATTAATAAAGGATATAAATGAATTAACTTCTTGTGATATTGGTTTGAAAACTAAATTAACAAATATGGTATCGCAATTAGAAGAATTTAAACTTAAACTATCTGCTATGAAAGATGTATGTGAGAATTCAAAATCCAAAGAAGAAATAAATAAACTTAGTATAGAATGGGCTAGTAAGATTATTTCAGGAATATTGATTCCATACATTAACCAACTTCAAGATAAAAAATCATTACAAGAATTTATTGAGGATAATCACGCTAAGATTACAGCAGAAGTAATGAAACAATTTAATGAATGTTCTGGTTCCCCACCTATCCAAACAGAAAAAATTCCAGTTTTAATTAAAAAATTGTTGACAAATCTAGGACCAAATATAAGTGGAGGGGGAGATAAATGTAATAAGAATAACAATAAATTAGAAAATACTGTACATGAGGCTTTACAAGAATTAATAAATATGGAATGTGAATTACAAAAAGAACTTACAACATATTTATCAATTGATAAAGAAGTTAATAAGTGTAATAATACTATTGATATATGTAAAAATAAGGATGATAAATTAGTAGCTCACTATGATACCCAATTAAGTATTTCCAATACAACACCACATGTACATATAAATTTAGAAACAGATATAGACAATTTTGTAAAAGATAAGAAATCCGTATTAAATATTGTTCAAACAGGGAGTGGAGATTTAAATGATATATATCACTTAACCCAAAGATTAGGAAATGAAAGTAAATATAAATTCACACAAATAAGTGGAAAATATAAAATGGAACCAAGTCATAATATGGGGAAATTTGAACATAAGGTATCATATCTAGGTGATACGGGGCAGTTAAAAGAAGAGATAAAGTGGATTAATATAGATGGAAAAGAAAAATTTGAGGCAAAAATGAAACAAGTTAATAGTAATCGTGCATCTGTTTACCATAGATGTGTATATACATCAATTATAATAGTTAGCGTTAAAAATAAAGATCAATCAAAAACAATTAATTTTATTATTATTCCTACTATCCTACCGATCCATAATAAATTATCCTTTATGTTTAATACAACTGAAATAACTGATAAACCCATAAAAGTAAATAAAAAGGGAGGTACTGTTGATAATATCTTAAAATTAATCTATATGTTAATATGTGTCCAAGAAGTCTCGTCTTTTATAAATAAACCACTCATGACAAAATTAGTAACAAACTTTGTAGGGAATTTTAAAAAATATATGTATACAAAATGTGATAATATATTTGCTGGTATTCGTGAAACACATCCTGTTGTAGAAGATTTAAAAAGGGCTATTGAAAATGGTAAGGATGAAAATTATATAAGGAATAACACTACAAAATTCGCCACAATTATATTTACTAAATACTTACGTCATATTTTAGAAGAATCAATTTTCATTGGTAATATGTCCAATTGGATACTTAGTAAAATTATAAATAAAGAAACATATGGGAAGATACAAAATGCTACAAACAAACAAGTTCCTAATACATTATCTCAAATGAATCTTGGATGGGATATATCAGTTGCTAATGGTATGGAAAGTTATTTTAAAACAATATCCAAATTATATTTCCCTCCTATAGTTTTTGAAGAAAAATTCAAAAAAGTTAAAACTAATATTGACTTTGACTTCGGTGCAAATGATAATTCCATTTTTGTGTTTAATATTAAAACTCTTGAAGGTAATGATAATGAATATAATAAATTTATGGCTCGTGTAGCAGGTTCAGTTATAGAAACATCTAATATAATAGATAAACCTGAGGTGTTAATATACAGTGTTGGTGGAGTAAAATTCAATCCATCTAACACTAATGAATTTTTAAAACAATGGTATCTTGCTGAAGGAAAACCTTATGGAAGTATATTATTTGAAGGGAAAAATATTAAAAATAATATTGATAAACCAATGATGGTTATTAAAGAAAAACCAAAAGAAGTTGTGGAAACTAATAACGAATTAAATAACTTGTTGCTTAGAACCAAAAAAGTCAATGAAAGAAAGAGTAGAGATAGTCGTGGAAGTAATTTAAGCGAATTATTAAGAAAAGAAAGAAAAATCAGACAAAATAGAAAGAGATTGGTAAAACGTGGAATAAGAACATAAATTTACAT
>Ga0114933_10001149_pt1 | contig 30212 bp, 36 predicted proteins | sample 4SBtaG_FD_89691 | JGI IMG/M metagenome (GOLD analysis project Ga0114933, IMG submission 89691) | Deep subsurface microbial communities from Kolumbo volcano to uncover new lineages of life (NeLLi) - 4SBTROV12_W25 metaG | ecosystem: Environmental > Aquatic > Marine > Volcanic | place: Kolumbo... | reverse complement strand
CATAGAGATCTTAAACCGGCAAACTTGATGTTTCGAGGTGATGATAGTCTTGCGCTGGCTGATTTTGGTATTTCTAAAAAAATAGATGAAGTTAATGATATTACAACCCTGGGGCAAATATTGGGAACGCCTCATTACATGAGTCCTGAACAAGGAGAAGGGCAAAGTGTTGATACACGCACTGATCTTTATAGTTTAGGCGTATTGTTTTATGAATTACTTACTGGAGATAAACCATTCAGTGCCGCTACTCCTGCAGCTCTAATCTACCAACACGTTCATGCTCCTATTCCAAGATTACCAAGTGCTTTGAAACAATACCAGGATAGCATTGATTCACTTTTAGCAAAAAAACCAGATGACCGCATACAAACAGCGCGTGAATTAATTACTATTCTTGAGTCGTTTCAATAACAACTAATCAATTAACTCTGTTGTGAAGTATCTGACTTTTTCTTCAGGTGTTCTAGCCACCATTTAGCCTGTTCTTGCGTTGATTTATCAGATAAAGCCTGTGTAAAAGCTCGTGTGGCCATGGGCAGATTTTCAGAATGATATTGGGCAATACCTAATAGAAGATTTATTTTAGACAATAAGATTTTATTATCTGATTGAAGTTTTACATCCAGTACTTTAGTTGCTTTTTCCCATTCTTGTGAATCAAGATAGAGCTGTCCTAAACGTAGCCTGGCTGTATCGTCATTAAACTTCTTTATAATCTCTTTAAAGACTGACTTAGCTTTTTCACTTTCCTGAGCTAGTATCCAACTATCTACAAGTAGAGCTAACATATCTTTATTAACATCGATATCGCCTATAGCCATTTCTTTTTCAAGGAGTGTGGCAGCTTTATATGGCATATTTAAATAGCGGTAATTCTTTATCAGTTGGATAATTTCTACTTTTTTTAATAATTCTTTTTTATAAGCAAGCTCATAAACAGCTAAAGCTTTTTTATCTTGCTCCAGATGTTGATAAATTCCGGCAAGTTGTAACCAGTAAGTTGTTTTTTCAGGATATTTAGCAATGATATTTTCAAGAATTTCCGAAGCGCGCTTATAATTTTTTAATTCATAATATCCGGCTAATAAAAGCTCATACCAATTTAAAGGTGTTTTTTTAGAAAGAGGTAAGGCTTTTTCTACATGAACTATTAATTGTTTATAATTTTCAAGATAATAATAAGCTGTTGCTGCCAATATATGTGCTTCTGCTTTTGGTTGCGGCTCATTAGCAAACCATTTTGATAAATATTTTATCCCTTCTTTTGGTTTATCTATGTGAATCAATAATTGAGCCACAGAAAAATGAAGATTATGAGAAACATTTTTTGGCAAGGCGTTTAAAGACAAGGCTTTTATAAAATATTTTGCTGCATCTTTAAAATTATTCAAGCCATTTTCAGCAAACCCCATAGTTTGATATACAACCGCAGCATCGTAATCTTTTATTTTTTCTGATAAGGCTAGCTTACTTAATTTTTTAATTGCTTCGGCGTTATTCCCTGCTTCCATGTCTTTATGGACGTCGCTTAGAACTGAATGTGTGTTTGCTCCTAATAAAAAGGATTCTTCTTTGGCCGACACTGTAAAATTGCAGCAATATAAAAAAATCGTTATTAATACGATAGTCGGATTAAATTTTAGAAAATATCGCTTCATCGTTGCAGTTTAAACTTTACATCTTGCCGGGCACGTTTTTCTACAGCCTTACCATTGACCATGTCTGGGTTGAATTTCCATTTGGCAATCGATTTTAAAACGGCACGATCAAAAATTTTCGGAGGCTTTGATTTTACAATAACCGGATCTTTGACAGAGCCATCAGAATCAATCGTAAACTCAACAGTGACAACGCCTTCTATACCACTACGTAGAGCACGAGCAGGATAAATGGGCGGAATTCTTAACGTTGGCACAACATTAGTATCGATTTTAGGTTTAGCTATTGGCTTGCTTCTTTTCGTGCTTTTTGCGAAATCGCCGAGATAGGGCGTGCCTGATAAAGACAATGGCAGGTCAATTTCAGGTAATGTCAGATCCATTTGCATGGTTTCAGCTTGCTCAATTTGTGGTTGAGGTACATCTGGAGGAGGCGGTTCTTGTTCCAGTGGTGGTTGTTCTATATCTTCAATTTTTTGTTCAGGCTCTGGTGGCTCAGTTGTTTTTTCAAGACGAATAAATTCAATAAGATTGATATCAAGCAGTTCTATGTTGAGTCCTTGTTCTTTATTAACGAGTTGCTGAATCAGTATAAATATTGCGATATTAAAAAACAAAGCAATAACGATTAAAGACGGTGTTTTCGTCGCATCCAGAATTTTGATTTTTGATAATTGCATAATTCGCAATGGAAATGTTAATTAACTTGTCTTCAAAAAAAACATTTTAGAAAACATCGCCTATTCATTTGATGCAGCAATAGAAACATTAGTCACCCCTGCCAGGCGTACCTGATCCAGTACTTCGACAGTTATTCCTGTTCGAGCATTTTCATCAGCGAGTATGATGACGGTTCCTTCCGGATTCTGTGCATAATTGTGTTCAACATGAGCCCGGACTGCGCGTAATTCAATTTTCTGGTTTTCCATCCATATTTCACCATCCTTGTTTACGCCTATAATCATGCTGCCTTGTTCTTCTCTGATAGCCGTTTGAGCAGTGGGTCGGTCAACATCAATACCCGATTCTTTAGTGAACGAGGCAGTTACCAGAAAGAAAATTAACAAGATGAAAACCATGTCTATGAGCGGTGTCATATTAACGCTTTCAGCTGCAGTTTCTTGTTTAGTATGAATGTGTCTCATAATTAATTATGTGTTAATAAATCTTTTGCAAATAATTCTTTAGTTTTAGCCCGTTTGTTCAGGTCTGCACTAAAGTAAATGCCAATAATAGAAGTCACTAATCCGGCAGTTGTTGGTAGCAACGCTTTTGAAATCCCGTCGGCCATTCCGCGAGCATTACCGTTACCAAAGACATTTAATACTTCAAAGATTGCGATCATTCCAGTCACTGTGCCCAACAGTCCTAACAAAGGTAATATTCCCGTTAATGCTTGTATAGGAATTAGATTGTGTTTTAGTGCAATTGAAATTTCACTTAAAAAGCCATCTCGAATTTTTAAGGCGTACCATGATGAATGTTCACGTCGACGATGCCATTGCTGAACGATCGACTGCAGATGTTTTGGATATACTTTGTATAGAAAATAATATCGTTCAAGAATTAATATCCATAAAAAAATAGATAAGACAAAGACCGCTGTTAAGACGGGACCGCCTTTGAAAAAAAAGTCTCGCATGATGTCTATTTGATCAAACATTATCTCTTAGTCGATTTATTTCAGCGAGTAATGCGACAAATGCTGTACTTTTTTCATCGAGAATTTGAACCAGAGCATTACTTTTTGAAGAAAGGAAGCTATGAAATAATAATAATGGAATGGCAACCAGCAATCCCATTACGGTTGTTACTAAAGCTTGAGAAATACCGCCTGACATGACACGTGGGTCACCTGTTCCATAAAGCGTGATGGATTGAAAGGTTTCAATAATTCCGGTTACCGTCCCAAGTAAACCTAAAAGAGGGGAGACTGCTGCAAGCAAGGCAAGTGCAGCCAGTCCTCGTTGAATTTTGGGTATTTCTTTTAAAATAGCTTCATCTAATTTTAAGTCTAGCGTTTCGGTGCCGACATCCGGGTTATTTTCATAAACCTGCATGATACGTCCAAGAGGATTGTCTCCCGGCTTTTTACTTTTTAGTTGTTTTTGAACTTTACGGCCAGTAAGTACTAATACGATTAATCGTTCCAGAGAAATTAATACACCAATTAAGCCAATAAATATGATGACGTAACCAATTAGCCCGCCTTGTATAATTCGTTCTTTCAAATTTGGTTTTTGAACCAGAAGTGCCAACATAGAACCACTGGTTGGATCAATTGGAAATGCATGAATTCCTGAACTGGCATTTTCAAGGTTTTGTGCCATCTCTTGAAATCGTTGTCCCGGTTGTCTACCAGGCTCTATTAATTTTCCTGTTTCGGGTAAATTCCTTAAGAACCTTCCTGCTGATACAGCATTGAATACACCTATACGAGTCACATCCTGTTCAATTTCATTTCCAGCAGCGGTTACGATTTTTCCAGGGAAGGTCACTACTTTGCCTGATTCAACCATTTCATCCAGGGCTAATATCCAAAGCTCCTCCAATTCTTGCAACGAGGGTAATTCCTTTCGACTAGAAAGAATATCCAGTATTTCATCACGGTCAGCTTTTTGTGCAGAGACTAGAGATGTATCGATAATGACATCAAGGTCGCCGGCAATTTGCTTAACAATGCCATCAAGTTCTCCCAGTGCCCCCATCTTTTCTTTTAAAACAATGTTTTGACGGGCGATTTTTTGCTCATAACTATTGTAATTATTTCTTAGCGTTTCACTTCGACTTTCAGTTGTTTCAAGTTTTTTTAAAGCCGCATCCAGTATTTGTTTTTTCTTATCACGAGCATGTTTAAATTTTAATTCTCGCTTGGCGAACTCTTCTTTTTCCTGTGCACGATCTTCTTTTACTTGTTCTAGTAGTTGTTGCAAGCTATCAGGTTCTGCAGCAAACGAAGGAGAGAAAAATAAAATCAGACTTAATATGAATATTCTATTCATAATCATTTCCCCACCACATTGATAGGTAATTTGATTAATTCAGGTGGCGCCTGTTTTTTTGCTATTTGTAAACCCTGATTTATAGAACGGTTGTATTCGGAGGGTAATTTTTGCCATGATTTAGATTCTTTATCCCAGGAGCCACTTGATACTCCATCCAGTGTCTGAAAAGTCATTAGCAGTCGACCAACACGTAAGATATCAACGGTATATTCTTGCCCATCCATTTTTAGTGTATCAGTGTAGGTTTCTATGGTTCGACCATATTCCATTTCAATTTGATAGGCTTCCATGATGCGACGATATTTATCAGGCAGAGTTACGTCAGGACGATCCATGATTTCTTTCAAACTAGAGACACGTTGTTGTCGTTCTTTTATAAGAAATGGTAAGTCAAGATGGACAAATTTATCTAGCGTATCTATCATCTTCAGCATTAGCGGTACAATACTGCGCTGAGTTTCTTCTGCATTATCAAGTTGGCGTTGAATAGAATGTAGTTTGTTTTTTTGTTGTTTTATTAATTTAACTAATTGATTGTTATATACACCAAGACTATCGGATTTACGTATAGCATCACGATATTCCAGAGCTAAATCTCTTGTTTGTTCTACTAAAGCGTCTACTTTTTTCTGAGATGTGACGACATCTTCCTGACCTTGAAGTCTTGTTTCAACGGCTGATTTTAATGGTTCAGTTTCCGCAGCTGAGATATTGGACAGAGCAAGGCTCAGAATGAGTACTGTAAAAAAGGATTTAATATGCCTATCCATAAGGAATTTTTCCTAATATATTATATAGTTACTGAATAAATAATATTCGCATTGTAGATTAATATGCAATATTAATACACAAAACCAGTGATATCGTTCAATAATGATTTTATTCGTTAGCATCAATAAAATCGGCTTAAAAGCCAGATTCTTTAATTATATGGGTGAAAATACTAAATGAGTTTAAGAGTCAGATTAAATTTTCTGATAACGCTGTTATTTATCAGTTTATTTGTGTGCAGTAGTTTTTACATCATTTCAGATGCGCGCAAAACGGTACAGCATGAAGTTGAGTCTACAGCCGATCTTGCATTGACATTAATTGAGACTGCGATTTCGTCTGATCCATCGGAGGCAGAAAAACTTAATCAATTAAAATTATTACAAAGTCTTGCTGAACTTGATCAAACACGGCACTTATATATTGATATACGTAATACCACGGTCACTTTAACGCCAACAAAAGAGTTTAATGTACTAAGTAATACTGATGCTCCGGACTGGTTTGTAAAACTAGTGCAGCCGCCTCCTACAGAAATACGTCAATGGCTTTATAATCCTTTGAGCTTACCTACAGGAATATTTGTTCGAGCAGACCCATCTGATGAAATTGATGAAACATGGTATGAAGTGCGTAACGTACTTGTTTTATTATTAATATTTATCATATTGGCAAATGTATTGGTTTATATTACGGTTGGAAAATATCTGTCACCTATCGATACCATCTTGGAAGGTTTGTCCGGAATTGAAAAAGGTCATTATCAACTAGAACTACCTCATTTTCATTTACCTGAGCTTGATCGAATATCTCAACAATTTAATCACATGGCAAAAGTTCTTTTAGATAGTAAAGCGAAAAATAGTTTATTAACACAACGCTCACTGGAAATTCAGGAAGAAGAGCGACGACATTTGGCGCAAGAGCTGCATGACGAACTTGGACAAACAATAGCTGCTATTAAAGCTGTCGCTGTTGCAATATCGAATAACAAAAATCCGGATAAAGAACATATTGACTCAAGCGTGAAAACAATCGTTCAGTATTCTGATCATATTTATCAGGTCGCAAAAAATATGATGCATCGATTACGTCCTTCGATACTTGACGAATTAGGCTTGATTAAAGCCTTACAAAGTATGATTGATGACTGGAATGGACGACAAGATGAAATTTTTTGTGATTTTACCTTTTCAGACATTCCATCTGATTTATCAGAGAAATTAAAAATTAGTTTGTTTAGAATTATACAGGAAAGCCTGACTAACATATTAAAGCATTCATCTGCCTCTAAAGCTTCAATATCAATGACTAAATTGATGTTTGATGGGACAGAGCAAATTATTTTAAAAATAGAAGATGACGGTATCGGACTGGATGAAAATAAAACAACGTCAGGCTTAGGCTTGTCAGGCATGAAGGAACGCGCTGAAATTAATGATGGAACATTTGAACTTACAAGTAACGTAAATAATGGAATAAAAATAGAAATAATAGTACCTGTAATTACTAAGAGTGTGTTATGACGAATAAAATAAAAGTAATGTTAGTTGATGACCATGCTGTTGTTCGCGCAGGTTATCAAATGTTATTAAAAAGTTCACCGGAAATAGAGGTTGTTGCTGAAGCCAGTAGTGGAGAAGAAGCTTATCGCCTACATGCGATTCACAAACCTGACGTGATCGTTATGGATCTTTCCTTGCCAGGAATGGGTGGTATGGAAGCGATTAAACGTATTCATTCACGCGATAATAAAACTAAAATTCTTGTGTTTAGCATGCATGAAGAAATAATTTTTGTAGAACAAGCTTTGCAAGCAGGAGCCAATGGTTATATAACAAAGAGCACCGATCCGCAGTTACTAGTTGAAGCAATAAAGCGACTTTCAAAAGGGGAGAAATATATTGACGCGGAACTTGCTCAAAGACTCGCTTATGAAAAATCCCGGGGGCAAGATTCTCCTTTGACAGATTTTTCTACACGCGAGTTCGAAATTTTCTGTATGTTGGCAGAAGGTTTAAATACAAGTGAAATTGCAAAGCGACTTTCACTTAGTTATAAAACCGTCGCTAACTACAGCACACAAATAAAGAACAAGCTTGAGGTTAGTACTGTTGCGGATATTGCGAGAATTGCTATCAGGTATAATATTATTCAAGCCTAACTTATGAACGGGGACAGTTTAATCTGCCCCCGACATGAATGTTAGTCGTTAATAACAACACCCCAGGGAAATTTACCGACTTCAATTGTTTTTATGACTTTATTTTTATCTGTGTCTATTACAGAAACAGTGCCGCTAACACCATCCGTTGTAAACAGACGTTTCCCGTCTTTAGTCATTGCTAATCCCCAAGTACGTTTTCCGACGGGGATCCCTTTTATAATTTCAAGTGTGTTCGCATCCATAACAATGATTTTATTTGCTCTTCCGCCAGCGACATAAATCACTTTTTCATCTTTACTTAACAGAACGTCTTTAGGTTTTGATTTGCTATCACCGGTGGAGCCGGTTTTTATAATTTTACCACTATTCATATCTACCTTAACGACTTCACCACTAATTTCCGCAGTCGCATAAGCAATATCACCTGATTGAGTGAAAGTTGCGGCACGGGGACGAGAGCCAACGAGTATATGGTCTACTATAATATTTTCAGGTGCCTTGATGACATGCAACATATTAGTTGATTCACTGGTGATGATGACTCGTTTGCCATCCGGAGAAATTGCGACACCTTCAGGCTCTAAGCCAACTTTAATTTCAGCAACAAGTTCGCCTGTTATTGGATTAAATACTGATGCTTTTGCATCATCTTCATTTGAAATATAAATATTGCCATTCGGATGGACAGCAAATGTTTCAGGATCAGATCCTGCTTCAAATTCTCTAATAATTTTTAATGATTCAGGTTCAATAACTTTAATTTTGTTTTCTTCACTTACCGCCACATAAAGTTCACTTCCATCTGGAGAGAGACCAATACCGCGTGGACGTTCACCAATTTCAATTGTCGCTTCTATTTCCAGTGTTGAACCATTAATAACAGAAACAGAATCACTTTTTTCATTTGTAACGAAAATTCGTCCCGTCGGTGCAGCCGTTACAGAATTAACAAGAACTGTAAATAGCACTAATGGTATAAATAATAATTTCATTTCTAACTCCTAATAAACTTTAATTAATAATTTTCGAAACGGATTATTTTGCGCAGTTTAAAATGCCCAAACTATCAAGCGTCGGTGGCTTGGCGATGCCTCTTACCGGTGCTTCTGCAACAATTTTGCCATTTTCAACAAGTAATATCAGTTGGCGCAATTGTCCTGTTTCTCTGAAACTCATGCCGCTACCTTTTTGACCATCAAAAACTAATTCAGTTTTTAGATAATTCAGCATATTTTCTGAAGTTGATATTTTTGTTCTGGCAATAGCATCTGATGTCATTTTTACAGCGGCCCAACCAGCCCATGCATCACTATTCATATTTTGACCGTGTGATTTTTTAAAACGTTTATTAAGATCTCGGGCAGCAAACTTCACAAAATCAGGATGCCAGGCTTTAGCATTTGCACCGGAATCAGGTTTCTTTTTTTGCCACTGATTTTCTGCATCTTTAAGCATTTTATCACTAGCCGCAGTATGAAGAATATTATTGACACATGAAAAGCGTAAGTCGTTATCTTTAAGTGACAGATTGAAGACAGGTGTGTTTGGATAAGAGGCGCTAATTTCTATTAAGGTTGTTTTGTCTACTTGGGTAAATATTGCAATGTAGCTTTCAAGATTCGTTTCTTTGTAATTATTTTTGGTGAAGTCATCAATAGAATATTTCAAGCCTAAAAATTCACCTTGCAGATTTGCTTCTAACAGCCCCTGACTTGCTCCTTTATATGTTGCATGCCCGGCATCGCCGATATAGGCAAATTTTGTATCCAGGGCTTCTGCATAACTATTTACACAAAAGATTAAGAATATGGTTGTAACTATAAGATAGTTATATTGTTTCAATGGGTACTCCAAATATGTATGGCGCCAAATAGCTAAAATGTATGATTTGAGTATTTGTTTTTAGTTTAAAAATATAAATAAAAGAATATCAAAGTCTTAGACTTAACTCTCTAGTTATTCTGTATTTAATGAATATTTCCCGTGTGAATATACAACGCTGGGAAGCATCAAAATATAACAGTAAATCGAAAGGCGTTGCATTTTGCAACAAACTTATTTTCTGATGAAAAATTACTTGATAATGAATGGTATGGGTGCATTATTAGACATCGTATTTATGCTTTAAAATAATATAGTTAGTTTGACATTGAATCGTTCGAATTCAAGTCAAGGGCTAATACCAAGAGGGGTATAGATGATGCTCAGATCTTTACAGATCGAACCAGAAAAATGTACTGGTTGTTTGCAATGTGAAATGGCTTGTTCCTACGAAGCTACTGGTTTATTCAATCCGGCAAAATCAAGAATCAAAGTATTTACTTTCCACGATGCAGGGCGCTTCGTTCCTTATACATGTACTCAGTGTGAAGAAGCCTGGTGTATGCATGCCTGTCCAGTTGAAGCTATTGTTATTAATGAAGCCACTGGCGCGAAAGAGATACTTGATGACGTCTGCGTTGGTTGTAAAGTTTGCACCGTAGCCTGTCCTTTCGGCACAGTTAACTATGACACGGATACAAAAGTCGTGGCCAAATGTGATCTATGTGGCGGTGATCCCCAGTGTGCCAGTGCCTGCCCAACGGATGCAATAACTTACGTCGATGCAGATCATACTGGTTTAGAACGTATGCGCGCGCATGCAGCGCAGTCTTAGGAGAACAATATGGCTTGGACTAAAAAAGTACTACGCGTCAATTTGACTGAAGGTTCCATTTCTAATGAACCACTGAATATGGAATGGGCGAATGACTATCTAGGGCAACGTGGACTAGCGACGAAATATTTGACAGAAGAAATTGATCCTAACTGCGATGCGCTTGGGCCGGATAATAAGCTGATTATGACTACTGGTCCATTGACCGGGACTATGGCATCGACAGGTGGACGCTATTCGGTAGTAACGAAAAGCCCATTAACCGGAATTCTGGCTTGTTCTAATTCAGGAGGTTTCATCGGTAATGAAATGAAAAATGCCGGTTGGGACATGATCATCTTTGAAGGTAAATCACCAAAACCAGTCTATCTATACGTAGAAAATGAAAAAGCAGAGCTTGTTTCCGCTGATGAAATCTGGGGCAAATCCGTTTGGGAAGCGGATGAAATCCTGCATAAGAAATATCAAGACCCCTTACTGAGGATTGCAGCAGTGGGTCGATCGGCTGAGGCAGGGTGTTTGTATGCTGCCATCGTCAATGATTTACATCGAGCTGCCGGACGATCAGGTGTCGGTACGGTGATGGCGTCTAAAAATCTTAAAGCAGTAGCAGTAAGAGGAACTAAAGGGGTTGGTAATATTCTGGATCCAAAAGCATTTATTAAAGCTACCAATGCTGGTAAAAAAGTGCTGGCTGAAAATGCCGTGACCGGTGAAGGCCTACCGGCCCTTGGCACACAGGTGTTAATGAATGTTATGAATGAAATGGGTGCCATGCCAACAAGAAACATGAAAGAGGTTGTGTTTGAGGGAGCCGGCGATATCTCTGGTGAAGCCATGCTGGAACCTCGCGAGAGTGATGGTAAACCGAACCTGACAACTAATGCAGGATGTTTTGCCTGCACCATTGCTTGTGGAAGAATATCAACTATTGATAGAAATCATTTCACCATTGAAAACAAACCCGAGTATTGGGGTAATTCTGGTGGACTGGAATATGAAGCAGCCTGGGCTTTGGGTTCAGATTGTGGCATCAATGATATGGATGCACTGACTTACGCAAATTTTCTTTGTAATGAGGACGGTTATGACCCCATCTCTTTTGGTTCTACTGTTGCCGCTGCGATGGAATTATTTGAAGCAGGTGCCATTACTACCAAAGAAACTGGCGGCGTTGAATTTAAATTTGGATCGGCCGAAGCACTGGCCAAAGCAGCCGAATGGGTTTCAACTGGTGAAGGTTTCGGTAAGGATTTAGGTCTTGGGTCAAAACGGCTCTGTGAAAAATATGGCCATCCCGATTTATCGATGACCGTTAAAGGTCAGGAATTTCCTGCCTATGATCCTCGTGGAGTTCAGGGGATGGGTCTGGCCTATGCCACATCTAACAGAGGTGCTTGTCATTTAAGAGGTTATACCATTGCTTCTGAAGTCCTGGGTATTCCTGTAAAAACTGATCCCCTGGAAACTGATGGTAAAGCAGAACTAGTCAAAGCATTTCAGGATGCGACAGCAGCGGTTGATTCTGCCGGTATTTGTGTATTCACGACATTTGCCTGGACTATGGAAGATATCGCACCACAGATAGATGCCGCTTGTGAAGGAGACTGGAGTGTGGATAGATGTTTGGAGGTGGGTGAACGCATCTGGAATCTTGAGCGGGATTTTAATAACGCTGCAGGAATGACTGCAGCTGATGACACATTACCTAAACGTTTATTGAAGGATGCAGCTAATGTAGGACCCGCTAAAGGACGTGTAAATGACTTAAGTAAGATGTTGCCGGAATACTACGAACTCCGGGGTTGGACATCGGATGGTCAATTGACGGATGAAACTCGTACGCGATTTGGTCTCTAGCAATGAACCGCTCAGGAGTTAAATAATGAAACATGTCATTATTGGCGCTGGCCCTGCCGGCGTAATCGCTGCAGAAACGCTACGCAAGAATCAGCCCGAATCATCAGTAATGTTAATTGGTGATGAGCCAGAACCACCATATTCTCGAATGGCGATACCTTATTGTCTGATTGGTAATATTAATGAAGCTGGAACTTATCTACGTAAATCAGATTCACATTTCACTGATGCCGGGATTGATGTCGTACAAGATCGTGTTGCCAGTGTTGATGTAAAAGCAAAAGAGCTGAAGCTTGATAGTGGAGAGTTACTTGGCTATGACAAATTGCTTATAGCAACGGGCTCCCATCCTGTTCGACCACCTATAGAAGGCATGGATTTACCCGGTGTCTATAGTTGTTGGACACTGGAAGACAGCCGGAGTATAGCGGCTAAAGCAATAAAAGGTTCTAACGTTGTATTGATGGGCGCAGGCTTTATCGGTTGTATCATCCTTGAAGCACTAGCTTCGCGTGGTGTTAATCTCACCGTAGTTGAAATGGAAGATCGGATGGTGCCGAGAATGATGGATCAGAATTCAGGTAATCTAATTAAAAAATGGTGTCAGGGTAAAGGTGTTGCCGTACATACATCAACACGAGTCGAATCGATTGAAGAGTCTGGTGAAAATCTCAAAGTATCGCTGGACAATGGCGAGGTGGTCGATGCCGATGTGGTGATCTCTGCTACTGGCGTGAAATCCAATATTCAATTCCTGGAAGATAGCGGTATAGAAACTGAATTTGGTGTGTTGGTGAATAATCGACTGCAATCAAATCATGCTGATGTTTATGCTGCCGGTGATGTTTGTCAGGGAAAAGATTTTTCTACGGGAGAATATAGTGTGCAGGCAATCCAACCGACCGCTGCTGATCATGGTCGTATTGCTGCAATGAATATGATGGGCAAAGACACGATTCATCAAGGCAGCATCAATCTTAATGTTCTGGATACACTGGGTTTGATTTCAAGTTCCTACGGTTTATGGATGGGAGTTGACGGGGGAGACTCTTGTGAACTTTATGATCCAGAACGTTATCGTTATATTAGTCTTCAATTTGAGGATGATGTTTTAGTCGGTGCACAAGCACTTGGCTTAACGCAACATGTCGGTGTCTTACGTGGCTTAATTCAAACTAAATTGAAGCTGGGTGAATGGAAAGAACACTTATTAAAAGATCCGACACGGATTATGGAAGCCTATCTTGCCAATACACAGGCGATTGGTCATAACGCATGAATCTAACTACTTAGGGGACAGGCTTAAGCCTGTCCCCTATAATCATTAAATGGAAATAACATTAAAGCTTTATGCTGGCCTCACGCAATATCTACCTGAAAATTCAGAAAAGCATTCTACAAAACTCAATATCTCATCTTCAGATACAGCCCATTCAGTCATTGAACAATTTAATGTACCAAAGGAATCTGTCCATCTAGTATTATTGAACGGCGTTTACCTGAATCCAGAAGAAAGAGAAAAGTCTAGCTTTAGTGAAGGTGATTCACTTGCAGTGTGGCCGCCAGTCGCTGGTGGATAAATAAAATCGACTCTAAGGATAGTATGATTCAACGCCATGAATGGGAGATGAGCATCTCTCATGAAGACTTCTATCGTTTATTACCTAAAGCTTTAAAAAATGTTGATTATGAAGTTATGTATCCAGATGCAGATTTAAGTCAGCCTCTTCAGGACTATAGTGAAGCTCAAATCAATGGGCACTATGCCAGTGGCAACATCCAAATAATTCCCGGAAGTGAACATAAGCGCAAAATTGCCTCATTAGAATTACCAGTTTTACACCTTATTTTTATATTCACAGATATTTCTTCTAAAGATATTACGCAATTTTTTGCTGATTTCGGTCGAGCGTATCAGCGTGGCGGTGGTTAATTACACTAATTAAGAATCTAACATACTGAAATTAAAGGAATTATTTTTATATGTTGTAATAATACAACAATTGCTATTTTGATCTGTGATATTTGGAATAGTGTTGTTCTTAATTGTTTATGCTTATTCCATGTAAGATAAGGTTTTTTAGCTCGTATGTTGCGTAAAAACAACGAATTTTAGGTATTTGTTGATTTGTTGTATAAACACAAAAAATAATTGCAACTTACAGAAAACTGTAGTATTTTCCCCTACGTCTTATTTAAAAGGCTTTATTCGGCTTAACAAAGGCTTGTCGAAACCAGAAGAAAAGGGGAAGCAAGGCTTAAGGGAGGCGGAATTAATCTCTAGAGAAATTATGTATTCCTATAAGGAGGATATACAAAGTGAATAAATCTAAATTATTAAAAGGAGCTGGTCTTGTCGCACTAACCGCGATGCTTCCTCTCTCTCAAGCAGCCGCTGACGGCAACTGGGGAATCTCAGGTTGGATCAACGAAGGTATTAGCTATGCCGACGATGGTGTGGATTCTGCTCTTTATCAGACTTCAGAAAACGGCCATACATTAGGTAGTCGTGTTACATTGTCAGGTTCTACCGATTTACCAAATAGTGGTTTATCGGCTGGATTTGAATTAATTATTGAGCCGCAATCTTCTTCAGAACTGCTTGGTACTGGTTCTGGTGGCTTTCAGGGTAGTTTCTTTGGTAAAGAATCTGTCGGTGGCCCTGACCAGTTTCTTACTGCTGCAGGTGCTCCTGGTAACGGTCATGCGTTAACAATATTGGGTAACAGCATGTACATAGCTGGGTCATTCGGTAAAGTGACTGTGGGTCTGCAATCCATGCCTACCGATAACATTGCCGTATTGGAAGATCCATCATTAACCTTGTGGTCAGCTATTTCACCAGTGTTCGTTGGTAACGGTGCTGCTATTACAGGTTTAACGGGTGTCACTGCTGCATGGGGGAGTTTCCTTACCTGTGGTTCTGGTATTGGTGGTATCGGTATTGATTGTAATGGTATCTATCGTAAAGGTGTCCGCTATGACTTACCAGCATTCGGTCCTGTGACCGTGGCGGTTGGTGCGGCTAATAACGATATTTATGATGTTGCTGCCAAATACAAAGGTACTTGGGGTGGAATTAATACTCAGTTAGCGCTTGGCTATGCTCAGATTAATCACGCTAATGCTTTTGGTGGCAAAGGTGTCGATAACTTCCAATTGCAAGCTGGTGCAATGGATCCAGGTACAGGTATCTTCGGTTCAATCGCTTATCAAAGTGAAGATATTGATGGTTTAGCTGCAGGAGTTGATGAGCAAGACGATACCGATGCTTGGTGGTTGAAAGTGGGTATTAAGAAAAGCTTTAACAGCTTTGGTGATACCTCATTCGCTTTCAACTATGGTCAATATAATGACCAGTATATAACCGGTGCTGGGGTTACTCTTTCTGGTTCTGAAGTTGAACGTATCGGTGTTGAAGTTAACCAGTACTTCGGTAGCCGCTTGATTATATATGGCGTATGGGAACAGTTGGATCTTTCTGTTGATGGTACCAGCGCAGCTGCTTTTGCTGGCGCGAACGAGTTGGATACATTCAGACTCGGTGGTACTTTCTTCTTCTAAGATTTTTTTAGAAAAGAAATTAAGCTTTGCTTAATAAAAAGGCCTCTTCGGAGGCCTTTTTTTATGTCCAAGGATGGACAGTATGTCGCGAAAGGACACGACTGCATGGATGCAGGAGATAGAACGAATCAGGAGACAGAGTCGAGGAAGTCCGAAGCGATTATTTTACAAGGATGTGGTGGTGACACCAAAAGTAGGCGCTTTAGCCTAGTTGGAGCAAGTTGTCGAATACTTGTACATCATCGTTAGTGTAGGAATGCGCAAAAGATGTATACCTAAAAGTGTTGCTAACTAATTTTTAAACATTTTTCCTGTTTTTGTTAATTTCCTGTAAACTTCCGGACGTTTAAAAACTCTATATAATCAAGATTAAATAAACATGTATTTCAAATGACAATGATATTTAAAAATCAATTAACTACTACGATACTTATCACCTCTTTATTATTTTTTTGTAGTTCTGGCATGGCTATAGAATTCTTTGGAGATGATGAAAATATTATTTGGAAAATAAGTTTAAATCAATATATAAAATATTCTGAACAAGATTCAAAAAAATTTGGTAAAAACGATCATCCAGTTGAATTAGATGAAAAAGAAATATTTTATACATTAAAAGCATTGGAGTATGAAGAAAAGAGTGTTCTCTCATTTAGCGAACAGTTAAAAACTGTTTTTTCATCTTTACAGTTAAAAATATTAAGTCAGTCATTAGCAAAAGGGTTAAAAAATGCCAAACCAGAACAGGATATTATTTTTGTTCTTGAAAAAGCGAAAAATAAATTGCTCGGCTTGAAAGATAGGACATTTAATGCGGGTAGGATATTTTATAAAAATGGAAAATTAAATATTATTATGGGCGATTATGAGTTTTTTCGTAGTGAAGCATTTGAAAAAGCGTATGATCCAGGAGGACAATCTGCAGTTCCTTATAGTTTCAATTTTGGAAAACGAACTAGAATGTCTAAAGCTTTTGAAAATGTTCACTTCAATGCAACTGGGGTTAATATAAAACAAATAAATAGAGAACGACGAAGCGACTGGTTAGTTATGGATGTCAGTGTTGCTTCAAAAGCTTATATTACTGGAGAAAACAAAAAACAGAATCCTGTTACGGCTGCGGATAAAAAATTAGAAATAGAATCAGCAAAATTAGCAAAACAACGACGTGAAATGCGAGCTGAAATGGCGCGAATGCGCAAGGAAGTACAGACTGCCACTAAAGGCTCATCATCAACAAAATCTATTAAAGAACGAATGGCGACTTTAGATGAATTATTAGGTGATAAATTAATTACTCAGGAAGAGTATGATAGCAAGCGGAAAGAAATACTGAATGATATATAATAACTGGATTAGAAATAATGGACTAACTATGATTAGGGATATATCAATATGAGCACAAATATGGGTGAAGACGAACTTGAACTTAAGAAAATTCAAATGGAAATTGAAGAAATTCGAGCAAAAATTGATAAAATGATAAAAGAAACGACATTATATCCTTTTGTTGTCGGCGCAAGTATCACTCTTGCTTTTGTGGCTATTGCCAAGTTGTTTTTATAGTTAACTGAACATGGGCACAAGCTTAAAACCTCAGTATAAAGCAGTAAAGTAAAAATAATGGACTAAAAATAAATATAAGGAGATATAGAATATGAGTACAAATATGAATGAGTTAAATAAAATAGAGAAAGAAGATAATCACGACAAAATTCAAGCTGAAATTGCTAAAATTTTTGTGGAGATTGAAAAGATGCGAACCGAAAATAAATGGTATCCGTTTATTGTAGGCTCTACTGTTACACTCGCCATTGTTGGTGTAGCTAAAATATTTTTATAGTTATCGGAAGATTTAAGCTTGTTCACGGAAGCAACTGTTCTGAGAAAAGACTTCGGATATCTGTCCCAAATAAAACAATAAATTTTGCGCGAACTTTATCCTGAACTAGAAGCTTTCTCTATTAATATTCTGGAGTCAGATTCTGGACATTCTGTCTATTTTGAACAATCAGGGAATGAATCAGGCATCCCTGTAATCTTCTTTCATGGTGGTCCAGGTTCTGGGTGTAATGAAAATCACCGTCGTTATTTCAATCCTGAAAAATATCGCACCATTCTTTTTGATCAACGAGGGTGTAATCGATCTACACCAAACGGTTTAGTTGAAAATAATACAACGCAAGATATTCTTGAGGATATTGAATGTATCCGTAAAAAATTAAAAATTGAAAAATGGTTGCTGTTTGGTGGTTCATGGGGTGCAACACTGGCTTTGCTTTATGCAGAACAATATTCTAATCATGTTACTGGAATAATTCTTAGAGGAACTTTTCTAGCGCGACAATGTGATTTTGATTGGTTTGCAAAATCAGGTGCAAATAAAATATTTCCAGATTATTGGCTAGAATTTATTTCCTGTTTTAGTGATGATGAGAAAACTAATTTAGTTGATACGATATATGAAAAAGTATTTTCTGATGATAGAAACATTCAACTTGAAGCTGCAAAAACGTGGTCGTTATGGGCTGGTAGAGTCGTTACTCATAGTTTATCTGGTGAATATATTCTTGAAATTGAAGATGAAGATAAATTAATTAACGAAGTGAAAATTGAAATGCATTATGCAAAAAACAAGTATTTTATTATGGAAAATCAAATACTTGAAAATAGTTCAAAAATACCCAATGTCCCCGTGAGCATTATTCATGGTCGTAAAGATTTAACTTGTTTGCCAGAGTCATCCTGGTCAGTACATCAAGCCCTAATAGATTCAAACAAGAAAAATTCAAAACTTGTTATAGTGTCCGATGCTGGTCATTTAGCCAGTGAACCGGCAATGATTGATGCACTGATTACTGAAACAGATGAAATGGCAAATATATTAGCAAATTTGACTTATTCTACTTAATGAGCCTCTGAACAAGTACGCTTCCCGTCATGCTGGTGCATACCAGCATCCAGTAAGTGATTGTTTTGATTAGATTCTGGCCTCGGCTCGGTTCGGTAATTGCTCCTGCATCGCCTAAAGCGCCTACTGTTGGTACTCTACTGCCTACATCCGTGTAGTCGTGCGCCAGAATGACGATTTAATGTATTTCGAGACTTAATCAGAGGCACCTTAAGTACCTCACTGAAAATTATAAGCAAAAAACTTATAATATTGCAATATTATTATTTGTTTCTTATACTTAGATTATGTATAAAATCGCATGGAATAAGCGAGCCGTTAAATCTTTGAAACGAATAGACAGGAAAGAGACGGAACGTATTTATCGGGCTGTACAGAATTTGAGAAATTGGCCTGATTGTAAAAATACGGTCGCATTGATAAATCACGAATACGATTATCGTCTCAGAGTTGGACGTTTCAGAGTCTTTTTTAATTTAGAAGATGCAATACGAATTGTATGGATAGAGGAGGTGAAAAAACGAGATGAGCGGACATATTGATTATCAAGTTATAGAAAAAGATGGTCAGCCTGTCTTCGCAGTATTATCGTATGACGATTTTATGTCCCTATTAAAAGAACAGGGCGATGAAATTTATTTCCCTGATGAGGTAGTAAGGTTAAATATTATCGAAGAAATGTCTCTGCCTCGAGCTTGGCGAGAATTTAAAAATATGACCCAGTCACAAGTGGCATCAAAATTAGGAATATCACAATCTGCATTGGCTCAAATGGAGCGTGTCGATGCAAATCTACGTATGACAACATTAAAAAAACTTGCTGACGTTTTTAATATTAATATTGAGCAATTAAAAACATAGTGGTTAGTCCATTGTTTTATAATCAACCGCTCATTATGGGCATTTTAAATGTTACACCTGATAGTTTTTCTGATGGAGGCCAATTTAATAATATAGAGGCAGCGGTAAATCATGGAAAGAAAATGATTGATGAAGGTGCAGATATTATTGATATAGGTGGAGAATCAACACGGCCTGGTTCAGAACGGATTGATGTAGAAGAGCAAATTAAACGAGTCGTTCATATCATTGAAGCGATAAGTGAAACAATACCAGAGCATGTGCAAATCAGTATTGATACGACACGATCTAAAGTAGCAGAAGCTGCACTCGATGCAGGTGCTAAAATTGTAAATGATGTTTCTGGTGGTAATGATGACCCTGAAATTATTAGATTATGTGCGGATAAAAAATGTCCTTATGTGATTATGCATATGCAAGGTTCTCCAGGAACAATGCAAAGTAATCCAACTTATGATGATGTTGTTTCAGATATAAAATATTTTCTGGAAACCAGAGTGAATGACTGTATTAAAGCTGGACTTGATGCTAATAATATCATTATCGACCCAGGTATCGGTTTTGGTAAAACATGTGAGCATAATTTAACGCTATTAAAAAATTTAAACGCGTTTGTTGAAACGGGTTATAACGTTTTGCTAGGTACTAGCCGGAAACGTTTTATGGGATCAATTTGCACTGTTAATACAGCGAATGAATTAATTGGTGCAACAACTGCAACCACTGCGTTAGGAGTACGAGCAGGCGTTAAGATTTTTCGAGTACACGACGTTAAACCTAATCGCCAAGCCGCCGATGTTGCCTGGGCTATATTAAATCAATCTAGCTAAACCGTTTCGGTTGTTTTCTTCTTAATGATCTCTTTTGAGTTCTTCATGTTTCTGAAAACGAGTGGTTTAGCCTCAAACTCTTTATCCCCAGCTTGTTTATCTATGCGTTCAACATCATCATGTAGTTGTTTATGATGCGGAGATTTGTCGCAGACCGGGTCTGCATTAGTGGCATCACCTGTCAGCATGTAAGCTTGACAACGACAACCACCTAAGTCTTTTTCCTTCTCGTCACAAGATAAACAAGGTTCTTTCATCCATGATGTACCACGGAATTTATTGAAATCAGGAGATTCATCCCATATCCATTCAACACTGTGGTCTCGTACATTAGGAAACTCAAGTCCTGGCAACTGACCCGCAGCATGGCAGGGAAGAGCGCTGCCATCAGGCGCAATAGTTAAGAAGATATTACCCCAACCGTTCATGCATTTCTTTGGACGGTTTTCAAAATAATCAGGAATAACGTAGATGATTTTCATTTTGTCTTTCATCTTTTCCTGATATTCCATTGCCACAGCTTCAGCATTTTTCAATTGTGTTTTCGTTGGTAAGAGTTGGTCAACATTTACTCTCGACCATCCATAATATTGCGTGCTGGCAAGTTCGACATAATCCGCATTTAAATCAACAGTCATATCCAGAATGTCTTTAATCTGGTCGACGTTCTTTCTATGCAAAACAATATTAAGCACCATCGGATATTCAAATTTCTTTACTACTCTGGCCATTTCAAGTTTGTGTTGAAATGTTTTGGTGCCGCCTAAGTAATTATTTAATTCTTCATTACTGGCCTGGAAACTGATCTGGATATGATCAAGCCCCGCTTCTTTGAATGCAGCAACGCGATCTTCATCCATACCGACACCTGACGTAATCAGGTTGGTGTAATAACCAAGACGACGTGCTTCTTTAATTAAATCTTCAAGGTCAGTTCTAACTAATGGTTCGCCACCTGAAAAACCGAGCTGTGTAGCGCCCATTTTGCGACCTTGTTGCATTACCCTGAACCAGTCTTCGGTACTGAGTTCATCTTTGTACTTTGCAATCTCTACCGGATTTGAACAGTAGGGACATTGCAATGGGCAACGATAAGTTAGTTCAGCTAACAACCATAAAGGTTTAGTTTGATTATTTTGCTCTGATCCAGCCATTGTCATGGGCTACCTCCAAAAATTTAAATACGTCTGATCCTACATTTGCACCGTCAAATGCGTCTGATATCTGTTTGATAATACTTTCAATACTATTCTGACCATCAACGCGTTGCATAATTTCACCAGCAGTTTGGCTAAGTTTAACCATGCCTTCTGGATAGAGTACGACATAGCAGTCTTGCATTTCTTCCCATTGAAAGCGAAACGTTGGCGCAATCTCTATTATCGATTCGTTTGTGAATGTTGAGTTCATAGTCTATTAGCAATTATAAAAAGGGGGTTTCTTTTCAATATAAGCCATCCACATGCAATCTAGCATAGTCCATAAGATATCGAGTTTAAATTGTAAAATGCCAAGGGCCCGTTCTTGTTCATCGCGTGTTGTGTAATAGTCTAGCGTAATATCTAAGCCGTGTTGCACATCTCGACGTGCTTCGGTCAAGCGCTTACGAAAATAAATATATCCATTTTGATCTATCCACGGATAAATTTCCGGCCAGTTATCTAGACGTTTTTGATGGATTTTAGGAGCGAAGAGCTCGGTTAATGAAGAACTTGCTGCTTCTTGCCAGGTGGCACGACGAGCAAAGTTTAAATAAGCATCAATCGCGAACCTGACACCGGGCAATACGTGTTCATAAGAAAGTGTTTCTTCGCGTGTTAATCCAACAGCTTCGGCCAATTGTAACCAGGCTTCTATACCACCATCTTCGCCTTCGACACCGTCATGATCAATAATGCGTTGTACCCACTTCCTACGCGTATCTCTGTCCGTACAATTCGCCATAATGGCAGCATCTTTCACAGGAATCGTTGTTTGATAGTAAAAACGGTTTGCTACCCATCCTTGTACGGCTTCCTTATCAAGACCACCTTCATTCATTAAAATATGGAAGTCATGATTAATGTGGTAATACTTTTCCTTGTCACGTAATTGTTGTTCAAATTCTTCGCGTGTCCAGGGTGTTCTTTTTTCGGTCATTCACTCATTCTCCAGCGTTATATATGAATATCCATACCATCGAATGATACTTCAATACCAGCTTCATTTAATTGTTGCCGTTCTGGAGAATCTTCATCCAATATCGGATTGGTATTGTTGATGTGGATCAAAATCTTGCGAGGTTTCTCCAGACTGGTCAAAGTTTCCATGATGCCGCCTTTACTGGATTGATCCAGATGTCCCATTTCACTGGCGAGCTTATCACTGATGCCATGGCGCGACATTTCATCGTTGGTCCAAACTGTCCCGTCTATCAGAACCACATCGGCATTTTTCATATAGTCATAAACATGATCTTCAATGACCCCCAAGCCTGGTGCATAAAAGAGATTTTTACCCGTAGAAGTATCTTCAACTTTATAACCGACATTATCACCTGGAACGGTATTGTGTCGGTGAGGAGAGTAAGGTGGTGCTTCGCTCTTAAGTGGTACCGCAGTAAAAATCAGATTGTCTGCTTTAGGAATGGTAAAAGAATCTAGTTCAGTGCTGACCTCATGCCAGTTCACTCCACGAAAATGTCCGAGAATATTGAATATAGGATAACCCGTAGTCATATCTTCATAGACACTTTCCGTGCAATACACATCCCAGGGTTTATCGTGTTCTCTAAGAATGATTAAGCCGGTTGAATGATCAATTTGCCCATCACATAAAATAATTGAGCAAATACCGGTGTCACGTATTTTTCGTGCAGGTTGTAACGGGGGAAAAGATTCAATTTGTGCACGAATATCGGGTGAAGCGTTAAATAATACCCAATCTTCACCATTACCACTGATCGTGATCGAAGATTGTGTGCGAGCTGAACTCTTAATGGTACCTTCGCGAAGACGTTTACAGTTATGGCAATTACAATTCCATTGAGGGAATCCACCGCCTGCACCTGTTCCTAACAAATGTATATGCATAGTTTTAAATTTTATTTTTACTTGTTGTCATTGTGGGCCGGCATGATAGACGAGTCAGGTAATAAGGGCGAACTATCAATTTTGCTACATTCATATTTCATTCACTAGAGCGATATTCATGCCAGTCAATCATTTGTAATAAAAATATTATATAAATATAATAAATACAAATAGTTATATAATATATTTAATCTAAAATATAGAAAATATTAAGCGTATGTTTAATGCTTTCTGGATGTAATTATTCGAATAATATGGTTCATATTAACCACTATTTGCCATAAAAAATAGTACTCTGTTTTGATTCATTGCCTGCTTATAATAATCCTGGATTCCTCAGTTGACCGGTTAAAAATTATGATTATTTGTATAAACAAAATCGTTACAATTTGTTTGGTAAGATTCATTGACTAAGCTCAACTAAGGATTCCAGAATAATCGTTTATGCATGACTCAACACAAGAACATATCCTTTTTCTTACTGGCAAGCTGGCGCAAAAGCGACTGGAGAATATTCTTAAGGAGATGGCACCGACAGAATTTACCTATGAGATTCGTAATATTGGTGTCAGCGTTGCTGCATTAATGACGGCTCAGATGATGACGCGGCGTTTAACTGATTTAAAAGGTGTTGATAAGGTCATTGTGCCGGGACTCTGTCGAGGTGACTTATCGATGGCTTCAGAAGCACTCGGTGTTGAATGTATTAGGGGAACAATTGACCTTAAAGATTTACCTGCTTTTTTTGGAAGAGATTGTAAGCCAGTCGATCTAAGTCAGCAGAGTGTTGAAATTTTTGCTGAAATTGTCGATGCGCCAATGGTAACGATAGACAATATCTTGCAACGGGCTAATAAATACCGCCGTGATGGAGCAGATGTGATTGATGTCGGTTGTTTACCAGATACCTCATTTCCTCATTTAGAAGACACAGTAAAAGCATTACATGATGCTGGCTTTAAAGTTAGTGTTGATTCTCTTGAAGAAGATGATTTGCTACGTGGCGGTAAAGCAGGGGCAGATTATTTGCTAAGTTTAAAAGAGAGTACGTTGTGGATTGCTGATGAAGTCGATTCGATTCCAATATTGATTCCGGAAAATCATGGTGATATGGACTCTCTATATCGAGCAATAGAAAAATTTGCTGAAAAAGATAGTCCTTTTTATGCTGATGCGATATTAGATCCTATTCACTTTGGTTTTACAAAGTCGGTGATTCGATATCATGAATTACGTCAAAATTGCCCTGATATAAAAATAATGATGGGCATAGGCAATCTTACTGAGTTAACCGAAGCGGATACAACCGGAATTAATGCCATGTTGTTTGGCATGATCTCGGAAATGGATTTAAATGCTGTTTTGGTAACGGAAGTGAGTCCACATTGCCGCACTGCTGTAAGTGAAGCTGATATGGCGCGACGCATTATGTTTGCTGCAAAAAGAGATGATAGCTTGCCAAAAGGTTTAGACAGTTCTTTGCTAGGCATGCACTCAAGAAAACCATTTCCATATAATGCAGATGAAATAAATGAATTTTATCAAGAAGTAAAAGATCCGAGTTATCGTGTTCAGGTTAGCGAAGAAGGTATTCATGTCTATAATCGTGACGGAATAGAATCTAGCCAAAATCCATTTGAATTGTTTCCAAAACTGGATCCATTACAGGATGATGCACCTCATGCGTTTTATATGGGCGTTGAATTAGCCAAAGCTCAAATTGCATGGCAGTTAGGAAAATCTTATATGCAAGACGAGGAATTGGATTGGGGTGTTTGTGTCAATACGAAGTCGGAAGAAGAAAAAGATCAGGATTCGCGCGCAGCACATGCAATGAAAGAATTACGGAAAGAATCGTTAGAAAATAAGGCAGAATATAAAGCAGAAGGTAGTACACTAAAGGCCAGTCGAGAACGGAAAAAGAAATCAAAATGATCCAGGAAATAATTGTCACAACACAGAATGAAGATGGGACGACTCATATCGCGCCTATGGGTATTCGTGAAGAAAAGGGTTTAATTATTATTGCGCCATTTAAACCTTCTGCGACACTGGAAAATATACAGAGAAATAAGTCTGCTACTGTAAATCGAATTGATGATGTTCGTATTTTTGCCGGTTGTTTAACGGGTCGAAAAGAATGGCCATTATTACCAACAGAAAGAATAACAGGGCAACGTCTGCAAGCAGCATTAAGCCACCTTGAGCTTGAAATGGAATCTTTCGAAGACGATGAACTTCGTCCACAATTTTATTTAAAACCCGTTGTAGAAGTAACGCATTCAGCATTCAAAGGATTTAATCGAGCACAATCGGCTGTAGTTGAAGCAGCAATACTTGTTAGTCGATTACATATGTTATCAAGAGAAAAAATAGAGCAAGAATTAGAATATTTAACCATAGCAATAGATAAAACAGCAGGTGAGAATGAAAAAATCGCCTGGCAATGGCTAATGGAAAAAATTGAACGCTTTATGCAAGAAGCCAGAGAGAGTGAAACAGCATGACGGGTATGTTAGCCAGCGTTAATTCAGTTGCCGAAGCTAAAGTCGTGTTTGATGCAGGCGTTGATATTATCGACATCAAAAACCCGCAAGAAGGCGCATTAGGCGCACTTGAAATAAACTCGGTTAAAGACATTGTAAAAATTATTAACGGTGAAATTCTTACTAGTGCCACTATTGGTGATATTAATTCAGACGATTCAAAGCTTTTAGACTATATTTTTAATATGGCTGACACCGGTGTTGATTATGTAAAGGTAGGTTTGTTTGATGTTAATCCATCAGATTACTTTATTAAGACGATTACTGATGCGGCAAACAATGGTATTAAATTAGTGATAGTTTTATTTGCTGAAAATTATCAAGGAGAAGCATCAATTGCATCGCTATTGCAAACAGGGATAGTTGGCATAATGTTAGATACTAAAGAGAAGAAAGGTAAAAATCTGCTGGCTATTTTAAACGAAGATGAATTACAAAGTTTTGTGGAAACAGCAAAGAAGTTTAATTTACTTACAGGGCTTGCCGGATCATTAAACTTTGAAAATATACAGTCACTTCTTAAATTGAATTCAGACTATCTTGGTTTTCGAGGTGCCTTATGTTCAGGAAACGATAGAGTGAAAACAGTTAATGCAGAACAAGTTAAAAATATTAGGGAAGCAGTTCCTTTTTCAAAATTCAATCCCTTTCATAATACTCAATATATAGAAGCAAGCATTTAAGGTGGTAAATTATGGCTCAATGGCGTAAACAAGGAAAAGACGAAACTTATACGGAAGAAGAGATCGAATCTCGTTTAAACGATGAGTTACCCAACTGGAAATATGAAAATGGCTGGATTCGTCGTAAGTATAAAACCAGTGGCTGGAAAGCGACCTTAATGGTGGTGAATACAGTGGGTCATCTTGCTGAAGCAGCTTGGCATCATCCTGATTTAACGGTGTCGTATGCCTTTGTTATTGTAAAATTGATGAATCATGCTGCTAAAGGCGTGACAGATAAAGATTTCGAACTAGCGAAAAAAATTGAAGAAGTTATTCAATGGCAGCCAGCAACAGAAGAGGGAAGCGCACTGGATGGAACGCCGGATGATCCCAGGTTTAAATATATCAAATACGACTAATCTCTATTATTTGAATCAGTTTCATTAATTAGAGGGCTTTCTTCACGAAAATGAGGAGGCCACGAAGAAGTTCCTCTATTATTCTCTTCAACAGATTTAATTAGCCACTGTTCTAATTGATTGAGAATGTTGGCATCTTTAGCAATACGATATTTGCGACTGTGTATACATTCGCGGTCACCGAATTCACAGATGTTTCTGTTTGTGCCACCACAGGCACCGTTGGCAAGTCCTTTAGGGCAGGTTTCTGGACAGACATATTGGGTTTGAGCCAGACGACACATGCCACAGGTTTCACAACCAAACAGCGGTGCTTTAATCATTCTTTCGAAACGTTCCAGCCAGTGATCAGCTTTACTATGCCGTTCTATATTTTTAACCAGCTTGCTTAATATTTTTGCACCGAGGCCGTTATCAAATAAAAAGCTATGCATCCATTTCATGCTGCGATATTTAAACTTATCTTTTATAGGCGCATGACTACTTGGTCGATTGACCATATGACTAGACATATACCAGGCATTTGGCGGAACCGGATCAGCATGAAACCCCTTAGGTAGAGTCAGTGCTTCTTCCCATGCTTTGTTCCAACTTACTCTGTCAGGACACTTTTTAGCAAGATAATCGATTTGATTGTGCAAAGTCATTAGCTGTTCAACAGTATGAATCGCTGTAAGTTGAACGCCGGAATAACCTAACATTCGCAAACCCAATACCAATAAAGCCGTTCTTCTTAATACGCGTGCTTGGGCTTGTTCTGGAAATAATTCAACTTCTTTCTGTAAGAATTCGTGATAGGAATCACTAATGGTGACACCGGCAAGTTGATGTTTGCGAATGAATCTAGAACGAGCGGCGGATAATGCCATAATATTAGCGACCATAGGCACGCGATAACCACGTGTATCCATCCATAACAGCGCTTCTTCAAATTTTTTAATATCAAAGCCAATTTGGGTAATGATAAAGTCAGTCCCGGCGGCAATCTTTTTCCCCAGTTTCAGATATTGCGCCATAGCTTCTTCTTCGTGATATTTGAACGGATTAAGGGCCGAGGCAACAATAATGTCTGGCATTCTGGTTTTTACAAACTGAATTGCGGCAACTGATTCAAGATAACGCGGACGCCTATCATCAGGTGGTGTTTGAAGCTTATCACCCGTTAACAGCAGCATATTTTCCAACCCAGCTTGTTTCATCTCATCAAGTGAATTTTCAAGATTGGATAGTGTTCTATCTTTACCAGACCAATGTACCAGTGGTTGAGTGCCACTGTGGTCACGAATATGTTGAGCCATCATCACGGGATTAGGATCGTTATCTGAATGAACTCGATCTGTTACGGAGAAACCGGCCACTTCGGGTCTTCTTGCTAATTCGCGGACAAAATCATCGATAGTTACAAGATTGTCTTGTAATAACTGATCTGATGAAGCAACGAATTCAATCGTCCAAAAAAAATGACCTTTTTTTAATGCATTGCGAATTTCATTTTGAGGTCTGAAAACACCAGCAATATAGTCGTTAGAAGCAGCCATGTTTTAGATGTTTATAATTATATTTCCCAAGTTCCGGATTTCCCGCCAGATTTTTTTAACAATTGGACATCAGAAATAATCATGCCTCGATCAACGGCTTTACACATGTCGTAAATTGTTAACAGCGTAATTTGTACGGCGGTGATTGCTTCCATTTCAACACCAGTTTTGCCATCCGTTTCTGCACGACATTCGCAATAAACGGATGAATTACCTTCATCAATATCTAAATCAATATTAATATGCGTAAGTGAAATTGGATGACAAAGGGGGATTAATTCAGATGTCTTCTTTGCAGCCATAATTCCGGCAGTACGGGCAATACCTAATACATCTCCTTTTTTATGACCGCCTTCTTTAATTAACGACAGTGTTTCGGCTTCCATGCTGATAGAACCGCTGGCTATAGCGATGCGGTGTGTTACTGATTTGTCACCAATATCGACCATATGAGCTGCGCCCTGTTCGTTAAAATGCGTTAATTTAGACATATAACACTCATCTCTTTGATATAATTTCTAAGGGTATCTTCGAAAATGTGCTTTTTTCGCGATAGCGTCGTTGGCAGCGTACTCGAATCCTCATGTATTACTTATACATTACGGTTCTCCGTGCACTGCCGCCTCGCTCTCACAAAAAAATCACTATTTTTGAAGACACCCTTAATATTACTTAAATTCAGCTTTTAGATATATAAATAGGTCAAACACATGCAGGTATCCGTTAAATATTTTGCCAGTTTACGTGAATTAATGGGAGAGGCCAGTTCAGTTGTTGATATAGAGGAAAATAGTTCTGTCAGTAAATTGTGGCAATCGATTATTGAAAGCAAACATATTGAATTTGATAATGTCATGATGGCAGTCAATATGGAGTATGTGAAATCAGAACATCAACTTAAGTCAGGAGATGAAGTGGCTTTTTTCCCGCCGGTTACCGGAGGCTAATTTAATCCATGTTGATCGAACTTCGAAAAGAATCATTTAATGCCTATCAGGAAATGCAGTCTTATCTGGATAGTCTGGAGTTAGCTGGTAAATACGGTGCCACCGCTAGTTTTGTTGGAACGATGCGTGATTTCAATGAAGATAAAAAAGTAACCTTCATGACGCTAGAACATTACCCGGGTATGACAGAAAAACACCTGGAAACTATTGCTAAAGAAGCTATAGAAAAATGGAATCTATTGGATTTAATAATATTGCATCGAATCGGCAAAGTAAAAATTGGTGAAGATATTGTTTTAGTTGCAGCATGGTCTGCGCATCGCAAAGATGCTTTTGAAAGCTGTCGTGCAATAATGGAACAACTAAAATCCGGCGCGCCATTCTGGAAAAAAGAAGAAACATCATCTGGCGCGAAATGGGTTGAAAAAAACACGTCTGGTTTTTAACTAATATATGTCTTTAGATAAACACCCTGATTTTCTAATCATCGGGGCCGGAATCATCGGTCTTACTATTGCGCTTGAATTAAAAAAACAATTCTCTGATTCAAGTATCACCATTATTGAAAAAGAATCCCAGCCCGGCGCGCATGCAAGTGGACGAAACAGTGGTGTTCTACACGCCGGATTTTATTACACAGCAGATTCATTAAAAGCGAAATTATGTCGTGATGGTAATTTCGCATGGCGGCAATATTGTGAAGAAAAAGAATTAACCATTAATCATTGCGGTAAATTAGT
>Ga0114933_10001148_pt1 | contig 30222 bp, 41 predicted proteins | sample 4SBtaG_FD_89691 | JGI IMG/M metagenome (GOLD analysis project Ga0114933, IMG submission 89691) | Deep subsurface microbial communities from Kolumbo volcano to uncover new lineages of life (NeLLi) - 4SBTROV12_W25 metaG | ecosystem: Environmental > Aquatic > Marine > Volcanic | place: Kolumbo... | reverse complement strand
CTTTAAGAAAAAGGAAAAAAATGTTTAAGGACAGCCTTCCATCTTTTGGATAAAGTAGCCGTTTTCCTTAATTGCCTGTTCAACAGGCTCTGGTGCTCCTTGTGAATGGCAGAATTGACATTCATTTGTAGTCATCTCTGCTTCTCCTTCACCGACGGATTTCAACCACTCTTTGCCGTATGTGAGGGCTTTATCGTGGTCTTTTTCACCAGTAATTACATCAAAGTGCATGGTGTGACCATCTGCTGCTTTGACATAAGTGTCGTATACGTGAATTTCCATGATTGTAATTAAAAAAAGGGATATTTAATTCAAAGATCATGACTAATTATGAAATACTCTGTAAGTGTTGAAATTCCAAACTCATCAAACATACTTTTAGAATTAGATGATGCCCATTCTCCAAATACTGTAAATGATTTTATTGAAAAATTACCCTTTACTGTTGATCTAAATGTTTGGGGTGATGAAATTTACACTTCAAAATCCCCAATCTCACAACCTGAAGAAAATGCAAAATCTCCTGTAGAACTAAATGATGTTGCATACTGGCCTACTGGCAAAGCAATATGCTTGTTTTATGGTCCCACCCCTATTGGAGAGCCTGGAGAAATAACTCCTGCATCCCCTGTGAATATTATTGGAAAGATTGTTTCACCTGACAAATCCATTCTAGAAAATATTCATAGTGAACAAGTTACATTTCAGTTGCAGAATTGAATCATTCTTCTATAATTGGAATTTCTATAATATCTGATTCAAGGTAATATGCTCTGAAATTTTTATTGATTCCTGAATAAATTATCCATATCACTGGATTACTTTGCATAAATTCCTTATCTGTGTTTGATGGATATGCCTCTGAATCAGGATGTGAGTGAAAAATACCAATCACTTCAATTTCTCTCTCTTCGGCCATGTTGTATCCTTCGATTAATTGTTTATTTGAGATTGTGAAATTTACTGGAGAATTTTCAATATTTTCTGTTAAAAATAAATCTGAAACTCTTCCATCTTTACCAAATAACAACGCACATGATTCATTAGGTTTTTGATTTTCTGAATATTCTGAAAGAATTTTTTTATCTGCTTGTGATAATATAATTTTCTGCAAATCTATTCTGCGTTAACAATTCCAATCATCCAAGGATGAACCATGCAGAAATAATCATAAGTTCCTGCATCATTGAATGTATATTCAAATGTAGCACCTGCCGCAAACAGACTAGAATCAAACATTCCATCCCCTCCTTCTGCAGCAAGTCCACTTGTTACTGTATGTGCGGCAGTATCATCATTACTCCAAACAACAGTAGTGCCAACATCTACACTAATTTCAAATGGTAAGTAACATTCATCAGTTTCTTCGCATCCTGGAACTCCAGACCCTTCTGGAATTGAAACTTTGATAGGTTCTGCTGGTGCTTCAATAACTATTGATGCAACCATCCATGGATGCACTACACAAAAGTATTCGTATTCACCAATTTCTAAATCGTTTGTATCTAGAGTATAAACTTCACCTGCCCCAATCATACTAGAATCAAATGTATCTCCAACATCTGCAGAACTTGTTACAGTATGTGGAAGTGTATCTGCATTTGTCCATTCTATTGTGTGCCCTTGTGGTACTATCGCAACATCTGGATCATAATCTGGGTTTCCTTCTACTGTTGATTCTGCAAGAATTTCAATTGCGAAGATTGGTCCTGATGGTGTAAGATCTTCTTCTGGTTCTTCAACAACTGCTTGTGGAATCATGTAAGTATCAGGAGCTGAGAAAATTCCAAATGATATCCACATGATAATACCTGTAGCAGCTGCCATCGAAACAATCGCTCCAATTGGTTTTGCTACTGCTGGGTGTTTCATGTATAGATATGAAATTATAATTGCGGGGAACGCAATTGCCATTAAAATTCCTGCTATTGTAACTGTAAAGTTTGATGTGTTCATTACCATGGCATACATTCCAAATCCTAAAGATATGGACAAAATTACCAAAGTCGTTGCTTTGGCTCTATTACTTGTTGAAACCCCTCCATCAAGGATACCGGCTGCTAGGAAAATTAATCCCACAAACATGGTAAGACCAGTTAAAGCATGCATTCCATCAATGAATGTGTGTGCAATGCCTGCATACGACAATACAAGACCAGCTAATCCTATAGCTGTAAGTCCCATTCCTGGCATCATGAGGTCCCAATTACTCATTTAAGATAGCTGATAGGACTGAGATACTTATTCCTTGCGAAATGCATGAGATCACATGGACGAAGAAATTAAATGGCTTTGGAATAGGATAGAGTGAATTGGGATTTAATGAAATATTGGAGATATCCAAACCCCGAATAGTTGTTCTATTGGTAATAACTGCAGTTACCTCCATGTATGCTGCAAGTAAGCTAGTTCCAGGAGTTCCTGAACTTGATTATTGGTCTTATCTCCATATCATTATTGCAGGTGCACTAGCATCAGCTGGTTCAAGTGCACTAAACCACTATTATGATAAAGACATTGATCCTAAAATGACTAGAACTAGTACTCGACCAATTCCCTCTGGACGGATGGCCGCATCTAATGTTTTGATATATGGTTTGGCAGTGAGTTGTATCTCTGTAATTTATGGATACTTTGCATTAAACGCCGTATCTGCATTCTTTATTGCAGTGGGAATTTTTTCATATGTTATAATTTACACCGTTTGGCTAAAACGAAAAAATACTTCAAACATTGTCATTGGAGGAATTGCAGGTAGTGCAGCAGCTTGGGCAGGATGGGCAGCAGCTACTGGTAGTATGGATTTGTTAGGATTTCTAGTTGGGTTCTTAGTATTTGTGTGGACTCCATCACACTTTTGGTGTCTTGCAATGAAAATAAAAGACGAATATGCACAGGCTGAAGTTCCAATGCTTCCAGTTGTTATTGGAATGCAAAGAACATCAAAATTTATTTTAGGTAATACGTTGATTTTAATTCCATATTCTTTGATACTTTCATTTATTCCAGATGGTATGGGAATTGTTTATACTGTTATTGCAATGGTTTCTGGAGGCTTGATGCTTGTTTATCACTACAAACTAACAAAGAATCCTACTTCTGAATTTGCTTGGAAAGCATACAAGGTAACTGCTCCTTATCTTACAATAATTTTTGTTGCTGTTGCATTAGATGCAGCATTTCATTATCCGTTATTCTGATAATTATTTATCTGCGCCTGGGAAACTGGCTTCATAATCTCTCTCTTCAGTTTCCTTTACTTGTTCTTGAATTTTATCAACTGGTTTTTCAATAACAACAATTTCTATTCTACGCTCATCTTTAGTAATCCATGAGACTGTGATGAGTCCAAGAATTTCTAAATCTAAAAGAATTTTATTAAATCTGTCTTCGGCAATAGCATGTCCGTCTTTTACTAAGCTTTTAAAAAGTTCAACATCTGTTAAACGATTTGCTTCTTTAATCTTATCAAATACTGTATTTCTTATTGGTATTGCCATTTTTTATCCGTAGAATGATTTATCTCCTGTCTTAGGCACTACATTAGATATACTTTCCTTTACCGTGTTGTACCATTGATCAACTTCTTTAGTAATTGATGGTTTTACTTGTTTCAAACTATTTGCAAAGTCATGACTTGAAATTTTTGTAGAATTATTTCTCATTGCTTCAACTGCAGCTTCTCTACACAATGCTGCCAAATCAGCTCCAGTATAATTTTGAGTGGCAACTGCAATTTCTTGTAATTTAACATCAGTTGCTAATGGCATTTTCTGTGTTAGAATTTTAATAATTTCCAATCTACCTTTTTCATCTGGTGGGGCAACATATAGAACCAAGTCTAATCTACCTGTTCTGAGTAACGAATTGTCTAAAACATCTGGTCTATTTGTAATTCCAATGACAACTACACGTGATGAAATTCCTTCTTCAAATTCTGTAAGTAATTGACTAAGGATTGTTTCACTAGATCCACCTTCACCTGATTTGTACTTTGCAATCGAATCCAATTCATCAAAAATTACAACACATGGCGAAGACGCTTTTGCTTTTCTGAAAATTTCTCTTACAGCTTTTTCAGATTCTCCTAACCATTTGGAAAGAATTTCAGGGCCTCTAACTAAAATCATGTTTGCTCCAGTTTCAGTAGCTAATGCTCTACCTAGCAGTGTTTTTCCACATCCAGGTGGACCATAAATCAAAGCTCCTTTAGGAGGTTTAATTCCCATTTTTGTAAACTTACCTGGCTCTTTCATTGCCATGATGAGATTATCTGATAGTGATTCTTTGACATCATCTAATCCGCCAACATCTTTCCACCATACTTTTGGTCGTTCAACATAAAATTCTCTCATTGCTGTGGGGACAACTTCATGCATGGCATCGTAAAAATCAATTAGTTTAATCTGCATTGATTGTAATACTTCAGAAGGAATCTTTTCAGTTTCAAGATCTATTTCGGGTAGATATCTTCTAATTGATTTTAGAGCAGCTTCTCTACAAAGTGATTTAATGTCCGCACCTGTGTATCCGTGCAATTCTGATGACAAATCTTTAAGATCAATACCCTCACTAATTGGCATTCCTCTAGTGTGAATTTCAAGAATCTCTAATCTTTCATCTTCATTAGGTACTGAGATTTCGAATTCTCTATCAAATCTACCTGGTCTTCTAAGTGCTGGATCAACACTATCTGGTCTATTTGTTGCTCCTAGAACAATTACATTTCCTCTATCATTTAGGCCATCCATCAATGCCAATAATTGGGCAACAACTCTTTTTTCTACATCTCCATATGCTTCCTCTCTTTTTGGTGCAATTGCATCAATTTCATCTATGAAAATTATGCTTGGAGAATTGTCTTTTGCTTCTTTAAAAATATCTCTTAGTTTAGCTTCTGTTTCTCCATAATACTTGTTCATTATTTCTGGACCATTTATTGGAAACATATTGGCCTCTGATTCACTTGCCATAACTTTTGCAAGTAGAGTTTTCCCACAACCTGGTGGTCCATAAAGTAAAATTCCACTATGTGGTTCAATTCCTAATCTTACAAATAATTCTGGATGTTTTAATGGTAATTCTACAATTTCCCTCATTGCTTTAACTTCACGTCTTAACCCTCCTACCTCTTCGTATGTCACTCGAACTTTTCTATCCACTGAAGTTTCTGTTGATATGCTAAGGTTTGTTGTACGGTCTATCTTTACTACGCCTTTTGGAGATGTTTTTGTAATTTTAAAGTCCATGGAATTTCCTAATATCATTACTGAAATTTCATCACCATGAGTAATTGGCAATCCTTTCAATCTATTTTTGACAAAATCTGTAAATTCTTTGTCTACTGTAACTGAATCATTTACTGGTGTAAGTGAAACTGTTTTTGCAAACTTTGATGTCACTTTTCTAATTTTTACAAAGTCATTTAATGATGCACCAACATTTTTTCTTGTTTGTCCATCCACACGAATAATGTCTGGTAGCTTTTCATCTTCATCAACTGGCCAAACAACTGCACAACTAGATCTTGAACCCATCACTTCAATAATGTCTCCTGGAGTTACTTTGAGAAAGTCCATAGCTTCAGGACCTATTCGAGCACGTTTCTTACCTACGTCTCGTTGTTTTGCTTCTCCAATTCTCATTTGCAAAGGTTCTTCTTTGCGGACCAAAAAATCTCCTATTTCATGTCAACTGACATTCGACTCATGTTGAGAACTTCAAACTCACTTACACCGTCAGTTGATCTTATTGCGTTCTCTAGAGCATCACTTTGACCTTCTTTATCCTCTATTACAAATTCTGCTTTAATGCATTCTAAACCAAAAGCTAATGGTTCTTTTGCATGTCTTTTCATTGACATGTCTTCAGGTAATGAAGATTTGATGGTCTCAGCTAATTTATCTAAATCTACTTCCATTCCTTTAGGTAAAATTTTTGTAATGAATAATAATTGAGTCATTTTTTTAAGGTCCTGTAAAGTTACATGAGGAACAAGTATAGTTTCTTGCTGCTTCTCTGCAACTTTGACATCTCCAAATTAAATCTGCGCCACAACTAGGGCAATTGAATTTTACACATTTATCATTAGGCATAATATGTCTGTGACAACAACTACATGTTGGTAGTGAAATAGTAGACGACATACCTCGATTTTCTGTAAACATCATTTATACCTTCCTTGAAAATTAAGCACGTTTTAACTTAGTAATTTTTTAATTTCTCCACCAATCAAGGTTTGAGCAGTTTTAATGGATCCTTTCAATCCTAGTAATTTTATAATTGATCCTGTATGAAAATCAAAATCATCTTTTTCTGAAATGTCTTTGATAATTTCTGGGGTTATTGTTTCAAATAATTTATTGATTGTATTATTGTCTAATCGTTCCAACATCTTTCTTGCCAAGAGTTGTTTTTCAAATTCTTTTCCGAATCTTTCAGTCCATCTCTTTTGATATTTTTCCAAATCCTCAGAATTATCTGTTTTCAAAAATTCTGATATTGCTTGACCTGCATACACTCCTCCCATCCCACTAGTGAAAATTCCTCCAGCAGTTGTTGGTTTTGCTTGTCCTGCTGCATCTCCGATAATTACCATTTTACCTTCTATGAAATTTTTAATGGGACCTTTAATCCAAATTGGAGCATAAATTTTCCTAATTGTAGAATAATCTCCTTTTTCTTTGAGTATTTTCTCTAGTGTCTCAGATACGTTAATTCCTTTTCCTGCAACTCCTACTTTGCCTTTACTTTCACCTGATGGAATTATCCATGCAAAGAATCCTGGATATTTTTCTTGATCAAAAATAACTTCTACTTTGCCTTTTTTTATCCAGTCTGCATAAATTTCATACTGTGCAGATGATAAAATCCCTGTCCTGTCTTTATGAATTAACGATGATACACCACGAGCATCAACAAAAATTTTACAATCAATTTTTTCATCGTTGGTTCTAATTCCAGTATTTGTTATCTCTTGGAAACTTGTTCTAACTTTGATGATTGCACCATTTTTTTGAGCTTGAAAAGCAATCTGCTTGTCTAATTCTCTTCTACTAATTTCAATAACTTTTTGTTTCTTTGAACCAATTGTGAAATTCTTTCCATCAGGTGATGATATTTTGGCTGACTCTATAATATGATCAAATGTTTTTCTAAATGGGATAATTCCAAGTTCTTCCAATCCTGATAAGCTTACTAGGCCTCCACAGTGTTCTGGGGTTCCAATTTCATAATCTTCTTCAATTACAAGAACTGAAAACCCTTTTTCTGCAATTTCTCTGGCACATAGTAATCCTGCAACACTTCCTCCAGCAATAACAACGTCGTAGCTCACAGATTTTGTTTGTTTGTCAATTATTTAATTCAAAAGTTTTTCATTAAGCCTATTTTTGATAATATCATGGGCGATATTAAACAGGTAATCGTTGTCAGAACAGATCTTGATATGGGTAAAGGTAAGATAGCAGCTCAAGTAGGACATGCTTGTGTTCTTGGCACAGAGCATGTTAGAAAATCTCATCCTGAATGGTATCGTGAATGGTGGAGAGGACAAGAAAAAGTAGTCGTCAAAGTTTCTGGAATTAAAGAATTACAAGAAGTGAAAAGACATGCAATTGATTTGAATTTACCTTGGTCTGAAGTTTCTGATGCTGGTCATACTCAATTGGCCCCTGGAACCACTACGTGTATTTCTATAGGTCCTGCTCCTGAGAATCTGATTGATAAAATTACTGGAGATCTTAAATTACTATAATCTGTTTTTCTTGGAATGAGATATAACAAGGCACAATATTTTTTGTAGTATGAAGAAAAAAGGAGTTATAGTTACAGCATTTTTTGGATTCATTTTACTTTCATCAACTATTATGATTGCATTTTCAGGTTTTAATCCAGAAAGTGATGCTCCCGAAGTTACATCTACTGGAACTCCTGCTGATAACTTTCCTGATGAACAACGTGCACAATTTTGTGGTTCAAGTGATGCAAAGTCTACCGATTATGTAAAGGAATTTTCAATTCCTACATTATGTACAAATCCATTAGCTATTGTAACTGATTATGATGGAAATGTGTGGTTTACAGAAACTAATACTGGAAATCTCGCAAAATTTGATCCTATCTCTGAAACCTTTACTGAATATGAGAATTCTTTGTGGCCTCCTGGTGGGCGTTCAATGATGTGGGGAATTGATTATTCTCCAGATGGTTCTGTTTGGTATACTGATGAATCATATGATTCCATATGGAAATTTTCTACCATTGATGAAAAATATGACCGATTATCCTATCCTTCAGAAGGTGATTCATTACCTCAAAAACTTCAAGTTGATGGCTCACAAATTATAATAAATGATTTTACTGGTAACAAACTTACATTTTTAGATCCAAATCAATCTGGAGAGGATGTGAATTATCTTAGTATTCCATCCCCTGTAGATGATTCAGTAACTGCAGACTTTGCAATTGATAACGATGACAATGTTTGGTTCACAAATTGGTTGTTTCAACAAGGTGGAGTCTTAGTAAAGTTTGATCAAAATGGATATCGAAATTCAGTTGCAACTTCTGGTGAACAATATCTTCCATTAATGGACTATATCGAACTATACCAATTACCCGTAAATCTTCTTACTCCAAATGGTGCAGTTGTATCAGATGACGGTACTATCTGGATAGCCGATACAACTTCATCATCATTCTTTAATTTTGATCCAGACACTGAAAAATTCATTCAATATGTAACATCTGATCCTTTGTTGAGTACTTATGGAAATCAAACTGGTATTGTAAAGACGCCAATTTCTAGACCGTATTGGATTGAATCTGATGATCAAGGACGAATCGTTTTCAACGAACAAACTGCAAATAACATTTCTGTAATGGATCCCAAAACTCAATCACTAGTAGAATATCACGTACCTTCAAAGAATCCAAACTGGGGTGACTGTGATCCTGGTACTGGTATGATGTTGGCTGATTGTGGTCTTGCACAAATCTTTGATTTTTCTGTTGATGGGGATAAAATTTGGTTTACTGAATGGGTTGAAAATAACATTGGTGTAGTGGATACTTCTGTTCCTTTACCTCTTGAAATTCAATTGGATTCAGATTCCTTGACATTGGTACCAGGAATTGCCGAAGAATTTGACTTTGTAGTTTCATCTCTATCTCAAAAAGATCTTTTGGATGTTTCCTTGATTCTTTCTTCCACACATGGATTTTTGTATGTTGAATTAATTGAGAATAATCCCGAATCATTCCAATTGGATTCTGATGCACCACGCCAAATTACTGTACTGATATACACTTCATCTGATGCAATTCCTGGTACATACAAAATCTTACTGGGTGCACAATTATCTGATATTGCAATCAGCAAATATGTTACAGTGACTATAGAGTGATACCGCCATTAGATTCTCAAATTGGTATTTCTGTTTACAGCACAAAATTTTCTGGAATTGGAGGAAAAATTAGAATTGAACCTGAAGACTTCAAAGTAACCGAATTAATTTCAGAAAAAGCAGAGAATTCCATTAAAGAACAAAATGGTTATGCTGTATACAAATTAAAAAAGAAAAAAATTGACACCAATCATGCTTTATCTGGAATTTTTAGAAAAAAAGGGATTCGTCTTAAATCTCTTGGATTAAAAGATGCATCAGCAGTTACAGAACAATTTGTGTGCTCTGGAAATAAAGGGAATGCAATAGATAATTTCTCAAGTGACAAATATTCTCTTGAAAAACTTGGATTTGTAAAAAAACCACTATCAAAAAAGGATATGATTGGGAATCATTTCAAAATTAAAATTTCTGAATCTGAGAATAATTTGGAATCATTTACAGAATTTGACAAAATTTTAAATTTTTATGGTTATCAGAGATTTGGCTCTAAGAGACCAGTCACTCATCTAATTGGTCGTGCAATTTTACAAAGAGATTTTGATAAAGCAGTTGACTTGCTTTTATCGTTCACTTCCACTTTTGATTCTAAAGAAAATACTGAAATTCGTGAGAAATTATCTGACAAAGCCAACTATGAACAATATTTTGATAAAGTTCCAGTCCAAATGGATATTGAAAGAATTGTTTTAAAAGAAATGATTGAACATGGAGAACCTATTCGTGCTATTCATTCTATCCCTGTTTCTTTGAGAAGATTTTATGTTCAAGCGTACCAATCTTTCATTTTCAATCAATCACTTAGTTCTGCATTTTTAGATGGTGAAAATTTGTTTGAACCCCAATCTGGTGATGTTTGCTTTGATCAAAATGGAATAATTGGAAAATATGTTAAAGGTATGGATCAGAATTTGGCTTTACCTTTTGTTGGGTACTCTTATTACAAAAAAACTAGATTTGATTACCAAATTTCCAAAGTACTAAAGCAAGAAGAAATTTCTCCAAAAGACTTCTTTATCAAAGAAATGCAAGAAGTTAGTAGTGAAGGTGGGTTTAGACAAGCTGCAATTCATTGTACAAATTATTCTTCACACGAAAATGTAGTTGAGTTTTCATTATCACGAGGTTCTTTCGCAACAATTTTGTTAAGAGAAATCATGAAACCACAAGATCCTATGATTGCCGGTTTTTGAGATCTGTTTTAAAAATATAATTTCTTAGATGTCTTTAAGTTGGTGTAATATTAAGAAAATATGATTTATTTGGAAAAGGCATACATGCTTATCAGTTGTGAAATTGGAGAAGAACAATCTCTTTATTCACAATTAAAAGAAATTCCAGAAGTCAAGAATTGTTTGATTACTTATGGCAGTTATGATGTTGTAGCTGAATTTGTCACTGATTCTCCTTCTCAGATAAACGAAATAATCACTTCTAAAATAAGAAAACTCCAAAAAATTAGAAGTACTATAACTCTACGTGTAACAAATTAAGTTCTTTTGAGAACTATAATTCCAATCCCTGAAAAAATAATCCCCACAATTATCATTGAGATACCATAAGTGATCCATTCTGGATTAGAATACATGAATGATGATTCTGGCCCTACTATGGATTGTCCTTGTAGATGAAAAATTAAACCAAATACTACGACAATCATCCCAATAATGAGAAGAGTTTTCCCTCCTTTCATGGAATTATCCTTCATTCCTACTAAAAAAGGGTAAACAGAATTGATAATTTGACCAAATGATTTTTGGATTTGGTTTTTAATGATTTTCTCATGAGACAATAAAATGTCTAATTGGAATGAATATAGAGAATCGACAATTCATAGTCATTTAGGCTTAATTCTGTTTACTTCTTCAGCCTTACTTGCAATTATCTTATTTCTAATTTTTCACCCTCAAATAGAGGCTATTAACAAAGAATCTCCAATTCTTATCAATATCATGTTTATTCCTGCAATGGCTGTGGGATTTCTTTATGGTGTTCGAATTACGGAACGGGCAGTAAACCCCTCACAAATTCGCAGTCCCATAAAAAGATCAATTGTAAAAATTTTCTTGTTCTTTTTTGTGATTGGTGGTATGTTTAGCTCTGTAAATTTTGCAATTAATGGTGGTAGTATAATGCCTGACATTACAATTCTAGATGGTGGATTGATTTCTTGGATTGATAGCTTCGTTACTTCAAATGGAGGTGCAACTTTTCTTATCGTTACAAGTATTGGTTTGATGGCAGCTGCATCAAAGAGAATTGTTGGAATGAATACTGGATTTTTGAATCGAATGGTTACGTTTGTTGGTACATTTGTATTTTTTACAATGCTTGTTTTGAGTTTCACAAAATCTGATCCAACATCTTCTGGAGTATTATTGTACACCTTTTACCAAGCGGGAATTGTAGGTGGTGCATTCTTTGCAATGAATCGTCTTACTAAAAATCAAAACATGATAGAAGATTTTACTAATGGATACTAAATTATTTCCACTTTGATGGATCTACGTAAATTCCTGATGCCTCATTGTTTATTCGCTCTCTATATTTTACACAATCTTCAGCTACAAAATCATTCATTTTACATTCATCAAAATGAGCAGTTTTATCTCTTGAGATATTATCTGACAACAACACATCGTCTGCAGTAAATAATGCCATAATACCTATTGCTGCTAAACTTCCAGCTACTGCAATCATGGCATATCCTACTTGTGCATAATTATGAGACTCTTTCATTTATGGAAAATCCATTACTCTTGAATTTAATCTTTTCAAGTCAAGAGTTTGCGATCAAATTACTAGCACTAGTAAAGATTTTGGGAAAAGATGAAAAGAAAGTACTCAAAAATACCTTCATTGAGCATTCAAATCCTACAGTATGAGTTTCTTGGGCCTATTCCTCTTGAAGAATGGGGTCCTCCTATGGAAAAATTAGTCTATTTGATCCTGTCTAGAGAGAAGGACAAATTCAATATTCTCTATGTTGGCGATTGTGAGAAGACTGAGGAAAAATCATTTTTTGAACAACATCCCCATTACAACTGTTGGATGGATAATGCAGGTTCAGAAAAATCATTACATTTGGCAATATTGCCATTGTTTGAATCAAGTAATGAAAAAAGACAAAATGTTATCAATAAAATAATGGCAGGCTATAAACCACTTTGCAACTCGGCTGACATTGAAGAAAAAAAACCTGATTATGTGGTAAGAAAATCTGAAAACACAAATCCTGACTCTGAAAAAATTTCATGTCTTTGTTGTGGTGCGGAAATGCAATCTGAAAAGGTTCTTGAAAAATCTACTCTTTACAGATGTACTGGTTGTGGATTAAGTGATACTAAACTTAATTCTTAACTTTATTTTGCACATCAAATAATTGTAATGTCAACAAGTCTAAGGCTTTTTTCATATGTTGAAATTCATTGATTGTATGTATTTGACCTTCGACTAGTGCCCTCTGAATTTTAATTGAGTTTTTCTGAAACTCATCTGATGCAACAATTTCCATGGCATTAAGTTTTGATAAAAGATTGTCTAAATCCTTAATCATTTCATCTGAAGGTTTGTGTTTATCCATAATTCTCTAAAATATTTTTAATATATGAATCGTTACAAAAGATCTTCATCAATTTCTTGAATGGGATCTAAATACTGCTGACAGGTACATGTTGGAATTTGACATTTTCCTGCTTTCATGAGTGAATTACTATTCTCATTTTGACTATGTACTTCATTAGTATGATGACATCTATTACAATTCATATCAAAAATTTATTCTTCCAATATTTAAGCCAAGAATTAAGGAATCAAAACAGCTCTTGCTTCAATTTCTGAATCCTTTAATTTTTTGAGAGCTTCATTTGCCTTCTCTAATGGGAATGTTTGTAAAATTACCTCTATTTTTTCTTCATCACATATCTTGATTACTTGTTCCATATCCTTCGTGGAACCAATCAATGTGCCACGAATTGTTTTTTCCTCAAATGCCATAAATGTTGGATTTTCTCCTACTGTTGCAATTACAATTAACCCTCCTTTCTTGACTGATTTTATTGCAGTATCTGTTACAATGTTAGCTGGTGCAAATACTATTGCAGCATCTAACAAACCTTGTTTTTCTTTCAATGTATCTAGAAATTCTTCTTGATTTTCAGAAAATGCTATTGCATCAGTTGCACCGAGTTTTTTTGCTACATTCAGATGATTTTGAGATCTAGAAAATGCAATTACTTTACAGTTTTCCACTTTTGCAAATTGAATTGCCATATGGCCTACTCCGCCAATTCCAAAAATCCCAATTTTCTTATTTGGTTTTGGCTCTGCAGCTTTAACAGCTTTGTATGCTGTTATTCCTGCACAAAATAATGGGGCTGCATATTCTGCTTTCATGTTATCTGGAACTTTGGTTGCAAAATCTTCTACCACTGTAATGTATTCAGTATATCCTCCCTTGAAGGATTCTCCTGTAATTATTGATGATTCACAAAGGTACTCTTTGCCTTCTTTGCAATATTGACATTCCTTACATGCTTCTAAAAGAGGTGTAATGCCTGCCCTGTCCCCGATTTTAAATTTTGTAACTTTATCTCCAATCTGAACTACTTTTCCTACTACTTCATGGCCAGGTACTGTTGGCAATGTTGGTGGAATTCCAATATCTTTCCAATCCCCTTCAATTCCGTGAAGCTGTGAGTGACATACTCCACAAGCCTCAATTTTTAGCAAAATTTCATTTGATCTTTTAATTTCATGTTTATCAATTTGAGTAAGTTTTAATGGATTTGTTTCAATTTTTGCACATTCAGATAGTACCATGGCTCGCATTTTTTCCATACTTCTAATCCTATATCACGAAATTTTAATATTCGTTATTCAATTTCATTTTTACTTATACTTTAGATGAGAACTTCTTAGACTCTAATGGGATATCTCCTTTGTGCTAATATCCAACGGGTGTTGAAATTATCATCAATCTGATAAATCCAATGGTAGAGGTTGGTCTATCCTAAGCAATAGGCCAATCTTGCTTTTACGCTAAGATTTATTTGTAAAATTCAGATAATGACGTACATGGCTGATATTACGGATGAGGATCGTGAAAGAGTGAAATTATTACAGCTTGTCACTAGCTCTAAACATGAATTTAACAAACTTACTTTGGAACAATTAAAACGATTGGAAAAATTAGTAGGAAAAAAAGACTACAGTCATGATAAAAAAGCTCACAAATCTAAAATAAAATTGTTAAAAAAAATCAATGTTAGAATCTACGAATTAACTGAAGGCAAGGGTATCTGGACTTGATATCTAATTAAGTACAAATATTCAAACGAATTTGATAAACTGTGGTAGAAAATAATCTCATTCACGAAAGTAGTCCATACTTACTTCAACATGCTAACAATCCTGTTAATTGGTATGGTTGGAATGATGAATCATTAAAAAAAGCAAAAGATGAAAACAAACCCATTTTTCTAAGTATTGGGTATAGTTCATGCCATTGGTGTCATGTGATGGCCCATGAATCATTTGAAAATAATGATGTTGCAGAATTTATGAATGAAAATTTCATTAACATTAAAGTTGACAGAGAAGAGCGACCTGACATTGATGATATTTATCAAAAAGTTTGTCAGATAGCTACAGGCCAAGGTGGATGGCCATTGAGTATCTTTCTTACACCTGACCAAAAACCATTCTATGCTGGAACTTATTTCCCTGTTTTAGATTCTTATGGTCGTCCAGGATTTGGGAGTATTTGCAGACAATTATCCCAAGCTTGGAAAGAAAAACCTAAAGACATTGAAAGTTCTGCAGAAAGATTTCTTGGTGCATTAAACAAAGCAGAAGCAATTCAGATTCCTTCAAAATTGGAGAGAACAATTCTTGATGAAGCAGCTATGAACCTATTCCAATTGGGAGATGCAACTCATGGAGGTTTTGGATCTGCTCCAAAATTTCCAAACGCTGCAAATGTATCATTTCTTTTTAGATATGCAAAACTTTCTGGTTTGAACAAATTCAATGAATTTGCGCTGAAAACATTAAAGAAAATGGCAAATGGTGGCATTTTTGATCAAATTGGAGGTGGTTTTTCTAGATACTCTACAGATGCAAAATGGCTTGTACCTCACTTTGAAAAGATGCTTTATGACAATGCGTTGATTCCAGTAAATTATGCTGAAGCCTATCAGATAACAAAAGATCCTTTTTACCTTGATATTTTGAAAAAAACACTTGATTATGTTTTACGTGAAATGACTTCTCCAGAACATGGATTCTATTCTGCATATGATGCTGATTCAGAAGGTGTTGAAGGGAAATATTATGTTTGGAAGAAAAGTGAAATCAAAGAAATTCTTGGAAGTGATGCAGATCTATTTTGTTTATACTATGATGTAACAGATGGTGGTAATTGGGAAGGAAATAATATTCTTTGTAATAATCTCAACATTTCCACAGTTGCCTTTAATTTTGGAGTATCTGAATCTGAAGTTAAAAAAATAATTCATTCATGTTCTGAAAAATTACTTAAAGTTCGTTCTACTCGGGTTCCTCCTGGTTTGGATGATAAAGTCTTGGTATCTTGGAATTCTTTGATGATCACTGCTTTTGCAAAAGGTTATCGTGTTACAAGTGATGTTAGGTATCTAAACGCCGCAAAAGACTGTATTTCTTTTATTGAAAATAATTTAATAGTTGATGAAAAACTATTACGAACTTACAAAAATGGTGTTGCAAAAATTGATGGCTATTTGGAAGATTATTCTTATTTTATCAATGCGTTATTGGACGTATTTGAAATTGAACCTGATGAAAAATATCTTAAACTATCTATTAAATTGGGACATCATCTAGTGAATCATTTTTGGGATTCCAAAAACAATAGTTTCTTTATGACTTCTGATGAACATGAAAAGTTGATTATTCGACCCAAAAGTAATTATGATTTATCTTTACCTTCAGGAAATTCGGTATCTGCATTTGTAATGCTTCGATTGTATCATCTCTCACAGGAACAAAGTTTTCTTGAAATTACTACAAAGATAATGGAATCTCAGGCACAAATGGCCGCTGAAAACCCATTTGGATTTGGATATCTGCTAAATACAATTACAATGTATATTCAAAAGCCTACTGAAATTACCCTTATCAATACTGAAAATTCTGAAATATACAAATCCCTTAATTTAGATTATTTGCCAAATTCTATTTTAATTACAATTCAAAATTCTTCTCAACTTGATGCTCTTTCAAAGTATCCTTTCTTTGAAGGAAAGCTATTTGAAGATAAAACTTCTGTTTTTATTTGTAAAGACTTTACTTGCTCTTTACCTTTACACACTATTGATGAAATAAATTCAAACCTTTAGATTTTTTTTAAATCTACTTCTATTATATTTCCAACTTGAGGTCTTCCCATGTTGTCATACCTTCCTTTTGGCATTCCAATTGTGATTTGAGTTTGTTGATATGTTTTTACATTAACTGTTGGTTGAGCTTGTAATATTGCTTCTAATAATGGCATTACTTGTTCTTTAGTTTCTGCATCTAATTTGTTTGAAACATTCTCTATTATCATCTGTTTTTGAGAAATTGGTTCTGTTGAAATATTTTCAACTAATGATAGTTGTATCATTTGACCATTATCAACTATTTGTGTAATTTTGAATTCGTTTGTATCTGACATGATGATGATGGGTTTTAATGATGATTTATCTTTAACGAATTGAAAAATACAATGCAACTACTGCTGTTACCACTGCTGAAGCCACTCCTAAAAAAAAGATGATCTTACTTCCATCTACATTCATAGTGATTATTTTTGATGGTTGGAATTAAACTGTACTAATTTTCATCATTTTGAAATTAGCGTACTGATGATTTCTACGTAAGTGTTTTAATACAAAATCACTATCATATGTTATCGCATACTAACTGTATTCATACACCTGCGATAGTACGACCAGTCCAACAGGAGTCATAATGGGTGCCCATTTGGGCACTCTTTTTAATTAGAATTATTTTCTGAATCTGTCTTTTCAGGCTCATTTTTAGTGTCTTGACTATCTGTATCTGGTTTTGGAGGGTCCAAGATTGCTTTCTTGATCAACGCGGCTCTTTCTTTGATGATTTGATTAAATTCTCGCATGTCATCCAAGCTAGGTGTATGTTGTTGATTTTGATATGCTTGTAAAAATCCTGAATAAACACATCCTGTTATGATCCCAAATGCTGTGTCTGGGACTGATTCTATTTCTGGAACAAAATTTTCTGCAATTTGTTTGTAAGATTCTGATTCACTAATGTAATAATCAATTAAACTATCTATGAAATCTTTGTTCTCTTTAGAAATTACCATCTGTTTTTTCTTAATTCTCTAGTTTATTTAATTGTCTTTGAATAATCGTTTATTTATTCATGAATGATTTTCAAATTGTTGTGGAAATTAGAGTCTGATGAAGATTTTTTTCGAATATATGATTCCAAAAAACTCATTGCAGGATACTTTGATCCTGATTATGGTAAAATTTTCCCAAAGGATAATTCCGAAGAAATTATAGCCTTAATGCTGAAAAATCATGATAAAATTTCAGGAGGCGTAATTATGGTACCTCTTGTAAAATTTAGATTATTTGATACGGATTTAGATACTTCAATAGCTAATGTAGAAGAACAAGTAACTAGAGTAAATACACATTTAGAAAAATGGAAAAAATTCATGATAGATACTAATCATAATTCACATTCAATAAGAATTTCACATACTGATCAAGATATGCTTACAATTGCATTTCCAATAACTTTTTCAAATCCTATCCCTCTTGAAAAAAAGGCATTGGGAGAAGAACTTTTTAAAATTTTGGAAAAATTAAAGAATTCTGAATTACTATAATTCTTCATCTATGGTAGATGCTCTTTTTCCCATTTTTCAGCCTCAGTAAAGCAATTAAACCACTCAATTTCAATTTCATCTGAATCAAATTCATTCAATTCATTTTTGAATTCTAAATCACATTTATTTTTCATGTTTTCTGAAATTTGAATCACTTTTTGTTTAAGGACGTTATCTGTTGGTGTGAATTTTCCTGCTTCATCAAATTCTACAATTCCTGCTTTAGCTAATTGAAATTCTACTAACCCTAAATTTTCATACTCATAAGCTTCTTGTATTTGTGTATCTGATCTTACTTTAGCTGATTCATCTCCAGTTGAAATCCATTTGATATATTCAATATCACTCTCTAGTTGTGTTTCAGATGAAATTTTAAATAATTCTACAGAACTTTCAAACAATTCTGGTGTAGATAATTCGTTATATCTTGAAATAATTTTTTCAAATTCAATTAAATGCTGTTTATAATATTCCAACAATTCTTCTTTTGTAATGTCTCCTTCATCCCATTTGACTTTTTCAGAATAAAATTTTGTTTGCAATTCTGCTACTTCTTGTTGAATTTGGGCTAGCTCATTTCCAAACTGAAATCCTTTCTGTTTAGTTTGATCTGCAGAATAATTATATGCAATAATTGCTCCAATGATGAGAACAGCTATTGCAGCAATTATGATATTTTGTATTTTATTTTTTTTCAAAGATAATCTATGTAGTTTCCATTTTCATCTAACTTTAATTCAATTGTAAATTCAGTACCGCTGATAAAAGAATCATTTCGAGTTGTTCTAACCCTTCCTATGACTAGTTCATATGGCCAAATCTCTACTACTATTGAGCCTACTTTAGCTATTGGGGTCTCTGTAATTTCCATATCTTCTCGTTTTACTCCATGCCTTTCTAACATGTGTATGGCATGGTCAAGTAATGGTTCTGGATTGTTATAATTTAGTACCCAGACTTTACCTTCATAATCAATTTTTTGCAATTTGAAACAATCCTAAATTTACTCATATAACAATTATTCGGGAACTATGACATTTAGTGTCATTGTACTTACTACTCTTGAGAGTTTTCTAATTGTTGCAATAACTTTTTCGAATCCATCCTGATTTTCTGTCTGAATTTCTGCAATTACATCATATGCTCCAAAAGTTAGATATGCATTGGAAATATCTTGCATTTGTTTTAATTCATCTACAATGTATTCTTCAGCTCCTAGGTCACAATTTAATAAAATGAATCCTTTGTGCATTGGTTTATCTTAAAATTAATACGCTGTTCGAGTCTTTAAGTTTTACAGTATTACCATCTACTACGTCCACCGTAGCTGTTTCTGTTTCCATCTCTATCGCTGCTTCTTCTTCTACCTCCACGGTTATCTCTTGGATTTCCTCCTCCTCTTGAACCCCCGTATCCACCAGAGCGACCACCTCTAGAATAATTAGATCTTGATTGTCCTCCGTATCTCCTTGATGGAGTTTGTCTCTTTAATGGATCTGGAATTGAAATTTGAATTCCCATCTCTTGATTTAAGTCAGTAATTGGAACTTTGATTTGACGTTTGACTAGATTCCAATCTCCTACTGATGAATATGAAACAAATGTTATTGCTCTTCCTTTTGCACCTGCTCTTGCGGTTCTTCCAATTCTGTGAAAGTATGCCATCTCTTGGTTTGGAACATCATAATTTATCACTAATTCTACTCTTGGAACATCAATTCCTCTAGATGCGACATCTGTTGCAACAAGAATATCTGCTTTGCCGCTTCTGAATTTACCCATTGATTGCTCTCTTCTATGTTGGGACATGTCTCCTTCAATAGCTACTGCGTTGAATTTTTCTTGATGGAGGAATTTTGCTACATCTCTGGTTCGATACTTTGTAGAACAAAAGACAATGCTTTGTCCTTTAATTGGCTTGATAAAGTCAATTAGGTACTTGAATTTGTCCCTGTCTTTAATCACTAAATATGATTGATCTATTCCTTCACCACTAAGATCATCTGCATCTAACAAGAATTGTTTTGGATTGTTAAGATATTCTTCTGATAATCTTAAAATTTCAGTTGGCATTGTTGCTGAAAACAATGACATTACTCTCTCTTCAGGTGCTAAATCTAAAATAAATGAAATATCATCTACAAATCCCATATCTAACATAGTATCTGCCTCATCAAGTACAATGTGGGAAATGTCTCTAAGTTCAATTGAACCTCTTTTGAGATGATCGATTAATCTTCCTGGAGTAGCAACAACAATTTCAACTCCTCTATGAAGTGCATCTAACTGAATTCCCATTCCTTGACCGCCATATACTGTTGCTATTCTGATTCCTGTATGTTTTCCAAACTTTTTAATTTCATCACTAATCTGCATAGCAAGTTCTCTAGTTGGTGCCATAATCAAACCCTGAATCCCTTGTTTTGGTTGAATTTCTTGTAGCATTGATAATGCAAATGCTGCAGTCTTTCCAGAACCTGTATGGGCTTGTCCTACAACATCTCTTCCTGAAAGTAATACTGGGATTACTGCTTCTTGAATTGGAAATGCTTCTTCAAAACCTTGATCTGTAATTCCTTTCAGCACATCGTCGCTTAATCCTAAATCTTGAAATTTTGTCATTTTGTTTTTTTCTCTTTGGCAATGACGAAAAAGCTCATTGCCTACTCGTCATTATTCTGATGCTTGATCACGATTGTGGTCTAATAAACGCTTGTTATTTAAGCATCTAGTTGAGCATCAATTATTTTTTTGAAACTCTCAAATGGTTGTGCACCTTTTAATTCCACATATCCTATTTGATCATTTCCTACAAAAAATCCTGGAGTTCCAGACACTCCATAGTCTCTTCCATCATCAAGATCATTCCTAATTTCTGGAATGTGTTTTCCACTAGTAAGACATGAATCAAATGTTTCTTGTTCTAATTGCATTTCTGAAGCATATTGACTAAACAAAGATAATGCATCTACTGTTTCTAACCTATTCCATTCATTTTGTTTTTCAAATAATATATCGTGCATCCCTTTGAAATTTCCTTGATCATTTGCACATTCTGCTGCAACTGATGCTGGTAAAGCATTAGGATGAATGCTTTGAATAGGGAAATCTCTGAAAACTAATTTCACTTTACCTTGTTCAATATATTCATCAAAAATTGCTGGTAGAGTTTGAGTGTGGAATCTTGCACAAAATGGACATTGAAAATCTGAAAATTCAACTATTGTAATTGGTGCATCAGGATTTCCAAAAAATGGATCATCATCTGCAGAAATTTTCACTGGCTCTTTTGGTTGATTTGTGGGTAATTGATTTTGTAATAATTTTAGTTCTAATTTGGCAATTGCTTTATCTAAATCATCACTAGAAATTTGTTCAGAATTCAAATTTGTGAAATAGGAACCTGCAAAGAATGCTGTAATTCCTACTAAAATAATTATTCCAATTACTAATCCATTAAAAGTTGACTTTTTCACTGAAATTTCTTTATTATCATTATTTTCATTAAAATCTGATTCTTCAGAACTCATTTTATTAAATCAATTTTTAGCTTACTTAATCGTATTGCCGAATCTTAAGATTCTACATATTTTGAAAATTTTAAAAGCCAATGACGGGATCTGAACCCATGACCTATTGATTACAAATCAATTGCTCTACCAGGCTGAGCTACATTGGCACGAAGTAAAATGAAATTTTTGAAGGTTTAAAGTGTTACCTGTGGTAAGTTTGAAAATAATTTTTATTCGAAAATCGCTAAATTCACCGTCAGTTTATAATATTGCCCTATTTTGATATCTGATATGAGATACATCGAACCTACTAGGGTCAAGTTTTTGATGATTATGTTTTTTGCAACTGGCTCTCTTGGTATTGTTATTGGATTATCTCCTGTAGCTGGACCTCAGCAAACTATGATGATCACTTTCATGGGTGTTATCAATATAGGATTAGGTGCATTCTTTGCATTCATCTATTTGACACAAGTCAAAAAGGATCCTGATAAAAGAAAGAAAAAAAAGAAAAACTGATTAATCTTCAAAATATTTTTTAAAAAAATAATTTGAGCCTTGCATCCAATTAAAGTATAAATAATAATTCTCTTTCATCAATTCAGAAATGTTAGATTTAGTCGCAAAGAATTTGTTTCTTACAAAAGGTAAAGGAGTTCATGAAGATCGATTAACTAGTTTTGAATATGCCCTTAGAGATGCTGGAATTGCTGGAACAAACCTTGTTTTAATTTCAAGTATATTTCCTCCTAAAGCAAAATTAATCACTAGAAAAGAAGGATTGAAAAAAATCTCACCTGGACAAATTTTATTTACAATCTATTCTAAAAATCAAACCAATGAACCTCATAGAGTTTGTTCTGCATCTGTAGGTCTTGCACAACCAAAGGACACATCTCGATATGGATACCTTTCTGAATATGAGGCCTTTGGCCAAAATGAAGTTCAAGCCGGTGATTATGCTGAAGATATTGCAGCACAAATGCTTGCATCTTCTCTAGGAATTCCTTTTGATGCAGATAAAGCATGGAATGAAAAAAGACAACAATGGTCTATCTCTGGAGAAATTTACAATACTCATAACATTACTTCAGCTACTAAGGGTGACAAGGATGGAAAATGGACAACTGTTTTTGCAGCAGCTGTTCTTTTGTTATAATTATTTTTTATATCCTTTAAGATAAAATATCGCAGCTGCAATTGCAACAACTGTAATTATTACTACAACAACTATTGATTCATCAAATTCCTGTTTTTCTGTTTGTAGGTTTATCCCCCCTAAAGAAAATTCTAGTTCTTTACCACTTACTGTTGTTTCTTTACCAAAGATATATTTTCCTTGAATTCTTTGTCCCTCTTCAGGATCGAAAATCCAACCTTGTTTTGTAATGTCCATAGGGATTTTTTCATTATCGATTATCTGTGATTCAACTATGTTCCCATTAACATCTGAAACGTTTGTATTTTCAGGTGATAATACCACCACTTGAATAATTGAATTTAATGGATAGAACTCTGAGGAGAAATAACCTGATCTATTGATATTTTCAATATTGAAAAATTTCAAAGGTGTAATGTCTATAATTCCTGATGCCTGATTAGGATAATTTACTGCTAGTTTTAGTTGTAACAATGATTTAGAATCCATTGGGAGCATTGAAAATGTCATTTTTGCATTGTCATTTTTTGATAAATCTCTTGCAACTTTGTAGAATCCTTCTCCATCTCTAATTATTTTTGGAATCAAAAGTGCTGAAATTTTATCATACATGGAATCTGTGTCTTCCATTGGTAATGTGTAAACTACTGAAATGATACCTTTACCTGAAATTACTCCTGATGTCTCTAATGCTGTATTTGTTAGATCATTTGTATGGACATAAACTGAATGGTATTTTGCATTTGTATCAAAGATTTGATTGATTTTATCGATATACTCATCTCCAATTTTCCTTGAGTTTTCTTGAATCATAATGATCCCTCTGTCTTCAGGGTTTCTTTCAACATTAACCATAATGCATGATTCATCTATAACTCCCAGAACACATTGAACTTGGTTTGTTAAAATCACGGCTTTAACTCGATTATCTTCTCTAATTTCGCGTTCTAATTCAGATGAAATCTTCATTTCTTGTATGCTGGTACTTTGCAAAGTAATCGATGCTGTCACATTTTGAGATATACTTTTGTCAATAACAAGTTGGGCTGTTTCTTGAAATGTGGAATGGCTTATTTCTTGAGCCCATGCAAAATTGGTAGTAATCCCAATCAATGCAATTAATGTTAGGAAAATTATCTTGTTATGCACGAAGTGGACTTTAGAAATGAAATTATTAACTTTTCTCTTCTTTTGTATGGGGAAATCGTTTGATCGTAGTTTTTTTTTATTTTTTAACAAGAATACCTTATCTGGTAACTAATATTCCCATTTTTGATGATATTAGCTTGATATGGCACTTATTCCATTTCTTGTTGATCTTTTTCTACATCCAATAATTCAACTAATTGCTGTTTTGAGTGCATTTGGAATTGGACTATTTCAGGGAATAATACTTGGTAGAGCTATTTTGATAAGATTTCCACGTTTACAAAATCATGTAAAAACTGTATCCATCACAATGTTTGTTTTATTTTTAATAAATGCAATTCTAAGTGTACCTCGTTTTGCATCTCCTGAAAAAATCAGTCTTTCAAATTTATCTGCAAATAGTCCTGGTGAAGTTGCATCTGCACTTTTTTTGATCTTTGGAATGAATACTGGATTTCTAACTGTATTAGCAATTTCTGTAACTGTGATGAGCTTTGTTGTTTTAAAATTCACCAATCTTAATGGTATAACCAAAGGATTTGTTTTCTTTTTTAGTGCATTCATACTTATTTTAACTGCTGTTAGTAGATTCACAGATCTTACACCTAGTACGTTTGAAGTTTTATTGTATTTTCTTTATCAGTTGGGAATTACTATTGGAATTCTAATTGGTTCTATTAGAAAAATTAAACCTAAAAAATTGGATTTAAAATAATTTCAAACGTTTAAATCAGATTATTATTGTCATGGAATTGACATCGAATTCAAACCGTTCGGGGAACAAGCCGGCAGTCCATGCGTTGGACTGTCGGCCCCATTTATTCTAAAATTTAATTTAATGATGAGAGTGTGTCTACTTGGTCTTTGACATAGTTGAACCCCTCTTGCCAGAATTTTGGACTTCTAATATCAAAGCCGTATTCTGAGAGAAGCTTTTCAGGTTTTTTTGAACCTCCTGCTGCAAGAATACTAATGTATGCTGGAACAAAGTCTTTGCCTTCTTTTTTGTATCTTTGAAAAAGTGACAATGCAAGTAAATTCCCAAAAGAATATGCATAACAGTAAAACGGTGTATGGTAAAAATGGGGAATACAACTCCATTCTATTGCAAAATCCTCTGATAGAGTCACTGAATTCCCAAATTGCACTTTCAAATTCTTCAAATAAGTTTTTGAAATTTCATCAATTGTAGTTCCATCTCCAATCTGTTTATGAGCATCTACTTCAAAAATTGTGAAAAATGATTGTCTTAGAATTGTTGCATACAAATCATCTATTTTTTCTGAAAGCATAGTCTTTTTCTCATCATCAGAAATTTTGCTGGATAAATTATCGTATAATAATAATTCAGAAAAGGTTGATGCTGTTTCTGCCAAAGGTAATGGTGCATCTTGAACAAGAATTGATCTGTCTTGTGCAGCTTGACTATGAACTGCATGACCCAATTCGTGAGCTAAAGTAAAGACGTCTCTGGATTTACCTGTAAAATTTACTAAAACATAAGGTGTGATTTTTGGAGTTAGAGTGCTGCAAAACGCTCCATCTCGTTTTCCTTGTCTTACTGCTGAATCTATGTGATTTTCATTGAATACTTTACGGGCATATTCTTCTAATGTATTGCTAAATTTCCCAAGTGATTCAAAAACTAGTTTGACTGATTTATCGTACGAATAATTTTTTTCTTTAATGTTGGATGCTGCAGGAGCATACAAATCATACCTTCGTAATTTTTTCATTTTTAGCATCTTTGCTTTTTGAGTGAAAAATTTCTGAAAAACGGGGGAATTCTTCTTACACACAGAGAGTAAGGAATCTATAGTTTTATCATCCACATCATTACCTATGTTTCTCATAGATATTGGAGATTTGTAACCTCGAATTTCAATACCCTCATCTTTCCAATTAAGAACAATGTTTTGATATATTTCTCCAACAACTCCTTTATTTTCAGAATATTTTGAAAGAATTGTTTTGTATGCTGTTTCTCGAATTTTTGGATTTGTACTTCTAACATAATTTGTAAGCTCTTCTCTGGTCATGACTTTAGATTTATTTCCAATTTTCATTTTATATTCAAAGGAATTAGTAATTTTGTCATACAATTTAACAAGTGCAGAAATCCCCGTCACATCTAACGTGTTGATTATTCTCTCTTCAGGTTCACTAAGAGCATATTTTGCAAATAATCTTTTGTGTGATAGATATTCTCTAATTTCCCCAGTATCTTTCATGAGTCTTTTTGCATTTTTATCATCAACTTGTGTCTTCCACCACAAATCAAAAAATAAAATCTTATTTGAAATTTCTGAACCAAGTTTTGACATCTTTGTCATTAGAGATGTTGCCTCGTCTGATTGTGTATCTGATGAATATGCTAGTGATGCATATCCTCCAATCTTACTCATGTTTTCAGAAATATCTTCAACTTGTTTGAGAATACTCATAAATTCTTTGGATGACATTTTTGGATTTAATTTTGATTTAATTTTTTCAAACTTTATTGCTTGTTTTTCTAACACTTGAATTTGTTTTTGAAATGCATGGCTTTTTGGATTTTTTGCTAATTCTGAGAGATCCCATTTCCCCGTCTGATACCCTGTCATGTAATTCTGATATTTTGTAACTACTAAAAAATCAATACGTATTTTTTTTGTATTGTGATGATTTCCATTATTTTTTAGGCTAAATTGTGAAATGCAGAAAACTTTGAAATTCTAATTTTTTACATATTTGATGAATTTTGGGCAAGTTCTATATTTCTGGCAAATTTGGTCATCAAAATAGGCTTAAAAGATCTCTCTGAAAAAATTAGTAAATAAGTCGTTTATATAGGAAATCAATAGCAGAAAATGAGTATTACTTATGGTTTTAGAAATTATTAACGCAGATTCGGCTTGTGGCCGTTGTGGAAAAAATTCCATGTTGACTGATAATGTCACTGGAGAAAGATTTTGTGGAAAATGTGGCTATGTAATTACTGAGACATTACAAGATTCTGGTCCTGAATGGAGGTCATTTTCAAAAGAAGGTGGAGCCGACCCAACAAGAACTGGAGCCCCTACATCACTTGCAATGCATGATAGAGGACTTGCAACTATAATCAGTCCAATGAACAAAGACTCTTCTGGAAAACCACTCACATCTACAATGAAGAGTACTATTGAAAGATTAAGAACTTGGGATAGTAGAAGTAAAGTTAACGCATCTTCTGATAAAAATCTCAGACAAGCATTAAGTGAATTATCTACATTAAAAGACAAACTTTCATTGTCTGATGCTGTTATCGAAAAAGCATCTTACATTTACAGAAAAGCATTAGAGAAAGGTCTAGTTAAAGGACGTTCCATTTCAGCTTTAATTGCAGCATCATTGTATGCTGCATGTAGAGACACTGAAACTCCTAGAACTCTCAAAGATGTTTCAGATGCTGGAAATATTAAGAAAAAAGATATTTCAAGATGTTATAGAATTCTACATCAAGAATTAGAACTAAAAATGCCTGTAGTTGATCCTGTTCAATGTGTTGCAAGAATTGCAAGCTCTATAGGAATTACAGAAAAAACAAAACGTTATGCTGTTAAAGTACTCAAAGATGCACAAGCACATGAGGAATCTGCTGGCAAAGATCCTATGGGATTAGCTGCTGCAGCACTTTACTTGTCTTGCGTAAAAAATGGTGAGGATAAAACTCAACGTGATATTGCTGAAGCTGCAAATGTAACTGAAGTAACAATCAGAAATAGATACAAAGGTTTGAGATTAGACCAAAATATGGATATGATGGGAGGAAAATAAGAAAATGACCCAAACAAAACCTGTAATTGCAATAGTTAATGTCGTAGCTTCTGCTACAATTGAGCAAAAATTAGACCTTGTAGATATCACTAAAAAATTCCCTGCAGTTGAATACCACCCAGAACAATTCCCAGGGGCTGTATTTAGGCTCAAAAATCCAAAGACTGCAACACTTCTCTTTGGTTCAGGCAAAATGGTGTGTACTGGTGCAAAATCTCAAGAATTGGCAGAAACTGCTGTGTTTGAAGTTGTGAAAATCTTACGAAAAGGCAAAATCAAAATTAAAAACGATCCTATAGTTTCAATCCAAAATATTGTATCTTCAATCAATCTTGGAGGTAAAGTAAACTTGGAGCAGGCTGCTAGAACTCTTCCTAGAAGTATGTATGAACCAGAACAATTCCCAGGTTTGATTCATCGAATGCTTGACCCAAAAACCGTAATTCTGATTTTTGCTTCAGGAAAATTGGTATGTGTTGGTGCTAAACTTGAAAAAGATGTTCATCGTTCAGTTAACCAAATTCATGCATTGCTTGAAGAAAAAGGATTAATGGTTTACGATTAAAATCGTAAATTAAAATTTTAGTTTTAATGATAATATTCTTCGTGAATATAGCACCACTTCCAAATCTTTTCTGGAACTGCTTGCATTACTGGATGACCTGTTTCCTCAAAATGTTTAGTTGCATGTTTTCCAATAGATGAATCACAACAACCTACATGCCCACATGTGAGACACATTCTAAGTGCAACTGTTGGCAAATGTTCTTTTTCACATTCTTCACAACTTTTTGTATTTTGGGAAACTTTTCTCTCTTGTGTGAAATGTTCACATTCTTTTGTCATGCTAATATTTTTTCAAAGTGTTTTTGTATCTTTTAATGGATTCAATAATTATCATTTTGGATTCTTTAGCTGATTTCCATCCTAAGATTTCCACTTTCTTTCCTTCTAGTTCTTTGTAAACTTGGAAAAAGTGTGCAATCTCTGAACGATAGTGATCTTCAAGATCTGTAATGTCAGTTGTATGTAAATATCTTGGATCATTTGTTGCAACACAGATAATTTTATCATCCATTTCACCATCGTCTTTCATTTGAAGTAATCCAATTGGTCTTGCCTCAATTAGAATTCCTGGATATGTGGGGTTTGTAACTAATACCAGTGCATCAAGTGGATCCCCATCTTCGGACAGTGTCTGAGGAATTAGTCCATAGTCTCCTGGGTAGTGAAATGGTGAAAAAAGTACTCTGTCTAATTTTATCATGTTGTGTTTTTTGTCATATTCGTACTTGTTCATAGAACCTTTAGGAATCTCTACAATTGTATTGATTATTTCAGGAACATCATTACCTGATTCTATATCGTGCCAAAAGTTCTTACTCATTTTCCAGCTCTTCGTTTGGATATTCAGTATATGAATTCTATGAAATTATTTGATTTTTTGAATTTAGTAAAAATCTTTTATCTTGTTTTACTATGAATTTTTCATGGCAAAAATTGTAGTTATTGTAGGTTCAGTAAGATCTGAGAGAAATGGAATTAAAGTGGCAAAATGGATTGTATCAAAACTTGAAGAGAAAGGACATGATGTGTCTCTTGTAGATCCTGTGGAATTAGAATTACCTTTACTTGATAAAATGTACAAAGAGATGGATTCTCCCCCTGAAAAACTACAAAAACTGCAAAAAATCATCAAAGAAGCAGATGGATATATTCCAATAACTCCTGAATATAACCACAGTGTATCTTCAGCATTGAAGAATACCTTGGATTATTTTCTAGAAGAATATTTTTTCAAACCTTCTGCAATAGTTTCATACTCTGTTGGTTCATTTGGAGGTGTCACTGCAGGAAATCATCTTCGTCAAATTTTAGCAGAGATGGGAACTTTGGCAATATCTTCACAATTTCCTATTTCAAAGGTTCATGAAGTTTTTGATGATGATGGAAAATTACTTGATGAGAATTATGATAGGAGAGTTGCTAGATTTTTAGAAGAGTTTGAATGGTATGTATCTGCTTTGACAAAACAAAGAGAATCTGGAACTCCTTATTGATTATACTAAATCATTAGTATTTGGAATCACTTTGTAAATTTTTACAGTGTAATCTCCATGGAAGTTATTTACAAATTCACCCGTATTAGAATCCAAATTTCCAACTCTGAATTTGTACTCATAAGAGCCATCTCCTTTTGCATCAACTTGAGCAAAGTGGACTGGATCTTCACCTTTGAACATTTGAATAATCACTGGATATCTTTCAGCAACGTCTGATGCCTCTCCTCTAACAATT